>MDTE01104529.1_pt1 | contig 12784 bp, 5 predicted proteins | sample 811231 | NCBI WGS metagenome assembly MDTE01 (sample SAMN05326651, study PRJNA326480) | marine metagenome | isolation source: seawater | place: Indian Ocean: Red Sea | collected 2010
GGGTCGGCGAGCGGCGAGACGGCGTCCATCGTCACCTTGTCGCCGACGACGGCTGCCCCCCCCGCCGCTCCCCGCGCGGGAACGACCGCCCTGAACCTCACAGTCACGCCAACCTCCCCGAGGCGGCTCACCGTCCCCTCCCCGCCGTCATCTCCCGAGCCCCCTCCTCCTCCCGAACCTTCTCCTCCTCCTTCCGAGCCCCCTCCTCCTTCCGAGCCCCCTCCTCCTCCTCCTCCTTCCGAGCCCTCTCCTCCTCCCGAACCTCCATTCGCCCGCGACAACATCCGCTCCAAACCCGCCGTCCACGACTCGCAGTGCCGGCGCACGTCGCGGAGCATCTTCGCCTCGACGTGACCCGCCGCAAAGTCCGGCACGTTCGGGGTGTCGGCGACGATCCCCTGCGCGAACCGCCCGATCGACTTGACGCTCTCGCCAAGCGCGTCCCACAGGAACTCGTCCGCGATCGCCGGCTGCGCCGGATCGAACACCATGTTGAGGAACACCGGGGCGTATCGCGCCATCGGCGAGTCGAACGCGCCGAGTTCCCTGAGCCTCCTCTGCAGCGCCTTGATGCGCGCGCGGTTGGCCGCGGCGTCCCTCGCGGCGGCGTTAGGGTCGTAGGTGAGGACCAGCGGGTTGTGCAGGGAGGCGGCGACGACGTCCCGGTCGGATTGCTCCGCGGGTACGGACCGCTCCCGCGGCTCTGGGGCGGTCGACGTCGCGGGGCCATCGTCATCATCGTTCGTCCTCGGCTTTTTCGCGCGAGGCGACGCCGACGTCTTCAGCGTCTCGGCGATGAGAGCGATGGGCTCATCGTCCGAGGACGAGGTCTCGTCTGACGAGGTGTCCATGGCGTTGCCTTCGCTTCCGCTGAACGTCGCGCCCGTGCCCGCGGAGGAGGACGGACCGCTCATGAGCGACCGGCTCCTCGCCCTGCCCTTCTCCGCAGCGGCGGCTGCGCGCTCCGCGCTCGCCTGCGCCGCGCGCTGAGTCCTGTTCATCTGCACGCGCAGCTCGGGCGACAACACCACGTGCGCGTGCCACACGGGCTTGCTCATCTCCTCCACCGGCACCGGAGTGCCCCGGGCCGCCTGCTCCACGGCGGCCGAGTACGCCAACGGCGCCATGTTCAGCGTCTGCTGCTGTGGGTCACCTCCGATGAAACGCGGCTTCGAGTTTCAAAAGCCGGAGGACAGCTGTCGCAGTCCGCAGCGCAGGGCGACCCGGTATGAGCGGGTCATCGCGTAGCCGCGCCGCCGAGCCGCGCGAGCAGATCGGCGTGGCGAGCAGGAGGCTCGGCGGGGACGAGCTGCTCGACCTGCTAGGCCTCCGTAGCCGCCGGGATGTGGAGAACGTGGACCCCGAAGCGGTCGTTCAAAAGGCTTCGAGTCGCCACGACGATGAGCTGGCCGAACGACTGACCCCGTCGCGCTCCGACGGTCCCGGCGCATCGACGCGCGCTGAGCGAGCGACGTCCACGAGGGATCCCGCCGCGCTCGCCAGGGCGCTCCGGGACGAGAGCGTGACGACGTGCGCGCACATCGCCAGGAACGGTACCAGTAATCGATCCAGACGGCCGAGGCTGCTGCGGGCAGTGCACAGGGGAAACGAGAGGCGAGCGACGTCGTCCACGTTGTACTGCGGCGAGTGCGAGGACAGACTGGTGGCGAAAGGGCTGGTGGACCCCGAGCGGGCTCCCGCGCTCGCTCCGCCGCGTGTGTCGGCGAGAGGTCCGGCGCGTGCGGCGAGGACCGAGACGGCACCCGCGTCGGAGGAGGGGTTCTCGGAGGAGACGGAGCGGATGCTGAAGGCGAGGAGGCGAAGCAGGTTGGCGCTGCTCGAGGCGCAGCTCGCGCTCGTGAAAAGGATGGAGGGTCGCCGCACTGCCGGCGGCGCGGAGTGTGACGCGGCGTCGGACGAGCCCGCGCGGGAGCAACCCGGGGAGGTACCCGAGGCGAAAGACTCCGAGCGCGCCGAGCCGGAGGACGCGAGGTCGACGCCGACCCCGCGGAGAGCCTGGACCCGGCGGAAGCCCGGGACGCCGATCGCGTCTCCCGGGGTGGACGTGATGCACGATGCGCTCGTAGCCGGGTCGATTTCGGACACCTCGCTGCTGGCGGACATAGAGCGACTGATGCGAATGTCCTCGGCGGATGCCGCGCCAGCAACCCCGGGGGAGGTTTACGAGTTGAGCCCGTCTCCGTCCAGATGATGGCGTTCATAGAAATCGATTAAAAAGCTAGAGTCACGTCCCAGCTTCTGGTGTTACAAGTTCTTTTATGCAAGCGCTGCGTGACCCTCGGGGGCGCCCGGGCGAGCGCCCCCCAACTGTGCTAAGTGTGTAATAAAAGAAAAAACAGTTCAGCGCGGTTCCGGCGCTTTAGATGTCGACGGACTCGCGGGTGAATCCCGGCATCGGGAAGGATTCGGCGAACGCCTCCACCTCCGCGCGGAGGGTATCAACCGCGGGGTTGCCCTCGAGGCCCAGCTTCCAGTCCTTGAGCATCTTGCCGTGGCTCGCCTGCACCTCCAGCGCGAGCTCAACCGCCTTGTGGAGAAAGTCGGCAATCTTCTCGAAGTCATTCTCCTTGAGGCCGCGGGAGGTCATGGCTGGCGCGCCGATGCGGCAGCCGCCGGGGGCGAGCGCCGAGGCGTCACCAAACACCGCGTTCTTGTTGAGGGTGATGTGGAGCATGTCACAGATGGTCTCCATCTTGGATCCGGTCAGGCCACAGGGGCGAAGGTCCCAGAGCACGAGGTGGTTATCGGTGCCATCCGTCACGAGCTTGTACCCCTTGGACATGAGAGCCGACGCGAGCGCACGGGCGTTCGCCTTCACCTGCTGCTGGTACTTCTTGAACTCGGGGCCCGAGGCGTGCTTGAGCGCCACCGCGAGCGCGCCGATCTGGTGGTTGTGGGGCCCGCCCTGAAGCGCGGGGAAGACAGCCATGTTGATGCGGGACTCGTAGTCGTACGTCATGCCCTCGGGTTCGCCCTTCTTGGAGGGCCTAGGACCGCGGCGGAAGAAGATCATGCCCGCGCGCGGGCCGCGGAGGGACTTGTGCGTGGTGGTGGTGACGATGTCGCAGTACTCGAAGGGCTGCGCCTGCTCCTCGGCGGCGACGAGGCCGGAGATGTGGGCCATGTCCATCATGAGCATGGCGCCGCACTTGTCCGCAATCTCGCGAAACTTGGCGTACTCCCAGTCGCGGGGGTACGCGGAGCCGCCGCAGATGATCATCTTGGGCCTGAAGTCCATGGCCTTCTCCTCGAGCTTGGCGAAGTCGATGTAGCCGGTGGCCGGGTCGAGCTTGTACGGGAGGGACTCGAAGAAGATGGAGGTGGCGGAGATCTTCTTGCCATTCGCGGTGTAATACCCGTGGGTGAGGTGGCCGCCCGAGGGCAGGTCGAGGCCCATGATCCTGTCGTGGGGGTTGAGGAGCGCGGTGTACACGGCCATGTTGGCGGGGGAACCGGAGTAAGGTTGCACGTTGACGCCCCACTTGGACTTGTCGAGGCGGTAAGCGGCGAGCGCGCGGTCCTGGCAGAGGATCTCGACCTTGTCGATGTTCTCGTTACCGCCGTAGTAGCGCGCGCCGGGGAGACCCTCGGAGTACTTGTTGGTGAGGCACGAGCCCAGAGCCTCCATCACGGGCGCGGAGGTGAAGTTCTCGGACGCGATGAGCTCGATGCCGCGGCTGTGTTCGGGGAGATGGGAGAGGGGCGGGAAGGTGAGAGGCGGGAAAAAGAGGCGAGAGTGGGAGCCGATTGGCGCGTGTTATGTCGGCGCGCGGGGTAATCCGGGCGGCGTGTGTGCTCACATCTGACGGAGCTTCTCCTTCTGGACGAGCTCGTAGATCTCGGGATCGGCATCCTTGAGGGCCTTGAGGGACTCGGGGAAGACGGATTCCTGTCGTGTTGGGGTCAGGGGACACGGTCAGCGGGGTTGAGCTGCGTGTGGGTTCCGGGCCGATCGACAGTGGCCGACAGAGCGACGTCACAGATCGGATCCACGCCGTGCGACGCGACGGGAGGTTCGGTTCCGTTCGCGGGTGCACAAGGTGACGAATAGGGGACACGCACCATCTTTGCCTTGATAGGTAACCTTGCACGTCGATTCCGCGCGGGAACAAGTAGGGCGAGCACGCCGACGGCACCAGGATTTTCACTTCACGTCAGGCGGCCAAGAGCTGCGATCGGCATCTTCTCGGATCTAACCGTCGGAGCCCTGCCGTCAAAATTCGGGCCCAACTTCGCAAACACGGAAAAACACTCACTGCGTTCCAGTCGGACGCCCCGATTCAACACCCCCAGGTTTAGGCTGCAACGATTTCATACAACGGGGAATTCCGGGTTGTTTCTCGGCACCGACATGCGCGGCCTCAAGATGCGCGGCCTCACAGGAAGCGGCGCGGAGGAGGTGCGCGCCACGATGAGGTTCGGCAGAGCGCCCGATACGGACGGGACGGACGATGAGCGAATCCTGCTCATCCCGAGCGAGCACGCGTCCATCAAGCTGCGGCGCCCGTGGCATCAGCGCCCGTGCGCGGGGTGCTTCGTGATGCTGCTCCTCTGCCTCTTCGGCCTGGCGTGCGTGTCCTTGCCGTCGTTCGAGTCGCCCGGGACGATCACCGTGCTGAGGGTGAGCGAGGCGGACGTGAAGGTCCGCGACGTCGCCGGGTGGAGGGAGGTCGCGGACGATCCGCCGGAGACCGCGAGGCACGCGGTGACGCTGGCGGTTCGTCAGGATCGAGACGCCATCTTGAAGGCGCTGGCGCGCGTCTCCGACCCGGACTCGCCGTCGTACGGCAAGCACCTCACGCGGCGGCAGGTGGCGGAGCTGGCCGCGGACCAGAAGGCGGTCGCGTTCGTCCGGGCGTACCTCAAGAAGGTGACGTCCGCGCTCTCGGTACAGACGCGGTGGTCCCCCGGGAACGATTACGTCCGGGTGGAGGGCAGCGTCGGCGACCTCAACCGCATCTTCAACGCCGATTTTCGGCGATGGGATCGCAGGGTGAACGGGCGGACGGTGCACGCGGCGTTTCGCACGCGGGAGATCGCGGTGCCGAAGGATCTGGAGCGACACCTGGACGGAATACTGGGTGCGCTTCACCTGCCGTCGGGGCAGCTGCAGCACGACTCCAGGGGCGTCGGCATCGACGGCGACGACAAGGACGACGCCGCGGATGCTGACGAGGCCCTGAACGACGTCGCGATGGGCGGGTTGTTGGACGCCGACGACATCGGCGGCGGGAGCGGGCCCACGGGAAGCATGTACAGCGAGCGGCCGCCGCTGCGAATAGGCAAGCCGCCCGTGCGCAGGAAGATTGACGCCAAGCAGTGGTTGCTCAAGGAGGCGGAGAACCTCGCGGCCGAGGCCGGCAACGACCCGTTCGCGGTCGAGGCCTTCAACGTCGCGACCGGGGAGCGGCGCGGCAGGGGTTCGGGCAAGGGCCAAAAGAAGGCGTCGGCTGACCCCGTCGCCTCCTTCGGTTTGCGCGGTGACATGGCTGCGGACGAGCGCGACTCTCTCATCGAGCGCGCCGCGAGGTACGCCGCGTACGCCGACGAGCGCTCGGTGGACTCCTCGTGGGCGGAGAAGGACGCGGGGAAACGGCTGGAGGGTGCACTGAGCGCGAGCGCTCTCGGATCGGCGCGGCAGCCGCGGAGGGGTTTGAAGTTTGCATCCGTGGCTGCGGTCAACCGGCTGGGTCGCGACCAGGGTCAGTTTGTCACCGTTCAGGCGGCACCCTCCGATGCCTACGGCGTCACGGGACTCGCGGGGCACAGGCGATCGGCGACGGCCAAAACCTCCGGCGACGAGGTTCAGTCCGCCGCCGACGACGCGGACGGCAAAACGGCCCCGGCCCCGGCTGCGGCTGCGGCTGCGGCCGCGGCCAACAGCGTGGTCGTGACGGCCAAGCCGGCGGCGCCAGGCACCGAGCCCCCCGCGGCGTCCAAGCGCGAACAGCGCGCGGCCGAGTCCGCCGGCGCGGCGCGCACATCGGATCAGTCGTCGGAGAAGTCCGAGCAAGACAGGCTGGCGGCTGAGGCTAAGCAAGCTGCGAGGGAGGCGTCTGAGAAGGCCAAGGCTCAAAAGGCGGCTCGGGATAAGGCGCTGAAGACGGAAGAGAAACAGAAGTGGGAGGACAAGGCCAATTTGATGTTCGAGAAGATGGAGACGGAGTTCAAGGAGATGAAAACGTTCATGGCGGAAGTCGTGCACAGGGACGACGGGGACGATTCATCTTCTGATGCGGATACGACCGAGTCGGGCGTCGCATCCGCCCTCGACTACGGTGACGACGACGTAAAAAAGATCAACGTTGTCGTGAAGAAGGGCCCCGTCGACGGCAAACTGGACACCAAGGTTGCGTCGCTCGACGTCAGCAGGACCCTGTCTGGCGGCGGCGATTCATCTTCTATAACCGAGGACCTTCCCGGGATCAAACCCGAGGGTAAGTCGTCGGGTGGCGTCTCCGCGGTTGAGGTGGATGTGCAGGATTTCCTCTCCGAGCCGGGACACTACGAGGCTGGATACTACGAGTACTCCGCGCCGTACGAGGACGAGGACAGCTCCGACGACGACGCGTGGAGGTTCCACCTGGACGACGACGAGGAAATCCGCGCGTCCCGCGCCAACGCCACCCTCCGACACAAGCTCATGCTGGAGGAGAGGCTCAAGTCGTTGGTCACCCCCGACAAGGTGCTCAGTTACTACAACGTTCCCCGGGGGAGCAAGGTGACGGACCCTCGGGCGAGCGTTGGCGTGGGGATGATCGCGGGTGATACCAGACGATGGTCCGCGACGGTGTGGAAGTACTCGCAATACTTTAACCTGTCGCTGGGTGAGGTTAACGCCGCGCCCAGGTTGGACGCCTTCCTCTCTGCGACGACCTTCGACGATGAAGAAGAGGACGCGACCGAGGAGAAGTTCCAAACGGATTCCTCGTCCAAGATCCGCGGCGGGCGCAGGGCGGGGCCTCCGTCCAAAACTTCCAGAAAGTCCGCCGATTCCATCGAGAAACAGGTCAAGGATGAGGTCAAGGACATGGTCAGCGGGACGGTGAACGCGGCGGTGGGGGCATTGGACAGCGCCGCCGCCGCCGCGGGCATCCTCACCGACGCGGCACCGCCCAAGGACTCGAAGGCGAAGCTCGCGGCGTCGATGGCGGATCCGTCCCTCGTCGTCGACACGTTCAGCGGCGCGGGGTCGTCGTTCGACCCGTCCACCAAGGCGACCGCGTCCTTGGCCACCGCCCGTGAAATCGCCGGTCTGGAGTCCAACGGCGTCGCCGACCTCGGCTGGCACGACGCCGGCGCCAGGCGAATCGAGACCAACCTGGACGTCCAGGCCGTCACATCCGCCGCGCAGGGTGCTGATGTGGACATCTTACTCACCACGCACGAGCAGCACTACGGATGGGAGCCTCTCGACGTCTTGTTGAACGTGGCGGCGTCGGAATCGCCGCAGTCGGTTTTATCGCTCTCCTTCGGAGGCATGGAGAAGGTCCGGACGCTGGACGAGGACGGCGAGATCACCCAGCCCACGGTCAATCCCGTGGCTGGCGGCAACGCATCCGCCTCCGCGGTGATGACTGACCTGTTCGGGTCGAAACAGCGGGAGGCTGAGGCAAGCTACGTCCGCGAGAGTCACTCCTGGGACACGTACGAGCGGATGGACACGGAGATTGCCAAGCTTGGCCTCAGGGGCGTCACCGTCATCGCGGCGTCCGGCGATAACGGACCGTTCTCGTACGGCATTCCCAACCCCTACCTGACCTGGGCCATGCACGACTCGCCATGCACGTTTGGACCCTCGTTCCCGGCGTCCATGCCCCACGTCACCTCTGTGGGGGGAACCACCGGCGGCAAGGACCCGTTCAAGCCGGAGAGAGCCGCCGCCGTGGAGCTCGGCAGCAAGATCTCCTCGGGCGGCGGGTTCTCCTCGATATTCCCCCAGCCCGAGTGGCAGAAGGGCGCGGTGGGTCGGTACCTCGAGGAGTACGCCTACGATCTCCCTCCCGAGTCATTTTTCAACGCGTCTAATCGCGCGTACCCGGACGTGGCGCTCGCCGCGGAGGATATCGCGATCATATTCGCGTCCATAGGCGAGGAACCCAAGCCCACGCCCCAGCTCAACACGCAGCCGGCTAAGCTGGGCGAGAGCGGGGAGCTTGGCAAGATACGGGTGGACTTGGGCGGTGAGCTGGCGCAGGTTAGGCACTACCTCACGGAGTCTTCCGGCACCAGCTACAGCGCCCCGCTGTTCGCGGGTATGATTGCCCTGATCAACGATCAGCGGCTGGCGCAGAACAAGAGCACAGTCGGTTTCATCAACCCGGTGCTGTACGGGCTGCACAGGACCGCCGCAGACGTGTTCAGAGACGTCAAGGAGGGTTCAAGCAAGTGCCCAAATCCTGCGATGACCGGCGCGATGGTTGGCTGCTGTAAGCACGGGTTCAGGACCGGGAAAGGCTGGGATCCGCTGACAGGGCTGGGATCGGTTGATTTCTCGAGGCTTCGGGACGAGCTCCTGAAGCTCCCGTAGTGTATCATTATTACCCTGGTAGTTGTAACAAGGCTTAGCCGCACATTAAGTGTAACTCGTACTTGATCGCTATGCTAAGTTGACCTATTCGTCATCCGTGCCAATTTCGGTGCCCGCCGAGGAGGAAGCCGACTGGCTCGCGTCCTCGTTCCTCTCGCTGAGCCGACCTAAACTGGAGGCCCAGTCCGAAAGCGCCCTCCCGCTATCGTGCTCCGCCGTTGCCGGGTCCAGCCCGACCACCCGGTAATCCAGGCGCAGGTTACTGCTCTTACCCAGCTTACTCATTCGTTGAGCGGCGATGACCATCTTGGCAACCTCCCTGAGCCGCTTTGCGATGAACGACTCCGTCTCCTCCACAATCTTCTCGGCGTGAGCCCTGAGCTTAACCTCCAACTCTGGGTTGGAGCACACCAGCTGCAAAAATAGGGATTTGCTGATGCCCACAAGCTCCACCTGGGTCTTGGCCACGGCGGTGACCAGCCGCTTGGTCCTGTCCAGCATGAACGTGGCGTATCCGATGAAGTCGCCCTGTCGCCACTCCTTTATCACAATCGCGTCGTCAAGCGTCTGACCCTTCGCCACGTGGAGCTCTTTGACCTCGCCTTTTCGCACCCACCACACCATGGCCGCGTCCTCACCCGCGGAGAAAATGATGGAGCCCGCGCGGTACCGACGTTCGGGGAGGTCCTCGTTAATGGATGGGAACGAGTCGATGCCCATGCCGAGCTTGATCTGAAGCTCCGTACGGAGCTGGCCGCTCATCTGCTTGCGAAGCTGCCGGAAATCATTAGCCTTCTCCTTTGCTGCGGTCGCCGCCTTCGGCTCCTTGGCGAACCAATCAGATATCTCGCTGCGCTGGATGACAATCACCCTCATGTCGCTCAACGCGGCGACCGACGCGGTCCTCACGTTACCGTCCAGGAAGAGGTCAACCTCGCCGAGTAAATCACCCGGACCCACATCCCTGGTCTTCTTCTTCCCGGCCACCTTGCAAGGCCCGGGTAGGTCTATCGACCTCTCCACGAATATCTCCGCAGTTCCCTCCTGGATGTAATACGCTTCCGTCGCCTCATCACCCTGAATGAAGAGCACCTCGCCCTGCTTGATCGTTCGAGTCTCGCGTTCCTCCCCAGAGGAGCTCACGATGTCGTGAAGTGAGTCGGCGGGCTCGGAGGAATAATCGGCGTTGCCCCCACCGCGCCTTGTCAATTTCCCGGAATCTGTCTGCTGGACGGCGTTGGCGAGGTCACGCCTGGACAGCTTAGCGCCCAGCGACGGCAGCTTGCGCCACACCGTCATCGTCGACCTTCCCTCGTCCGTCAGCCACTCGTCCTCGAGCAGCTGCCTGGCCGTCGCCCTTTGATGCGGGTCTCGCGCCAGACACTTCCTCAGCAGCGAGGTGAGCGCGGGATCCAGTGCCCTGCCCCGGGGCATCAGGTCCACCTCCCCGGCGCTCGCGACCATCTCGAACAGCATCGCCGCGTTGGGCGCCTCGTGGGGTACCCTGCCGAACAAACAGTGGTACAGCGTCGCGCCCAGCGAGTATATATCCGACCTGAACCCGTGATACGGGTCGCCGCCCGCGCACTCCGGGGACATGTACGCGGGCGATCCAACCTGATCGGTCATCACGTCGCTGCCGTGCCTCCCCGGGTCGACGATGACGGCGCTGCCGAAGTCGCCGATCTTGGCGCTCGAGTCCACGCCGATCAGCACGTTCTCCGGCTTGATGTCCCGGTGGATGACCCCCGCGCGATGCATGTACGCCATCCCGTTGACGACGTCGCGGCTCCACGACCACATGCGATCGGGGTCTATCCCCGGGCGCGGCTTACCGTCGGTGTCGAGGTGGCCCTTAGTGATCTGCGCGCGTAAGTCCCCGCCGGGGGCGTACTCCAGGACCAGGGACACGGTCGGCGCGTCGGGGTGATCCACGACGTTGAACAGACGGATGATGTTGGGGGATTCGAGCTTCTTGAGGACGGCGATCTCCCCGAGGTAACCCAGGGGGTGCCGCGATAGCTCGGTCGACGAAGGGTTGGGCAGCGAACGGAAATGCGATTTCTGGGTGTTCTTCAAGATCACCGGCCTGTTTGCCTCGACCAGGTCGAGGCACAGCAGAGCAGTCGCGGTCGTGCCGACGCCCACTTTCCGCACGAGGAGGTAGCGCGACGTGTCGAGAGTCGCGCATCTCTTCGAGCGTCCGCCGCCCTCCTCGTCCGAGTCAGACTCCGTGAACAGGTCGTCCGCATCGCTGTCGGTGGTGAGGTCGCCGTCGCCTCCACCGAAGTAGGAGTCGGAGTCCGTCGTCAGGTCGCCGGCGCGTCCGTCGTCGGTCCATGCGTCATCTTCGCTCATCGGACAGTGAGACAGCTCCGCGTTGTTTAGAACTACGAAGCGTATCAGAAACTCGATTCGTTCGTTTCGCAGACTGCATGTGGCGCGCGGCGGTCGCACCCAACGCGACCCCGGCCGGGTTCTCGGGTCGAGGAGGTGTACACCGCGACGTATCGTCGAGATGGCGTCGTCCCGTCGGAGGTCCTCATCGGCGTCCATCCCGCGGCGTTCAACTCTCGACGTACCAAGGCTACGGATCTGCCCCTGGCGACTCCGACGACGACATCCCGTTCACCTCCAACCTTCCAATGCGCGCCCCGCCCGAGGCCGCCGCCGGGGACGACGGTGCGACCAAACAGAAACGTGAGCTGTGGAAGACGTGGTGGTTCGAGGCCAGGAACGCCGGCGCGCTGGACGTCCTCGCGAAGATGCCCGACGCCAAAATAGACGCCAAGACGTCGTCGAGGATCGATCCGCGCGCGAAGCAGGCGTGGGTACCTGGGGGGTACACGGCCGTCACGCTGGCCGCGCAGAGGAACGACGCGGAGTCAATCGCGCTGCTCGCGAGCTTGGGCGCGGACCTCGACGCGAGGGACGACAACGGCGCGGCGCCCTTGCACCACGCAGCGTACGAAAACGCGGTGAACGCCATCGAAGCCTTGCTCGACGGGGGGTGCGATCCGAACATCAAGGATGACAGAGACGGATCCACGGCCGTGATACTGGCGGCGTACGGTATGAGAAGGGCGGCGCTCAACGCATTGATCGACAGGCACCCGGCGGTGGACCTGACGCTGCGGGACGTGGGCAACGCGACGGTGGCGGGACACTGCGCGCAGCGGAGGCTTTGCGAAGAGCTCACGAAAATTTTGAAGCTTTGCGGACCAGGCGGTGCCTCGCAGCTGCGGCGCGGGCAGAAGGATTACCTGGCCAAGAAGAAGCAGCTGACGGGTCAACTCGAGGTGTTGACGGACGAGCAGCTCAGGGAGGTGGCGCGGTCGTGGCGGGCGAGGGCGAAAGACGATGAAGATAAGAAGGCCATCATCGTCAAACTGCTGCAGGCGATTCCGTGACGTTTTTCGGCGCGAGCGATTTGCGCGTCGACTTGCAATTTGGCAATTTGTTGTCCATCGTACTAGAGTCTACTTTTGCGCCGGCGCGGAGAACAGTTCCTTGCGCCGCTGTTCCACGCGCTTCTTCATCTTCCAGTACCACTCGTCGTCCATGTTCTCCCCTCCGCGCCCCCCCGCGCCGACACCCGACGTGGACGGACGTCGCGTCGCCGTGAAAGACGCCGACGGGACGTTTACCGAACGGGATACAAACGGCCGCTCGAGCAAGGGGGCGCCCGCCCCCGCCGCGTAAGCGTTCCTCCGCCTCGCGTTGTTCAGGTCCGCGTGAAGTGCCGCGGACGCGTCGAGGTCTTCGATGCCTCGCGCGATCCGCGCTGACGCCGGTCGAGCCCTGCCGCCGCCCGCGCTCGCGCGCTCCTCCTCGAGCATCCGGGGAAATTCGAAATCTTTTTCGACGTTCGGCCCCGTCGAGCGGCGCGACGGCGCCGGCCTCGGAGGAAGCGATTCCATGGACGCCCGGACGGACCCGCCTCGACTATCTCCTTGATACAGCGGAATCGCGACGGGTATGTTCGTCATCCCCGCCGGGATGACTCCCGTTTTGAGAGATTCCATCGACGCGCGAACCGACCCGCCGCGGGAATTCAGAGGAAACCGGTTCTCCCCGTCGTAAGCAACGTCGTCGATGTCCTGGTAATCCGCGCCGAAAGCCGATCCAACCTCGACGCTGTCGTCGTCGCCGTGCAGCTTCGCGCGCCTCACCCTGTCCTCCCGTCGCTGCGACTCGACGGGGTTAGCGGACGCGGGCCTGTTGTGCCTTCGA
>MDTE01019123.1_pt1 | contig 12781 bp, 11 predicted proteins | sample 811231 | NCBI WGS metagenome assembly MDTE01 (sample SAMN05326651, study PRJNA326480) | marine metagenome | isolation source: seawater | place: Indian Ocean: Red Sea | collected 2010
ACTTAATTTATCTACTAAAATAACAATGGGTCCATCATAATTTTGCTGACCTAAATTATGTCCCAAAGATTGTAAAGAACCGTTTGATTCCATGACCTGAACTACATTTCCTCTTCCAATAAAAAGTTTTGCTAGAGAATAAGCTTCGAAGAGAAATCCGCCGCCATTTCCACGTAAATCCAAGACAAGCCCATCTACATTTGACTCGTCTAACTCTCTTAATATCCTTTTAACATCTCTTGAACTGCTTTTGTAATCAAATCTATTTTTGTTATAGGCCTCAAAATCCATATAGAAAGTCGGTAGTTCAATGATTCCGATTTTGTAGTCTCTTGAAGATCTTTGTATTGTGATCTCTCTTTTTTTTGCTGCAGCATCTTCAAGTTTTACAACATCTCGAGTGATTTCAATCAATTTACCTTTATCTTCGTTGTCAGAAGAAGCAGGTAAAACTTCTAGTTGAACTATTGTTGATTTAGGACCTCTGATAAGTTTTACAACCTCGTCAATTCTCCAATCTCGGACATCAACTAATTCTTCATTGATTGAAGTAGCAACTCCAACTATTTTGTCAGTAACTTTCAAAAGACCTGATTTTTCAGCAGGACCACCTGGAATCAATCTGATAATTTTTGTGATTCCGTCCTCAGAAGATAATATTGCACCAATACCTTCTAAAGAGGCTTTAAGATTTATTTCCCAATCTTCTTGTGAAGTTGGAGTCATATATTTTGTATGAGGATCGTAAAAATTTGTATATGAGTTTATATAAAAACTAAAAATTTCATCATTAGAGATTCGATTCAAACTTTTTTTTCTGTTATCTAATCTCTTCAAGATTTTTTTCTTAGCCGCGCTTAAGTCATTTTCTTTCAAGTAAATTGAAATGAATTCACTCTCAATTAGTTTTTGTTGATAAGTCTTAATTTGAGAGTAAGATTTAAATCTTTCTAGATTTTCACGATTTTTGTAAACAAAGTCATTACTAATTAAATCCTCTTCACTTTCAATAAGTTTTATTGTTTCTATTTGATGATCGATTAAGCCCAAGGATCTTTCTTTAAAATAATTAAACAACATAAATGCTAAATTAACTTCATCCGCCGAATTAAAGAGAGGTTTGATGGAATAAGAATTAAGTTCGTTCTGAGTAAATATGAGTCTTTGGTTGTCTATTTGATTGATAAACTTTTTTACAACATCGGATTTTTTAAAAGAAAATTCATTATTAAAATGATTTTTTTGAAGAACATATTGAGCTTCATCATATACTTTAGAATAAAGATCTTTATTTTCGTCAGATATTGGAAATGTGCTTTCGGATGCAGAAAGATTAAAGATAAAGCTTAAAAAAATAAAAAAAATAATCTTTTTCATTTTATTAATTAGTTAAATGATTCAGAAGAAATAAGATCGTCTTTCTCTTCCCAAATTTCGTTAATCCAAGTTTTAAACTTGGAGCGTTGATTTGTGTCTTCAACAAGTTTTTCATTTAAAAATTCTTCAGGTATTTTTATTTTCTTAACAAAAATCTTTATGTTTTTTAGCCTACCACACAAATAATCCCAAAAACTCCTTTTTGGACTTTCATAAATAATAGTTATATCTATTAAAAATTTAATACTAGGAATAACAGAAAGGGCTAGTGCCATGCCTCCTTCTTTGGGTTTTAGTAGATTTATATATGGACTTGCTTGGTCTTGATGCTTTTTTTTGGTGAACCTCGTACCTTCTGCGTAGCTAAATACTGAAACTGGATGTAATGAATAATGATTAAGTGATTTTCGCATTTCTTTGAAATCTCTACCTTTTAATTTAGGATTTTTTTCAATTTGTTCTTTCGAGTATCTTTTAAGAAATGGCATATCTAAAGCCCACCAACAAATACCAATCACAGGAACATAAATAAGTACATGCTTCATAAAAAATTTAAGCATCGGTATTTTTTTATTGGTTAGCATCTGAACCATAAAAATATCAGCCCAGCTTTGATGATTAGATGTAGTTAAATACCATTCATTTTTATTCAGACTTTCAAAGCCTTTGATTTCGATATTTGGGTTTAGAAGATTTAAAACCCAAATTGAATTTACTGAGATCCATATTTCTCCAATTTTAATAATTAATTTAGTGAAAGATATTCTGAGATTTCTTACGGGGATTAAGAATTTTATTATCCCCAGAGGAATCATCAATGTAGCTAAAACAAGAGTATTAACTAATAAGATTATAAAACTAATTATTCCCTTTATGGTTTCTAAAAAAATCATTTTTTTTCTTCGGCTTTAATCTGCTGCCAAATTTTGGCTTGTTCTGCAGCGGTATGTTTTCTCTTAGAATTAAAAACGTAAGGGTGTCTTCTAATTAATTTATCAGAAAGCGTTCTAACCACGTCATCAAAAGAAAACAACTTTTTTTCTTTGGCGATTTCAGAATGAAAAATTATTTGTAATAGTAAATCTCCAAGCTCTTCTTGCAGATTTATATAATCTTCTTTTTCTATTGCATTTGCGACTTCTTTAGCTTCTTCATCGAGATATGGCAGCAAAGATTTAAAGGTTTGTTTTTTGTCCCATTCACAACCATTTTCAGGGTCTCTAAGTTGTCTCATTATCTCAAGTAATTTTTCCATACTTGTTTTAGACATAAGTTCAGTATCCAGTTAACTCAGCGTATCTATTTCTATGGAATTCAGAATTTCCAAAAATTTGTTCAGCTACTCGAGCTCTTTTTAAATACAATCCAATATCGTATTCGTCGGTAACCCCAACGCCACCATGCATTTGAACTCCTTCGTTTGAAATAAGATGGAAAGTTTCACCAATTTTAGCCTTAGCTAGACTCACAATTCTTGGAATGTCATTGGATTTTTCATCAAAACAAGACAAACTTTCTAGGACGCAAGATTTACATAATTCTAACTCTGTAAACATGTTAGCAGCTCTGTGTTGTAGAGCTTGAAATGAGCCAATTTTTACTCCAAATTGCTCTCTTTCTTTGAGGTAGTTAATAGTAATTTCAAAAGCCTCTAAGGCTCCTCCTAGCATTTCTGCGGCGAGAGCAGCCCTTGAAATATCTAATATTTCTTCAATAGTATCTTGCGCTTGATCAATTTCTCCAAGAATATTTTCGGCTGCAACCTCTAAGTTAGAGAAAACAATATTGGCTGAATTTCTGCTATCCACCATTTTTGCAATGTTTACATCTATACCTTTAGAATTTTTCTCAACTAAAAAGAGTGAAGATCCCTTCGACGTTTTGGCAGCTATTATTATTAAATCTGCAAACCCACCATCTACTACAAAAGTTTTTTTACCATTAATAATATAATTTTGACCTGTCTTTTTGGCTGTAACCTCTGAAACAATAGGTTTGTGCCTTGGTCCTTCTTCATAAGCAAAGCAACAAGTAAGATTTCCATTTGCTATTTCGGGAAGATATTTACTTTTTTGATCATCTGTTCCAAGTTTTGATATAAAACTTGCGCCGATGACTCCAGTAGCGAATAAGGGTGACGGGGTAAGAGTTCTTCCTAGCTCTTGCAAAACTACTCCGATACCAGATAGACCAAAGTCTGAGCCGCCATATTCCTCAGGAATTAAAATTCCAGAAAGGCCTTGTTCAGCCATTTGTTTCCAAATTTCCCGATCAAAGCATTCAGGATTCCCAGAGTCTCTCACGGATCTAAAATGAGATGTTGGAGTTTTTTCTCTTGCGAATCTTTGAGTTTGATCTTGTAAAAAAGCAGCAGTTTCGCTTAAAACTAAAGACATAAACTTACTGAGGAAGATCTAAGACTCTTTTGGAAATAACATTTAACTGAACCTCAGAAGTTCCGCCTTCAATTGAATTAGCTTTAGTTCTTAACCACTCTCTTGTAATTGCAAGTTCCTCCGGACCAAATTCTCCTCCTTCCCAGCCAAGGGCTTGGCTGCCCATTGCCTCAAGCATGATCTCATATTTTCGTTTGTTATGCTCAGACCCATAAAGTTTAAAAATAGATGTTGCTGCGCTTGGTCCGTTATTACTATTTTTTGCTTCCTCAGAAACTCGTTTAAGAGTTAGACTGAAAGCATGAGAGTTCATATCACATTTCGCTATTTTCTGTCTTAGTCCTTCATCAACAATTTTGTCATCCTTAACTTCAACATATTTCTTTGATAAAGTTGCAAGGCCTGAACCTGTCTTTCCTTTACTAGCTGCTTTAGATCCTCCAAGACCCATACTTGCAAGCATTTTTCTTTCATGCTGCAGGAGGTTCTTTGCAACATCCCATCCCTTATTGAGTTTGTGAATAAGATTTTTTTTAGGAACGACAGCGTCTGTAAAAAAGGTTTCGCAAAATGGTGATGCGCCAGAAATAAGTTTGATTGGCTTTGTTTCAACTCCAGGTTGATCCATATCAATTAACAAAAAACTAATTCCATCGTGTTTAGGCTCCTGTGGACCAGTTCTAACCAAAGTAAAAATCATGTCGCACTCATTAGCATAAGAAGTCCAAACTTTTTGACCATTTACAATATAGTTGTCTCCATCTTCAATTGCCTTAGTTTTAAGAGAAGCTAAATCAGATCCAGATCCAGGTTCACTGTAACCTTGACACCAACGAATTTCTCCTTTGATTATTTTAGGAATATGCTCCATTTTTTGTTCTTCAGAGGCATATTCAAGAAGGGCTGGACCTAACATCCACAGTCCAAAACTAGCTAAAGGCATTCGAGTTCCTAGATTTGACATTTCTTCAGATAGAATTTTATTCTCGTCATAGCTTAGTCCACCGCCTCCGTATTCTTTTGGCCAAGTGGGAGCAGTCCAACCTTTTTCGCCCAATCTTTTTAGCCAAAGCTCTTGATCTGGATGAGAAAATTTACAGTTTCGTCCTCCCCAAGTCATTCCATGTGGAGTCATAGGTTTTTTCATTTCTGGTGGACAATTAGTTTCCAACCAATCTCTAGTTTCTTCTCTAAATATTGCTAAATCTGTCATAAATTGCTCCTCATCCAATTTAAGTTTTTTATAAGTTAAACTAACGTTGGAGATTGTTCAACCCATATTACTAAATAAATGAACTTAGAATTTTTTTACAATAATCCTGAAATTTTATGGATATTCACTGTTTTATACGACTTGTCCCTGGCGATCATTTTATTTTACTTTTTTGGTAAGGAAGGATTATATATAGCTGTTGTTCTCGGAATAATTCTCGGTAACTTGCAGGGTGGCAAAGTTAGTGACTTAGAAGTTTTTGGCTATACATTTACCGTGAGCATGGGTGCGATTATGTACTCCGGAATTTATTTCGCTACAGACCTATTGAATGAAAAATATGGACGCAGAGAAGCTACAAAGGCAGTGATAATTGGTGCTGTAGCAAATGTGGTTGTTATGCTTACTCTTGTTTTAAGCACTTTTTATCTACCTTCAGAAATAAGCAGCTCAGCTGATTCAGTTCATGAAGCAATCTCTACATTAGCTGTATATTCTCCAATTTTTGTTATTGGTTCGATTACAGCATATCTTATTAGTCAAAGCTTTGATGTCTGGGTGTTTCATAAAATTAAAACAATTACTGGAGAAAGGATGTTGTGGCTTAGAAATAATGTATCGACTTTACTGTCACAGGCTTTGGATACTTTTATTTATACTTTTGTTTGGGTTATTGCAGGTGAACTAGATTTCATTACTGCCTTGAGTATTTCTTTAACTAAATATGTGTTTAAATTTTTCATTGCCATAGTTGATACTTTTTTTATTTATTTTGTAAAAAATATAAGAAAAAACGAAATTTTAGTGTCTAATTAATAAATGGAAGTTATTAAATCAATATCAATAATTCATTCCGCTTCTAGAAACTTTAAAGCGGCTTTAGATCAGTGTCTCGAAACAGCTGAAAAAGCAAACGTTCAGATTAAAAGCGTTATTCCTGTTAATGAAAAGAAAGTTGAAAAAACTATTAAAAAAAAGGATTCTGATTTAATTCTTGTCATTGGCGGAGATGGAACAATGATTAGAACCATAGCTAATTTAATAAATACTGAAATTCCTTTATTGGGAATAAATATAGGTAAATTAGGTTTTTTGACAGACCTAAACGTGAAATCAATTCCAAAAGAACTCCCAAATATTTTTGCAGGAAATTATATTCTTGAACAACGACCTTCATTAAGCATCAATGTTGATGACTCAGAGACTTTAACGGGAATAAATGAAGTTGTATTTCATTCAGGAACTGTAGCTAAAATGTTAAATTTTTCTATTTTTCAAGAAGAGAGACTTATTTCTAAACATAAATCAGATGGAGTGATAGTTTCTTCTGCAACAGGATCTTCTGGATATTTATTTTCCGGAGGAGGGCCAATAATTTATCCTACAGAAGAAGTATTTGCGATACTGCCAATGTTTTCTCAAAGTTCTTCGTCGAATCCTTTGATATTGCCTAATCAAAAGAATTTAAAGATCATGTTAAAAAATTCTGTTAAAGCTTCTGTTGTAGTTGATGGCAGAGAAGATGTTGAAGTTTATCAAGGTTCTGAGATCATAATTTCAAAAAATAAAAAAAGTTATAAATTGATCCATCCCTTAAGTTACGATTACTTTGAAGCATGTAGAACCAAGCTTTCTTGGGGACAACCTTTAATCAATTTAGACGATTAAATTAAGTGAATCTAAATAAGTTAGGAATTTTTTTAGCACACCTTGTGCCTCCAGAATTAAGTAATAAATTGAGCTTAGAAGGTTTAAAATTTTTATACAATTTAGGAATTCTCTCATCAGTTAATTCTAAAATTACTGGCGATAAAAATATCGAATCTTTGGGTTTAAACTTTTCAAATAAAATAGGATTAGCAGGAGGTTTAGATAAAAATGCTGATTATTTCCATGTGTTAGGAAAGCTTGGGTTTGGCTTTATTGAAGTCGGAACCTTAACGCTTAAACCCCAAAAAGGTAATTTAAAACCAAGAGTTCATAGATTTGCCAAAGAGAGAAATATAGTTAATTCTCTTGGTTTTAATAATGTTGGCGTTTATGAAGGATTAAAAAATATAGAAAAAAATAAACCTTTTTATAATGGTGTCTTAGGTGTAAGTATTGGTAAAAGTAAAGAAACAAAAATTGAAAATGCTTTTAAAGACTATCTTCATCTTATAGATTATGTTTATGATCAGGCTGATTATATTGCGATTAATATTTCTTCCCCTAATACTGAAAATCTTAGAGAACTATCTTCAGAAAATTATTTCAAAGATCTTATTGAAAAAATAATGAACAAAAAAGAACAATTGAATATCGGTGCATCCAAAAACAAACCATTTGTGCTAAAAATCTCCCCTGATGAGTCAAAGCAAAATTTGGAGAAAATTTTTACCTCTTGTATGGAATTTAATGTAGATGGATTAATATTAAATAACAGTTCAATCAATCATAAAAAAAATCTCAAAGGCGGAATTAGCGGAAATTATATTAGAGAAATTTCTGAGAATAATTTAATTTTCGCAAAAAATTTTTGCGGAGATGAAATATCACTAATCTCTTCTGGAGGTATTATGACATCCAATGATGTTGCTAAAAGAATAGACTTAGGTGCTGAATTGGTTCAGCTTTATTCTGGCTTTATTTTCTCCGGCACAGATTTATTAAAAGAGAGTCTTGAAATTTAATTAACTTGACAAAATATAATTCTTTATCACATATTAAAAAAGATGAAGAATCTAGTCATAGTCGAATCAAACGCCAAAGCTACAAAAATTAAAGGTTATCTTGATTCAAAATTCCCAGGCGATTCATGGGTGGTGAATGCTTGTTTGGGGCATATTTGTGATTTACCTAATGAAGAGAATGCTGTTAATCCTAAAGATTGGCAGGACTTAAAATGGTCTGCTACTACCAAAGGTAAAAAAGTTATTAAAGAACTAACTAAGCTTTGCAAGGAAAATGATTCTATTTTTCTTGCTACGGATCCAGACCGAGAAGGAGAGGCTATAGCATGGCATTTAAAAAATGAATTTGAAAAAAAGAAATTACTAAAAGATAAGGACATATCTAGAATAAGTTTTACTGAAATTACATCTACTGCAATCGAGGAGGCCATTAGAAACCCAAGGGAAATAGACCAAAATCTTGTCGACGCTTATTTAGCTCGAAGAATATTAGACCATTTAATTGGATTTAAAGTTTCTCCTTTTTTATGGCGACATATTTCAAGAGCAAAATCTGCCGGAAGAGTGCAATCCCCTTCACTAAGAATTGTGTGTGAAAAAGAGGATGAAATAGATGCATTTATTCCAGAGGAATATTGGCCCTTTAAAGGAACTTTTAATTTTAATGAATTTAATGTTGAAGCTAATTTAACCTCAATAAGTGGAGACAAGATTGACAAAAAAAGAATTGAATCTGAAGAAAAAGCAAACTCAATTAATAATGATTTAAATTTGTCATCATATTTTTTAAAAGATATTGAATCTAAGCCTCAATCAAATGCTTCAAAGGCTCCTTTTCGAACTTCTACTCTTCAACAGTCTGCGTCAAGTAAATTGGCATTTACAGCAGATAGAACAATGCGAGTTGCACAAAAACTCTATGAAGAAGGCTTAATCACTTATTTAAGAACGGATGGAATTTCAATAAGCAATGATGTTTTAAAAGAATTAAGGAATTTTATAAAAAATGAATATGGTGATAACTATCTCTCCGAACAGACAAAAGTTTATAAATCTAAAGCTGCTAATTCTCAAGAAGCCCATGAACCCATAAGACCTACTGATTTTTCTTTAAAGCCATCTAAATCAAATCTTACTGGCGATGAAATGAAATTATATTCTCTTATATGGAATAGGACCTTAGCGAGCCAAATGTCAAATTCAAAATATGAGAGAAAAACTTTAGTCATAAGTTCGTCAGATGAAAAATATACTTTTAGAGCCGCTTCTAGAAAAAATTTATTTTTAGGTTTTGAGTTATTAACTAAAGAAGAAGAAGAAGAGGGAATTTCAGATGATTTTCCAGAAAATTTAGAAACTGGAAACAATATGAAGCTTCTTGAAGTAAATTACGAACAAAAATTTACCACTCCACCTAGAAGGTATTCTGAAGCATCATTAATTAAAAAAATGGAAGAAGAGGGTATAGGAAGGCCTTCAACTTATGCTTCAATTTTAAAAAATTTAAGAGAAAAAAAATATACTTACGGCACCAAAAGCATTAACCCCTCAGACCTGGGGAGAGTTTTAAGTTCATATTTAAAATTCATTTTTAAAGATTTTTTTATTGAAGATAAATTTACTGCTGATATGGAAAAAGATTTAGATAAAATTTCTTCTGGAGAGATTTCTTGGAAAGAAGTTTTAGATAAATTTTGGGAGCTATTACAGAGTTATCTAAATAAAAAAATAGATAACGTAGAAATTAGTAATCAAGAAGAATTCAAAACAAGACAAGTATTAGACATACTAAATGACGAGTTATTCAATCAAGTATTTCCATCAAAAGAGGATGGCACAATTACCAGAGAGTGCCCGAAATGTGGAGAAGAGGTCAGTCTTAAATCTGGAGCTTGGGGATATTTTATTGGATGTTCAAATTGTAAATGGACAAAAAAACCTTTTGATAGAAGCGTCAAATGGGAGACTTACCGAGAGCTTCCAAAAGAAATAGGCTTACATCCAGATTATGGAGAAATGATTTATGCTGACATTAGTATAAATGGACCATGTGTTTGGACTTTAAAAGAAGATAAGAAAATTTATGGAGGTCCTGATGAAGATGAAATGTTACTTGAGATAGGATTAAACAGAGCCGTGGAATTAATTGAAAGAGATTCTGGCGAGCATATCCTGTTCACAGAGCCAAATAGTAATCTGCCAGTTCTATTGAAAAATGGAAGATTTGGTGAATATACTGAATTTGATGGTTTTAATAAGGCTACAAAGCTTCCCCCTGAGGACAAACCAAAAAACCCAAAAGTTACTTATTACAATCCTCATGAATTAGATTATGAAAACAAAGACACTCAACTTTTTGTAATGAAAAGTTTAAGAATTCTAGGATTTCATCCTGAAACTTCTCGTCCAATTGGAATAAAAATAAAGAAACCAGGGAAGGCATTTAAATTTGTTAAATATTTAAAATGCGGAGAGATTGAAGTCGAATGTCAAAACGATTTTTACAAACTTGAAGAAGAAGAACAAAGTGAGTTGATCAAAAAAACTTTTGATTTAAAATCATTCAATTTAATTGGTTAGCTGATATTTCTGATTAACCCAACACAGGTACCTTCAAAATTTAAGGAAACTTTATTTGGGTCTATCACAATGTCTTCATAATTCTTATTTTCTGCTCTGAGCACAACTTTATTATCAGAAAGCTCTTTTAGTGTTTTAACTGTTACATCATTATCCAATCTAGCTATCACAATTGAATTCTTTTTTATTTTTATATCTTTATTTACCGCAATTAAATCGTTTTCAAATATACCTACATCAATCATGCTGTCACCTTTGACTCTTAAATAATAATCAACTCCATGCGTCGAAATAGGTAAAGCTGGTATTTTTTTTTCAATGTTTTCTTCAGCTAACATTGGACTTCCAGCACTAACAAGTCCTATAACTGGAATATGATCCAAAAGGTTTTCATTTAAAGAAATGCCTCTAGAAGTTCCAGACAATATTTCAATAAAACCTTTCTTTTTTAATGCTTTGAGATGATCTTCGGCAGCATTTGGGGATTTAAAACCAAAGTAATTAGAAATTTCCATTCTTGTAGGAGGGTAGCCTTCTTTAGAAATTTTAGATTTTATGAACTCAAAAATTTCTTTTTGGCGGGATGTTAAATTATTCATACTGTAATTATATACAGTATTAAACGTTTGTCACATTTTTTCATTAAATATTTGATATATCTAAAAACTAGTTTAAAATCGATTTAATATATTATTAAGAAATAAGTATTTATGAAATTCCAACAACTTTTATATGTAAGAGAAGTAGCAAGAAGCAACTTAAATGTTTCGCAGGCATCAAAAACTCTTTACACCTCTCAACCAGGTATAAGTAAACAGATTAAGTTGCTCGAAGAAGAACTTGGGATTGAGCTTTTTGAAAGATCGGGTAAGCACTTGGTTAGCATTACTCCAGTTGGCCAAAAAATTCTTGAACAAATAGAAGAGATCCTTGCTTTAGTGGATGGCATCAAACACGCAGCAACTGAATTTTCAGATGAAGATTATGGAACCCTAGCTATTGCAACCACTCATACGCAAGCAAAATTTACTTTACCCAAAGTTGTCGACAAATTTGTAAAGAAATATCCTAATGTGCACTTTCAAATGCATCAATGCACTCCTGACGAATCTGTAGAAATGGCTTCAAAGGGTGAAGTTGATTTGGCTTTGTGGACTGAAACAAATGAAAAAGGAGAAAACCTTATTAAACTTCCTTGCTACAAATGGTCTAGGAGCATAATAGTTCCAAAAAAACATCCACTTACTCAATTACCAAAAATTAAACTTAAGGATTTAGCTCAATTTCCTATCGTAACTTATGTATTTGGGTTCACGGGAAGTAATGATTTAGATAGAGCCTTTTTCGAAAGAGGTTTAAAAGCAAATGTAGTATTCACTGCGACCGATGCGGATGTCATTAAGACTTATGTTAAAATGGGTACTGGCGTTGGTATTATAGCCAGTATGGCTTTCAATCCAGAAGAAGACACAGAGCTAGAAGCTATCAATGCTAATCACTTATTTGATTCTGGAACAACCTACATGGGTTTTAGACGAGGCACTTACCTTCGCAGCCACTTGTTTGAATTTATCAATATGTTTGCTCCTCATTTAACTAAAGAAATTGTTGCTAAAGGATGTGCTACAAAATCTAAGAAAGAGTTAGATAAAATCTTCGAGAATTTTAAACTTCAAAGAAGATAAATGAATTATTTATGCTTAGATTTTGAGGGTGTCCTTATTCCTGAAATCTGGCAATACGTTGCAGAAGCAACTGATTCAAAAGATCTAATGCTTACTACTCAAGATTTGAAAGATTATGATGAGTTGATGCAATTAAGAATGAATGTCGTCAATGAAAAGAATATAAAGTTAAGCGACATTCAAGAAATTGTTAAAACGATGGAACCTTTTGAAGGCGCTGAAAATTTTCTCAGTTGGGCTAGAGCTAATTTTCAAGTTTCTATTGTATCAGATACCTTCTATGAGTTGGCTTGGCCATTAGTTGAAAAACTGAACTTTCCAAATATTATTTGTCATCACTTAATTGTTGAAAAAGACAAAATATCAGGTTATGAGTTAAGGCAAGAAAATAATAAACAAAAGGTAGTCGAGGCACTTAAGTCTCTTAATTTCAAGGTTTTTGCAGCTGGAGATTCTTACAATGATATTAATATGTTGAGTAATGCTGATTTAGGAATTTTTTTCCAAGCTCCCGAGCATATTAAGGCCGAATTTCCAAATTTACGAACTGCTGACACACATGAAGAATTAAAAAAAATCCTTCAGGAGAAAATTTAGTATGTCTGATAATTTTTTTGAATTACTTCAAGCGCCTGAGCCGCTGAAAATTGTAGGTACAATTAATGCCTACTCAGCACTACTCGCTAAAAAAAATGGTCATAAAGCTATATATTTATCTGGCGCAGGTGTTGCAAATGCTAGTTTTGGATTACCCGATCTTGCACTTACATCCAGAGATAATGTTGTTGAAGATCTTAGAAGAATAAAAGGAGTTGTAGATACTCCTATACTAGTAGATTGTGATACAGGATGGGGTAG
>MDTE01094608.1_pt1 | contig 12781 bp, 13 predicted proteins | sample 811231 | NCBI WGS metagenome assembly MDTE01 (sample SAMN05326651, study PRJNA326480) | marine metagenome | isolation source: seawater | place: Indian Ocean: Red Sea | collected 2010
GTCCCCGCCATAAGGCCAGATAGCTCAGTCGGTAGAGCACTTGTCTGAAAAACAAGGGGTCGGCAGTTCGATTCTGCCTCTGGCCACCAATAGCTATAAATACATGTTCTTACTAGCTTTACAAGAAAACTGAACAGTCACAAGTTGAATATATATTTGTTTAATATATCTTTAAGGAAGTAAAATTTCTACTAGATTTCCTGTTCCTAATGTGAGCATTATTGTGTCAAATTTTTTCGGATGAATCGTAACTGAAGTTATAAATCCACCTAAGTAATCAAGTGGTACGATACTTAAATTATCGTTTTTAAAATCATAAGCGAAAACCTCATTGCTTAAATAGTCGGCAAATATATAGTGTTCATAATACTTACTATTACTATCTTCAACCACATCACCACCAATTATTGCTGGCCTAAAATTTTGAGGTGCTTGATGTTGGTAGTATAAGCTGGGCATAATTGTGTTTTCAGAAATATAATTATTTATATTTAAAGACTGACCACTAATTTGTAAAAATATTTCATTATATTTAACCCCAGTGCTGATCGTTCCTTCATAATGAGGCCAGCCAAATAAGTAGGGTTTCTTTGTTTCTAAAAACTGATTTAAGTCAACAATGTTTAACTCTTCTTCAGTGCTTAAACCAATGTCGGGGACAAATAAATAATTCTTATATTCAGATGTTTTCCATGGGTTTCTTAAACCAAAAGCGATGATATCATTACGAGGAGATTGATTTTTATCTAATGAAAGTAAATCTGGCTGGCTTATTTTATTGTTTAGAAACAATATTTTTCCTCTTGGAGATGTAGTGTCAAAAGGTTCAGAACTTAATAAACCATTTTCTTTCATATCTCCAACACTCAACAAGAAGTCATTGAAGAAATTAGACCAAATTAAATTTCCAGAGTAATGACAACAGTGGGCATTTGGTATGCTTATCACTGTTTCAATATTTTCAATCTGTGGTAAAAAGTTATTATCTAAATAATATTTTTCAACCGTTAAATAATTCTCTGTGTTTGAGAAACTAATTAAAAAGTAGTTATCAGTAGGATGAAATGCAATACTGAACAATCCTGCCTCAGTTCCAAACTCAGTTCTATCAAGCACTTTATTTGAAATATCCAAAAATAAATCTTCATTCGAATTTTTGAATACTTTTCCAGATACATCTAAAACGTAGAAATCATCTTTGAATACTATAACATTGTTTAGACTCGTAGAATATATAGTTGAGCTTAAAATCTCAGCACCGACTAAGCAATCTTTAAAGTTATCACTTCCAAGCCAAGGGAAACAGGTATTTTGGCTTGAGATTCCTATATCAATATTTTCAAATATCGTAGTTGTTGTAGTGTTAATTGAATCGACCGAAATGGCTGATTCAGAATTCCTATTTTGATACAAAATCAAACCTGAAAAAATTAAAAAAGTAATGAAAACAGGAATCAATCTTAATAAAATTTTGTTACTAGATTTTACAAACACATTTAGATTTAAAAATATTAAAAAGAGATAGGCTAAAATTGGATATAATAAAATTGCCAATAAGACAATGCCTCGCGACATGCTATAAAGACCCAGTAAATAAAATATAGAAAATACAGAACCAGTGAATATTAATAGCAAACTCATAAGATCATTTAATATTGCAACAGGGTTATCAAAAGAACCTGATTTATTTACAAAAAAATAAACTAGAGTAGATAAAAGTATTCCTAAAGTAACAGCTACGAAAAAATAATTTAATTCAAAGTAAGCTGGGAAGGAAATTCTTTCTAAATCTTTTTGAATATTCAGTAGAGCATCATAGGCTATAAGAGAATTACGGTTAAAAAGATATTGGATAAAAATACTATTAAATAGCAAATTAAATCCAAATATATATAGAAACTTAAGCATTTTCTCATTTTAAATAAAATTTGAAAATACAATAAATAAAGTATCTAAATAGAAATTACTAGAAAAAGTAATTTCTAACTCAAATTGTTAATATATTTTTAATGAGAGATTTTATCTACACCAAAAAGGAAAGTATCATCTCATTGTTTATATCTGGTATTTCACTTATAATTTTTTATAACAATTACTCTAACAAATTCTTTATGTTGTCGCCTAATGAAGTTATGTACATGGGGAATTTGTTTAAGTCACTAACAAGCTACTCTGCGTATTTTGGATACGACAATGGTTTTGGTCAGTATTATTTGTATGAAAATTTTTTAAAATTTTTTATTAATATTTTTCCTAATTATTTCTATTTGGTATTAAATATTTTTATTGCATCCTTGTACATTTTAAGTTTTGTAAAATTTTTTAAAGCGTTTGATATAAATATCTACTTATTACCACTATTTTCCTTGTGGTTTTTTTCAGAGAAATTTTACAAAAAATTTGGTGGATTGAATTGGACTGAGGAAGGAATTGCAGAACCAAGACAACTGGGTTGGGTATTTTTAATATTTAGCATTGCATATTTTTACGAAAAAAAATACTATTTAAGTATTTTTTATTTAACAATTACATCCTATTTTTATTTTGTTGTTATTTTACTTTTAATACCATTATTTTTATTCTTACTAATTAGATTTAAAGTTCACTTTAAATATCTGACGGTTTATTCAATACTCGTATCGCCATATTTGCTTTTTCTATATAGTGAAAACGCCACATCAAATTCTATTTCAGAGTCGTTAAAAATATATATTGTGGAAAGACACCCTCATCATCTATATCCATTTGAGAATGGTGTCTTGCGTAGAGAATGGTATCCAAGTTTAGAAATTTACATTTCACTTTTATTATTTTGCTTTTTGATAACTATTTTTTTGAGATTAATTAAAAACCCTAATACCGTAGAACTTTCATATTTAATTTACTTTTTACTAGCTTTATTATCAATTTATCTAGTTTTTACTTATTTCTTTCCAATAAATAGATTTATATTACTTATGCCCATAAGAATTTATAATATTCTGTATTTTATTCTGCTAATTTCCTTTTTTTCAATATTAAGTTCTTCTCTTAACAAAGTATTAGTAAATTTAATTTTATTTGGTACTCTAGTTCCATTATTATTCGTAAGCCCTTTACTAATTGATGCAAAAAACTTTTTAACAGGAAATTATGTTTCAGAAGTACAAGTTCTTAGTGATGAAGACAGGGGTGTTCGATTATTAAAATTAAATAGTATAAACACAGACCATTCAGAGCTTATCAACTTCATAAAGTCAAGCCTTGATGAAAACGATGTACTATTAATTAAAGATGAAAATTATCTAACTATCTCTCTAGAAATGACAACTGGCGTAAATGCATATGTCCTTGAAAAAATTATTCCTAAATCTTTAGACAACGTAAAAGAATGGAAAAATAGAAAATTTAAAAAATTGGAATTGATTAATGAATGCAGAAATTCAATTGATTTAAATATGGATTTTTTCATACTCTCAAGAAATATTGATAGTGATGATGAATGTGGAAGCATTGTATTTACAAATGAAACATACAAACTTTCAAAATTAAAATAATCTATTTTTTAAAAATTAAATATTTGAAAACTTGAATACTTAATTTAATCTTTCCGAATAGAGACCCTCCACCCTTAGCTTCTCCAAACTTTCTATCTTCAAAATCTATTTGTATGCTTTTAAACAAGTAATTTTTTTCTTTAGCTTTTAAGATTGTAAATAAATCTAAATTGAAATCATCTGGAAAACTACTTAAATCTTTAACAAGCTTATTATAAAATATTTTTGGCTGAGCATTTATATCATTAAAGTAGATACCTCTGAATAAAAACACAACAAACGACATTAAAGTAGTAAAAAATTTATCAAATAACCTCCTATTTACACGTTTACCCACAATAAAAACCTCTTTAATATTTTCTGAGTTTTCGAAAACCTTGTTTAGTTTTTTAACTAAATCTATTGGATTAAATTGTAAATCTGCATGCGCCCAGCCAATATAGCCTGCTTCAGAATTATTCACTCCATGCATTATTCCTGCACCATAACCTGTATTGTTTTGTTTTATAACAAGACTAAGATTTTCATTTTTTGACTGAAGATTTTGTAAAAGCTTTTTTTTTGTTAAATCTTCAGAACCATTGTCAATAAAGGTTATTAGAAGCAAGTAGCCGTTTGCTAACTTAACCGCTTTAGCCCATGAGGAAACTAGAGCATCGATATTGTCTTCCTCATTGAAACAAGGTATGAATATTTCTACTATCAACTTTGCTTTAGTTCCTCAGGAGAGCCATAAGACTTATAGTTCTTTACATTGTAAATAATTGCGTTTTTCTTAACGGGGTTAAAATTAAATAAATTATCTAAATAATACTCATTGTTTGTCATAAATTTTCGGCTTACCATTTCACTATATGATGATTTAAATTCATAAATTGAAGAAAAGTAAAAACATCCAATTACAACACTTGGGTCATCATTGAATTTTGGAAATTTTTTGCAGCTTACGTTAACTTGTCCATTTTTTTTATATGCCCAACCAAAACTTTTTGAATTTTTTAGATGGTGTTTTGTTGGTCTTGTAGTGAAGATAATATTTTTTTGAAGATCTATGTCTTCAACTTTATTAAATGACACATCACACGAACTAACAAATAATTGTTCATCATCATCATATTGTGTAATAGATTTAAACAAAGAAGTTGCCTGCCCGTTAGTAATTTTGTCAAAACTGATTACTTCTTTTTCAAAATTAAAACTGTCTATAAAATTAGTAAATTTTTTGTGAGAATTTATATTTTGATTAACAACAAAAACATATTTATCAGGTTGTTTAAAATGTGATAATGAATATTCAAACATCATTCTATTTTTAACATTAATTAGTGGCTTTGGTTCTAAATACCCTTTGTCTGAAAACCTTCTGCCTTTACCAGACATTAAAATTACATTAATCATATTTTTTTTCTTGTAAAACTAAGTGCTTCCCATTTTCAAATTTAACATAACTTAACTTATTGACTTTAAATTTTAAATTGAATTGTTCAGACTTAAAATTTTCGGCAATTTCAAAATTTGAAATCTGTCCTATAGTTATGTGGGGGCGCCATTCTGATTTAATATATTCATATAGAATTGGATTTTTTTCTTGATTCAATAAGTTTATAGATTGATAATGTAGGCTTTTTAATTCCTGATTTTTTTTGATATTTAAAAATAGTGTATATGTTTTTTGTTCATCAAAGAAGTAATCTTTGTTAGTAATCATAAGGTCGATAGGCTTAAAATCAAACTTATTTAAAATATTATCAGATTTATTGGTGAATGTAAGAAGCGTAATATGTGGAGGGTGATTAACTAGGTCCGTTGTAGAAAATTTAAGAAATTTAAGTTTTTCATTTAATACTATGTTTTTTAAATCTTTAGTTAACTCAATAAATATTGCATAATATATCATAAGTTTACAAACAGCTCTTCCAAAAGAGGTCTTTCAATATCAGAATACAATACACCCTTATATTTTTTAAATTTTATAATTTTGTTATGAGGAATCGTAATCTTAAACCAATCTTTTTTTGGAATGTCATAAAAACTTCCAACCAAAACCCTAATTGGAACTTGGTGAGTGAAAAATATTGAATCATTATCAATTAAATCAATAAGTTTATTTACCCTAAACAGTACATCTTGATTGTTTTCACCTTTGGGGAATCGTTTATCAATACCGATGTCCCACATCTTAGTATTTATTGGATGTTTTAATTTATATTCTTTAAAACTCAAATTTTCAGCGGTACCATAGTTTATTTCATTTAAATCTTTTGTGATAATTAAATCTTCAAAATTATAAAACTGAGCAGTCTTTAACGTTCTCTTAGCTTCAGAACAATAAATATTAATTTTTTCTAGATTTTGTATTTGTTCGTTATGAACCATACCACTTTCTAGAAATTCAGATTCAGTAAATGTTCCATAAAAAATACTTTCATCATTTTTTAAAGTTTTAAAATGTCTAACAAAATTTAAACTGATCGATGCTTGATTAAATTTATTTAATTGTTTATTAAAATCCTGTATAAAATTCTTTGTTAAATTTAAATCAAAGCTATTTTCATAATTTTTTTGTTTTTTATTTTTCTCAAGTTCTCTGTAAGTATTGATATACTTTTTGTACAGCTCAGGCATCCTTCTTTCCCAGGTCTCAAGAAATTTTTCTATATGTTTTTCATTTTCTAAAAATTTTAAAAAATTTCCTATTAGATTTTTAAATATATGATATGAAAATTCTGTTTCGTACATTTTGTTAATATTTTCTTCATACTCTTTGAGAAATATTTTATTTTCTTCTTCAACATATTTTTTGTAGAATATTTTTCTCTGGTTAATATTTTCCATGTAGCCTTTAGTGCTTCTGTAACCTTTTGAAAAATCTTGAAAAGAGAGCTTGTAGGTTTGCTTTAATTTCTGTAATGAATTCTTTTTATAATTTTTACTAACTTCCCAGTCATATGTGGTAAATGGACTTTCTACTGTATGTTTAATATGATGATTTAATGAATATATCATCAAATGTATGACTAAAGTTTTATCTTTGTGAAACTTTAAAGGTCCAAAAGTTGAATTTATCCAAATTTTATAGTCTGGATAGTAATTTGAAATATTAAAATTATTAACAGCGTTCAATATATTGTCATAAACATCTTTGTTAAGCTCATTTATAATTACTATTAAGTCAACGTCAGAAATTTCTTCAATATTGGTTTTATTAAATGAACCAACATTTGTTACAGAAATAACATCATTAAAACTTGCTAGAGTCTTTAACAAATCATCAATAAAGTTATTTGTCTTGAAGTTCATATTTGCTTGCATTTCGTAACTCAAATATTCTACCTACTGGGTGAAGGCTGTTAAGAATGTTTGATGCAGAAACATATTTTTTTAAACCAGCTTTTTTTATAACTTCTATATTTACACCACCATCTAATGTAATTTTTGAAAAATCATAATTTTTATCAAAATAGTTAATAATTTTATAAGCTTTTTCTGAGAATTTTTGTCCAGAAAATCCTGGATTATCAATGCTTAAAATAAGAACTTCTGTATTCATATCAATAGCTTTATTAATTTCTTCAGTTGACGAATCCATTAGTACTGTAAAACCAATTTTAAAATTTGAAAACTCATTTAATTGTTTTTCATACTCTTGCAAAAATTCAATATCAATAAAGTAAGTAAAATCTGCTTTGTTAATTTTTTTTATATAACTTAATGGGTCTCTAGACATAAGATGAACTTGTTTAGGTTTAGACGGCCATTTTGATTCAATTTGATCGATTAAATCAATTTCAACGGATACGTTTTTATCGTTATAATCTTCTGAAATTAAGTCGATATGAATAAAGTCAGGAAAGTTTTTTACTTTGTCGAATAAATCTTGTACATTTTCCTGATTGTTTAAATGTATTGCAAGTCCTATAGTCGTTTTATCTTTAAAGGTTATTAATTTGTGTATAAAATAAAAAACTATAAAAGTTACACCGGACACTAACATTCGATATTTAAAATAAAGTCCACTGTTAAATTGAATTATGAACATTTGAAAAAAATAAGAAATATTTGAAACTAGAAAAAAGATTATTAAAGATCTAAATAGAAGCTCTCTTCTTATAAAAAAGTTAAATTTAAAATTGAAATAGAAAGCAAATAAAATGCTGAAAAATACACCCGTATAAAGAAATCTTATTTCTAGAAAATTTAATAAAATGTAATTTATAAATAATTCAATAAGAATACTAAGAAAGCCATAAAAGATATAAGCAACTAAGTACTTTTTGGATGAAATAAAAGCAAATAGTATATTATTGACCATAGTATGCACTAGGCCCGTGCTTTCTAAAAAAATGTTTATTTTGTAAATTTACATCTGCTTCTGGTGTGCTTGAATTTACAGAGTAAGTAATATAATTTAGTTTTGCCAAAAATTCAATAATTTCAGCATTTTTAAAACAATCTTCATCATCTTTACCCCAGGCGAAAACACCGTGTTTGATAGCTAGAATTCCTGGAATATGAAAACAACTTTCATAATTATTTTCAATTAGCTCAATAAAAGTTAATCCCGTATTTTCCTCATAATTTATTGAAATTTCTTCAGGTAAAAGCTTTCTTGATAAAGGAATAGAACCGTATGCAAAATCAGAATGAGTGGTACCTAAATTTTTAATTTCACATTCTGCTTGAGCAAATGCTGTTGCATAGATTGAATGAGTGTGAATTATTGAATTTATTTCTGGAAACTTTTCATATAAAACTCTGTGTGTGGGATAGTCAACAGAAGGTTTCAAATTTTTAAATTCATTGGGCCTATTTATTTCAACTTTCACCATATCTTCGTAAGTTGCTGAATTTAAATTAATACCACTAGGTTTTATTATAAATTGGTCCTCAAACCTAATGCTTGCATTGCCAAAATTTTGAATAATTAAATTTTCAGTTTTTAATCTCAAATTAAGTTTTAACACATTTTTTTTAATTTTTACAAGCTCAGATACCATAAATTAATGTTAATATTTTTTTAACGATAATGGATTATATAATACATAGAGTTAATACCATTTCAGAAATGTCCATGGTAAATACAAAATTTGGCTTAGAAATAGATATTGTCTATGAAAATGGACAATTGCTTCTTAAACATTCTCCTCAAGATCTACTAAATGAGAATACAGAACTAGAAAAGTATCTAAAAAAATACAAGCATAAGAGATTAATTCTTAATATAAAATCTTCTGGAATAGAAGAAGAGGTAATAAGCATGACAAAAAAATATACTGATGATTTCTTACTTCTAGATGTTGAATTTCCATTCATAATAAAAAATTACAAAAAATTTGGAAAGTACTTTTTATTAAGAATTTCAAAATATGAAGCAATAAACAATTTGGAGTATTTTAGAAATTATATTGACTGGGTGTGGCTTGATACTTATGAAGAATTTATGTTTAAAAATGAATTTAAAGAGAAAATTAATCTGTTTAATATCTGTTTAGTTTCTATTGAAAGATGGAATCAAGATTACGAGGTTGATAATTTTATTAGAGAGATTAAAGAAAAAAATCTTAATATAAAAGCAGTAATGACTGACTTAAATTCAGTTGAAAAATGGATTGAAAAATATTAGTTAAATATAATTTTTTAAATAAAAGAAGCTAAATAACCAAAATATAAAAATTAAAGTTTCCTTATTAATACCAAATAATTTAATTGGATCTTTCGGCTCTTCAGAAGAAATAAAAAATTTATAAACTAATATCATCGAAAATAAAAATAAAATAATATTTATAAATAAGGCTATAGAATATAAATCATTTGTATTGACATCTAAATAAAAAATATATGTAATAAAAATTATTGACATCATAGAATATGTTAATTTTTTATTTACAATTGGGATTAATGATTGACTGTCATAATCTCTATCAAATATTTTTTTTAAATAGCTTATAAAAAAAGAGGTTTGAAGAACAAAAAGTGGGAGCCATATGGACAGCCTTATGTTGGTCAAATCAGATCCAATTAAAAGCCGAAGATAAAATCCTAAAGAAACTGACACTGATGCTAAATATATATTTGTTTTTTTAATTCTCAAGTTGTAGAAAATATTATTAAGAATATATAGAAAAAAATAAGACAAAATTATTTGAGAAATTTTAAATATAAGAATCAAAAATATTTGGGCTGAAATTAACAAGACTATCAAGATTTGAATCTCTTTATTGCTAATTAAACCACTTGCAATTGGTCTTGAACTCTTAGTAGGGTGTTCTTTGTCTTTTGATTTATCGAAAAGATCATTCATTATATAAACACAACTTGTCAAAAGACTAAAAGAAACAATTACAATCAAAATATAAAAAAAATCTAGCTCATTATCATTGAATATTTCACCTGAAAAAATTATTGGAAATAAAATAATTAAGTTTTTAATGTAGTTTGAAATACGAACTGTTTTCATGTATTTCTTAAGCTTCATTTTCTCTACTTTTCTAGTTTATGTAATGATAGACAGATTTTTTAAACCATTTTTGAAATAAGTTTACGAATAAATTAGTTACCATATATTTGTGAAGAATTTAAAACAACTAAATTCAAATTTTTTTACTAAAAAAGTAATGTATTTTACGAGCATTTATTTTGTTTTAATAATCAATTCTTCGGTACTAATGCCAAGATTTGATCAAAATGAATATTTTTATTTTGGTACTAAAAACATCACCGAATACTCATGGACCTATCCATCAACTCATACTATTTACTTTGACAAATTTATAAAAATATTCAACTTAAACAACTCTAATTTTAAGTTATGTTTTCAAATTATCTTTATAGCTTTTACTGTTAAATTCTTAATAAAACTAATAGATGACAATTATAAAAATCTAGATATTAGTTTGTTGGCATTATTAATTTTTTTTAATTTATTCAACCAGAATATATTCGGAGGCGAATATATTTTTAAAACATTAGAACCGAAGACGTTAGCGTACCTTTTCCTTTTGGTTTCGATTGTCTATTTGCTCAGGGATAATTACTTTGTCTCTTCAAGTGCTTATATGTTTGTAATCTATCTTCACCTGGGTGTCGCAGTGAACTTTGCTTTGCCATTTATTTTATATATTATTTTTAAAAACCAATTTTTCAATTTTATCAGATTGTCAATTATTCCAATGATATTAACTTTACCTGCTCTAAGAGTTTTTATTTTTACCTATTTAGAATCAATCGACCCTGTTTTGATTACTGAAAACATTAATTCATCAACATATCTAATTAAAAATAGATTAGATCATCATTTGTATCCATTTGTATTCGAAAATCAAAATTTTCAAAATCTTAATCCAGAAATGTCTTCTGGTATAAACAGGTTTATTTTATTAATGATTTTTTACTTTGTGATTTTGAAGTATAAGTCTAAATTAAATGCAAACTTAATTGAATATATAACATTTACAAATTTTTTAATATTATCTCAAATCATATATCTTGTTTTGATATATCTAAATCCTTTATCTAGGTGGATATTGATACACCCTTTAAGGGTTAATTCATTAATTTTGCTTTTGGTATTAGTAATAATTTTAAGAAAATTAGAGATAAAAAGTTTATTTATCAAGTTTATTGCAGTATTTTTACTTTTTGTAAATATAAACTCTTTTGTAAATAATTATATTTCAGACCGTAATACTAATGAAATAACAAATAAAGTATATGAGTATTTAGTTTCGGTCAAACCAGATTATGTACTTTTTCCAACTAGCTATTCTACAAGCTATTGGTTTGATTTTGAATATACAACCGGACTCAGTGGCTATGCTCACAGAAAATTTAATCCATTTGAACTAAAACATGTAAATAGCTGGACTTATAGATTGGATAGACTAGGAAAATTTTATGAAGGAGATTGTAGAGTTTTTAATTCTTCTGATAATATATACTTCGTAGATTTTGACGATAAAAATTCTTGCGGAGACTTAGTTTTTTTTGATAAAGGTTTTTACATTTTTAAAATTAAAAATTGAAAAATTTTTAATAACCTTCGCTGCAAAGGTTAAAAAAAGAAACAAGAGTAAATGAATACTTAAGAATGAATCAAATTGATCCTGAAGAATCGTTTCCTCATAATTAATTTGAATACTTTGAAATTGTTGATTGGCAAATACTTGATTAGAAAGTTTCCAACCATGTCTCGCATAATAATTGCACTCTTGCCAGCTATTTACGATAACTTGATTTTGATTAGTTTCATCAAATAAAACTATTTTGTTAAATTCTGAATCATTTTGAAAAATGACCATTTTATTAAAGTCAATATCGTTATAGGACTGCAGCTGATCAAAAGTATGAACACCGCATATTTTTTCTTCTATAATTTCATGAGACATTATATATTTACTTTATTTTGTGTCTTTTATAAATTCTAATGAGTCCCGCAATCATTTTAAAGGAGTCTTTTACTACACTAACAGAACTGTTGTCTTGATGAATATATGTAACAGGTACTTGAGAAATGCTGCAGTTGTTTAGAAATGCGATGTATATCATTTCAACATCAAATACAAAACCATTTTCTGAAAACATTGCATCCTCAAATATTTTTTTATCAAAAGCTTTAAAGCCACATTGTGAATCTTCTATTTTGAACTTAAAGATAAAATTAACTAAAAATACAAATATTGCTCCAGCAACTAATCTCCTGTAAGGTGAATTCAAATTTTGAGATTTTTTACCTCTCCTGTTGCCAATAACTAGATTCGAAACCAAAAAACCATTGTTGAAAAAATTATTAATTTCGTTTATTGAAACTGAAAAGTCAGCATCTGAAAATAAAATGTTATCATACTTAGCTGACTTAATACCCTCTCTTATAGCGTATCCCTTACCAGCAAGTGTTAATTTAATATGTTTAATGTTTTGTTTGCCTATAACTAATTTATCAATTTTGTTAATGTCATTTTTAGTTGAACCATTTGAAACTACAATAATTTCATGCTGCTCAAAATAATTAGAAAGATAAGTTTCAATACTACTTAAATGTTTATGAATATTTAATGAATCATTCTTTGAAGGAATTATAACTGAGATACTTTTGGCAATTAAATTATTCATTTTGGCAGATTGTAAATATGCTTATACCCCATCGGATATTTATTTTTAACTTCAGTAAAAAATATTCAATTAGAGAAATCATATAAAGAATTGTATTAATCAAGTTAGATTCTTTCACAGAATTTGGTGATTTAGTA
>MDTE01125948.1_pt1 | contig 12778 bp, 10 predicted proteins | sample 811231 | NCBI WGS metagenome assembly MDTE01 (sample SAMN05326651, study PRJNA326480) | marine metagenome | isolation source: seawater | place: Indian Ocean: Red Sea | collected 2010
AGGTGAACGCAAGGAGGCTTTCGGCAGTCGAGTCGACGCTGAAGGTACCTACGCAGTAACCGTTTACGGGGGAGATATCAGCGGCGTTGCCGTCGTACCCGAAGGTGTGAATTCCTGCTGCACCCTCGAAGTTCGTCCCTACTCCACCAATTACCTGAGCCTTTGTGAGTCCTTCTGAGGTCATCATGGTGAATATGGAGTAGCCCATAATCAGGAAGGCGTCGAAGGTCTCCTTGGTGTATATTCCGGTATCGCATGCTGGGTGGGCCGAGCAAAGTGCGTTGAAGGCCATCGTCCTCGCGTTGGCGGCGCCTGAGGCGGGCAGCGTTGCCACTACTCCTGCCATCGACGAGTTGTCTGACATCGACGCCCCGATTCCCGTCTTCGCGATTCCGTCACCGCCGAATATACTGACGTTCCACGTTCCAGTGGTGCTGTCGTACATATCGCCGTTTGCGGCCATCTCCTCGATTACTGCCGCTCCGTCCACGTCGTAGGAGACCAATATCACGCTGTCACAGCCGTTATCTTGGACCGCCTGTACCTGTGAGCTGAAGTCGGTGGTTGTGTCAGCGTAACCTATCTCCGCGCACAGCGCGTTGTTGGTTCCGTCGCCGTCCGAGTCCAGAGCAGTCCATGCTGCCTTTACCGATCCGGCGAGGCCGGATCCGTAGTCGTTGGTCATGTGCAGCAGGGCAGGGTTGCTGTTGCCGTCTGCAACAACTGCGGCTGCGATGGCTGGGCCCTGGGACGCGTCGCTTGGTACGGTCCTGAAGAAGTTGGTCGCAGCTCCCAGTGCCGGGTTGGTGCTGGCGTAGGAGATCATCGGTATTCCCAGTGGGTCGAGGACACCGTGCGCTCCGCCGGTTGCGCCAGAGCAGGCTGCTCCGACTACGCCCCAGACCCCGGCGTCCGCCAGGGACTGAGCAGATGTTGCAGCGGTGGTCTCCGAGCAAGCTGAGTCAGCTGTAACCATCTCGAACTGCACTCCATTACCGTACCCGGCGATATTCATAACGCCCATGGCAATAGTAGCGGCTGCCACGAAGCCTGGTCCATAGACGGCCAGTGACCCAGTGAGTGGGGCCAGTAGTCCGATCTTGACTGTGGTGCCAGTGAATTCCTCGGCTGTTATTCCATCAGTCTGGTCCCAGTAGTTCATGCAGTTGAAGTAGACGTCGGTGACCGATAGGGCATCGAACTGGCAAGCGCTATATCCGTTAACCGGAGCTACGTCGCCGTTCGCGTCGAAGGTTAGCGTGCTTGCGCTTGCGGCCGCGTAGTTGGTTCCGACCATGGGGATGTGCGTGTCCATTTTGGCACCGTCCTCCATCTTGGCTGCCTTACCTAGAATCATCACTGCATCGTATGCCTCAGCGGTGTATATACCGCCTGCGCAGTCTGCGTTGGCCGCGCACCTGGCTACGAAGTCAGTCGATCCGGCCCTGGGCTTGGTTGCCTTCAGGCCGTTGGTCAGAGCCGGGGAGCTGCCTGCGGATACGTTGAACTCGGATAGGAAGTCCTCAGAGGCTACTCCGTCTGCACCGAAAGTAGGTAGTGACATGTTCAGTCCTGCCATAGTCTCGATGATCGCTGCACCGTCCGTGGCGTAAGTGATCATCACGACGCTGTCGCAGCCGGCATCATCGATAGCCTGGACCAGGGACGCGAAGTCAGTGGTTCCATCTGCGTATCCTGCCTTGTTGCAGAGGTTAGCGGTTCCCCATGCATCCTCGAAGGCCCCAGCCAGACCAGCGCCGTAGTCGTTGGTCATGTGTAGGAGGGCTGGGTTTGTGACGCCCTCGCCTGTTGCTAGGGCGGCAATGGCCGGGCCTTGGTATGCGTCACTCGGGACTACCCTGTAGAAGTGTGGGTAGGCAGTGTCGTCGGTTAGGCCGGGGTTAGTGCTGGCGTAGGAGATCATCGGGATTCCAAGAGGTCCGAGGACCCCATTAGCTGCCATAGAAGCCCCTGAGCAGGCTGCCCCTGCGACTCCGTGAACTCCGGCATCGGCCAGAGTCTGTGCGGCCGTTGCTGCTGTGGTACCACTGCAACCCGAGTCGCCCTCCACCAGGTGGAACACGTATTGGGTTCCAGTTCCGTCATCCATGGCGTTCAGGTCTGCGATAGCCATGTTTGCGGCGCCTGTGAACTTGGCCGAGTAACCGGCAAGTGGCCCAGTGATTGGGTTCAGGAAGCCTATCTTGACATCAACGACCTTTCTTGGTGCCACGAAAACTGGGTTTTCCGTACCCATGTAGTGGGCTGCGATCTCGTCCGCGACTGCGTGAGCGATGTCTGCGTCGAAGCCTACGACGTTGTTGTCTGCGTCATAGCTCTCGAATGGAGGGTAGAACGGATCCGTGCAGACCTTCAGTTGTCCCGACTCCAGAACGGCAGTTAGTGTGCTGTCCTTTGAAGGGGTAGGGTAGGCTGTTGCCGTATCTGCCGTGGTGTCGTCTGCCAGAATTACTGCTCCTTCGAAGTGAGCCCCGAAGATCTCGTCGTACTCACCGGATGAGACAACGGCTCCGATTGCCACGTTTAGGGCGTCTAGGAGTTCTCCAGAGTCCTCTCGAACCGCAAACCCGAAGTTCTCGTCCGAGAACTGGGTCAGCAAGGTGCCCTCTAGGGCTAGAACAGGTGCGTCGCCAAGCACGTAGCTGACGTCGCCATTTTCCAGTGCAGCGATAACCGTAGGGAAGTCTTCGTACCCATTGACAGTCGCTAGAGGAAGGTTTGCCTCATTCTCAGCGTCTCCGTTGGCGAAGATGTCCGATGTGGTCCCTGACTGAACTCCTATCATGACTCCTTCCATGTTAAGGTCCAAGACGCTGCTTAGGGATGATGTCCCTGCAGCTCCGATTACACCCTGGCTGCTCGTGTAGTAGGCCCTGGTGAAATCTACGACCTCATCTCTCGTTGCCGTCTTTGTCATGGCCGAGATGATCACGTCGCACATCGTTCCGTCGTTCAAGTTGGGGATAATGGGGTCCCATCCGGACTCCACCCAAACGATTCCGGCGTCACTGGCCTTCGTTATGGTCCAGTCATCGTCGTCATCGTCGTCCCCCCCTGCGCATCCAGCTAGGCTTGCAGCCAGCATGCTCAGGGTAAGCATCATAGCAATCATTTTTCTGTTATACATAGTATACTCACTATCCGTAGCCCTCGCGGAAGTACTTTGCGTTATATATATTGTTGATTTTTCTTTTATAAGTAAAAACGCAAAAAAGTGCCTATCTGAGAGATTAGGAGGGTTTTTTGCGATATTTTTCGATTTTATTTTCTGAGATTGAGAGTCGGGTTCCGAGATAATGAAGTTGCTCCTAACACACGAAGACCACGGGGGACGCAATGGACTACGCTTCGAGCGGTGTTGATATTGATCTCGAGGGGAAAGCGGTAGCTAGGTTGATTGAATCATTGGGCCCCTCCACCCGAGTATCAGGTCAGCTAGGTGCCCCAGTTTCCCTTCCTGGTGGGTTCGGAGGGGTTGTTGAGTTCGGAGACTCATGCTTGGCTCTGGCCACAGATGGAGTCGGATCAAAGCTGCAGATAGCTTGTGAGGTTGGGCAACTCTCGGGAGTAGGGGTTGATTGTGTTGCCATGAACGTAAACGACTTGATTTGTGTTGGCGCTGAGCCTCTGGCCTTTGTGGACTATGTGGCAGTTCCTAAAGCGGACCCAGAAGTTCACGCCCAATTGGGTGCCTCACTTTCTAGGGCCTGTGCCATTTCCAGAGTGACCCTTGCTGGAGGGGAGACAGCTACGCTGCCCGGGATAGTGAAGGAACTAGACCTTTCGGGGACCGCACTAGGGTGGTTCCCCAAGGAAATGGGAATCACCGGAGACGGGCTGGAAGAGGGCGATGCCTTGATTGGGCTCCCAAGTAGCGGGATTCACTCGAACGGATTCACCCTAGTTCGTGCAGTTCTTGAGAGGTCCGAGTGTTCCCTTCTAGATGAGTGCCCATTCGATCCTATGCATGGCTCAAGAATTATCGAGAGATTCTGGGAAGAAAATAGGACTCCTACGCTTGCCGAAGTCATTCTTAATCCGACTAGGATTTATGTTGATCCAGTAGTGGACTTGGTTCTAGAGTCGAGAGGAGAAGGAGGAGTGTGTACCGCTGGATCGATCAAGGCTATAGCACACATAACTGGAGGGGGCCTCTCGAACCTGTTAAGACTCAACGAGTCATTGGGTTGGCACATTGGATCCCCCCTTCCTCCACAGCCAGAATTCGAGTGGATTGCTAAAATTGGTTCCGTCGGTGAAAGAGAGATGCATAGAACATTCAACATGGGGATGGGGATGTTGATTGCGGTTTCATCGGATTCGGCAGACAGAGTTTCAATGTGGTTGAACGAGAGGCTTCCAGGAAGTAGAGTTGTGGGAGAGGTTACCGCTGAGAAAAAGGTTGTAACTCACTCAAATCCAGACGTGTTTTTCTCAGAGTACTAGATTCGTCAATGCCTTTTGTGGGAGGGTCCTCCGGAAGCCATGGAAGGGCGCGGAGAGGGCTCGAAAAATTACTCCCTCCACCGTGAAGGGAAGACCAATTTGCTGCTACCTGGAAATGGTCCTACAGAATCCAATGGACCCGGGTCCAAGGGCTCTGGCGACGTGTTCTACAACCCCGCTATGGCAGGAAGCAGGACTAGGAGCGTTCTCCTGTTCAAGCACGCAATTGAGGAGGGTTTGGTTGGAAATGGAGTCATTTACGCTCTGGATGGGCTGACTGCTACTGGACTAAGAGCCAGAAGATGGCTGAATGAACTCCCTCGAGAAATGGCAAAGAGGATTTCTGCGACAATTGTCGACTTGGACCGAGAGGCCCTCAAATGGGCCGATGAGTCGCACAAACAGTTCGGGCCTTCTCATGGAGAGGGGGAGATTCAGTCAGTGATCGGGGACCTCAGGGTCGAAGTACTAAGCAGTGGTAGACATTGGGTTGACATTGACCCCTATGGTTCTCCGACTCCTTTCATCGACTCGGCTATACAATCTATGGCAAGGAGCGGGGTCATGGAGATTAGCGCAACCGACACCGCCGCACTAACCGGGTCGTCCAAGACGGCTCTGATGAGGCGATACGGTGCGAGGGTGAGAACTGATTCCTTATCGCACGATTCCGGAATGAGGGTGATGCTGGCAACAATCACCAGATTAGCTGCAAAGCACGATAGAACGATAAAGCCTCTAATTTCAGTTTGGGACTCACATCACCTAAGAGTTTCATTCAGAGTATTGAAGGGGGTTTCGGCTGCAAATAGCCACGAAGATTGTATTGGTTGGAGGGTTTACGCTCCTACCAAAGATGAGGTTAGAGCCTCAATAGACTCTGGATTGCACCACCAGAGTTCTCTTGACTATCTGCCGATTCACTGCATGCTTCCTCTTGACTATCCTCTGGACAGAAAGGACCTTCGGGTCTCCGGTCCTCTTTGGACCGGCCCTACTGGAGACTCGGTAGCGATGTCTACAATGACTGAATCTAGGGCTCTGGAATGTAGCGGACCCGAATTCTGCGATGAGGATCCAGTGGGATGGGGGGAGAAGCGGTACGAGATGGAAAGAAGGGCGGTGGCGAGGAGCGTTCGAAACATCGCAGGAGAAGCGGGAGTTATCGATGCAAATCATCTCGTGGTAGTCGACGACCTAGCTTCCTGGCTTGGAACGGGTGCGCCCCCTAGCCCAAGGATTATCGTAGAGTGCCTAAGGAATGCTGGTCACTCAGCTGGGGTTTCCAGTTACGGAAGGCCTTCTTTCAGAACCGATGCCCCCTGGGATGAGATTGTACAGGCGGCCAAGTCCATTCAGCCGCCGATGTAGGACATCTCGATTCGAGGGAGAGAGGATGTCTCCGTGGACCGGATCTCACTGTACCTGTCCGTGCGACGCGCCCAGACAGCCGAGACCGCATCGGTAATCTCCTGGATGTCCGATTCTCCGTGAATTATGGCCCTCAGATCATGTCCTCCCGATGCGAATAGGCAAGTGAAAAGGTGCCCATCAGCAGAGAGTCGCGCCCTAACACAGTCTCCGCAGAACGGTTTGGAGACCGAAGAAATGAACCCTATCTCTCCCGAACCGTCAGAGTGAGCCCATCTAGTAGCGACGTCGCTAGGCGACTGCGGCTCGACAGGAATGAGGTCGAACTCCTCCCTGAGTTCTCCTAGGAGAGTCGAAGACTCCACCACCTGGCTTGGTATCCAACCGTTTGTTCTGCCCACGTCCATGTACTCAATGAATCGTACTGTTACGGAAGACCCCCTGAAGTGCCTTACGAGAGCTGAGACCTCAGATTCGTTTACACCTCTCTGGACGACACAATTCACCTTGACTGGCCCTAGGTTGTGATCTAATGCTGATTGGATGCCATCTAGGACGGCATCAACAGGAACCGTGCAATCGGCCATTTTGGAATGAATGGTTGGATCTAGAGCATCCAAGCTAACTGTTACTCTATCTAATCCAGAGTCAGCAAGGGATCCTGCATACTTAGAGAGAAGGGATGCGTTGGTGGTTAGAGCCACCTCAATCCCCGTTGAAGACAGCATTCGTACTAGTTCGTGAAGATTGGGTCGGAGCAGTGGCTCCCCTCCCGTAATCCTAACCTTCCTCAATCCTATCGGTATGCACGCGGTGACGAACTTCTGAATCTCATCGAAGGTCAGAAGGGCTCTCTTCGGCAGGAAGGTGTGGTCATCTCCGAATCTCTCCCTGGGCATGCAGTATCTGCACCTGAAATTACACCTGTCGGTCACAGAAATTCGGAGATCGCGGAGAGGACGGCCGAGCTTGTCACTAGTCACGACAATCTCATGCAGGACGTAGTGATTAGCTTGTCGAGAAAGAACAGGTTGAATAATGGGTGATTGTTGCCTTCTAATGATGCTCGAAATTACCGACAAGGCGAAGGAGATGCTGCAAAGCTTCGTTGAGCAGGCCGACAGCGACGAGTCGATGGCGCTAAAGGTAGAAATCGTGGGCCGTGGGCCCAAGGGCTTCCAATACGACTTGCAACTAATCGGCAAGAGCGATGCTCTAGATGACGACGTAGAAACGGTGGTGGACGGTTTAGCCGTCTTCGTCAGTGCAAACAGTGCTCAATATCTGGAAGGAACTATTCTAGATTACAAGGAGACTCTTATGGGAGGTGGCTTTAGCTTTGAGAACCCCAATCCTCTCTGGATGGACGATCTTTCAAAGGCTGTAGCGGAGGTCATTTCCGAGAAGGTGAACCCAGTAGTCGCTTCCCACGGAGGGCACGTGGACCTGATAGGAATAGACGATGGGAAGGCGGTTATTGCCTTCGGAGGAGGATGTCAGGGTTGTGGAATGGTAGATGTAACGCTCAGACAAGGCGTCGAGGTCATGATCACAGAGGGAGTGCCCGGTGTTTCTGGGGTGATAGACGTGACGGATCACGCAGCTGGAACCAATCCATTCTACTAATCAGTAGATCATGGGGACGTCATCGTCATCGTCATCCGATCCAGGAGCCGGGAGAGCTGTGGCCTGGGCCCTCTCGAAGGCCTCCCGAACCCTTTCTTCGATGTTCTTGGCATCCTCAAGAAGACCCTCGACGGGGACCTCTATTCCTGAGAGTTCGCTCAGTCCCTCTACCGCAATTAGGGCAGCTCGGGCATCCGGATACATCGGATTGCACTCGGCCAAGAGAGCAGTTACGTCCAGCCCCCTCCTCTCTCCCTCGGCGATGAGGTATCCAGCGATTCCGGTGACGATACCCTGCTGAATACGTTGGATGCTCGAGTTGTCGAGCTGTCCCCTTCCAAGGGATGTTGAAGAGACGCCCCAAAGTTCGCTATCCTCCTTTATGCCCAAGTCGTTACTGACAACTCCGTCGATAACTACCAGCCGATCGAATCCCCCCTTCGTGAACCACTCCAATACAGTGTTTGCAAAGTATACGTCATGTTCGCTTTGGAACTGAATCTCGGAGGTGAAAACCCCAATCCCCTCTCCCTGATACACTCGCACAGGATGCTTTGGGACGGAGTCGTGAATTAGGGCAATTGCGGGGAACTTGGGATGCAGAACTGTGCCCATTGGACTGAGGTCCAAGGAGCTAATGAGATGTGAAGTAGCAATCACCCCGACCGAACCGACCGTGGAGAAGCCGCACACTGCAGTGCCACCCAGTCTTGAGGGATCGGCCTCAGTGTGCAAAACCAGTGGATAGCCCTCGGAAGTTTCCTCGCCCACATTGATTCGTTGCGGAGGCGCTCTTTGAATCTCACGGCTGGGCAATTATGAAATTGTTAAGGAAAATCCTTGAAAATTAACCTGATAAGGCTTGGATACTAGGGTAGCTTGTGGCGAAGGGAGGACCAAAGGAGTTGGGGGGGCTTTTCCTAAGACTTGGCTCTCAGGAGGTCAATCTGGCAGACTACACGAGGGAAGCCAGTGACCGTTGGCTGAAGGTTACCCCCCAGGACACTTGGTCCTCTACGCTGTCCAGAGTGAGAATTGCCAGGCAGGAGGCCTTGGAGAGTACTATAGAGGCAATCAGGACCAGCGGCTTCCCAGACAGGGGCTCGTCTTTCGCTAGGCTTCTGGACTCGTGTGGGATCCAAAACAAATCCGATGTCGTGCTGGCGGGAATTCAGTACATGAGGTCCGTTGAAAAGGAGGGGCACACTCAGCCAAGGGAGATCAGGAAACTGATTGAAGAAACCGGAAAATGGACAAAAAGGTCCCTGAAGAAGTGGAACATTTCCCTCTACATCGGCAGGATGCTGGAGAGCGGGCCCGGTGGGGTGGGTCCTTTCTTAGAATATCCGCGAAGGAGGCCTCGCAAGAACGGTTTCGTAGTGCTTACCGAAGCAGGCCGTGACCACTTGGACAAGCTGTCCCTCGACCGGTGATCAGATGTCTGTAGGGGAGAAGGACTGGTCATTCACCTCCCACGTCGGAGAGGACCTGCGAGGTGCGAATCTCTCTGGAGCAGACCTTCGTCGTGCAGTACTGGATAGGGCTGACTTGGAGGGAGCCGATCTCTCTGGAGCAGACTTGCGTAACGCCTCGATGAGGGGGGCTAACCTGATGAAGGCCGCACTAGACGGCGCTGATCTCAGAGGGGCTAGAATGGTGAAGGCTAGGCTGGGACTCTCGAACCTACAGGGGGCGCGTCTAGACGGTGCTGACATGAGAGGAGTCAGGGGCAAGTACGCGGTCTGGAGGGGGGCAAACTGGTGGGATGCCACGATGGACGAATCGCTCACAAAGGCCCTGTCGAAGAAGTGGCCTAGAGACTAGTCAGAGGAGGTCATCTTCGCCAGACCATCTCTCATCCACTCGGGTACAGGGACCTTCTTCTTGACGTCCCTCATGTCGGTGCAAACCGTAACCTGATCAGCCGTCCAGCAAAGAACGCCGTCCTGGTTCCTGAACTCGTAGTGCCAAGATATCGAGGTTTTTCCGATCCTAGGAACTGTAAGGGCGCACTCTACGAGGTCACCGTATGTGATTGGGTGGAGGAATCGGGCCTCGCTGTGGACCAGGGGGAATGCGATATGCTTGTCCGACAGAATCTGGTTGTAGTGCATTCCACACGAGAACTCCCAAGACTCCTCGTAGAATCTGTGTGCCAAATCCCAGAACCGTGGGTAATAGACTATCTTTGCCAGATCCACCATGGGGAAGTCGACCCGCCTCTTGGAAACGAAGGCCATGCTTTCCCGTGTGTGGAAATTGGCTTGAACCTAATGGAATGCTAAACCAGATTGGCGGACCCACCGCGATTCGAACACGGGTTTCCAGCTCCGGAGGCTAGAGTGATATCCAGGCTACACTATGGGTCCAGCAAGGTTCCCAACAACTGGGGCTAATTGAACCGGTCGCCTATCGTAAAATCAATCTCAGCGCATAGAGGGAGCATACTGGATCCCTCCCTCGGACACGAGGGCGTTTAGGGTCCCTGATCTTGACATGAGGCACCCGGTCATAGCATCCGATCCGCTTACACCGTCGTAGGTACCGTCGCAGAACGCATCATCGTACATCTCCCCGTAATTTCCCACTGCCTCGAGGACTTCCTGCATCCAGGTTTCGGATAGTGGGTTGTCTTCAGTTCCTAGGCCGAAGTTTTGAGTAAGGAGCCTGCATAGCCAGACGTTGTAATTGGAGTCCCCGTAGTTGCACGAGTAGTCTATGGTGTCATAGTTGTCAGACGTCACGCCCAACTCTTCGGCGGTGATTGCCCCATACCAGACCCATGACACGATCTCGTTCCACTCAGTGTCGTAGTCCCTAGTCGCGGCTGCAAGCGGCTCCTTGGAGAGCAACTCAACGGGGACCCACAAGTCGGAATAATCGCCGGAGTCTCGCCAGTCCTCGTGGTCATCTAAGTTTTCTAGCATCCACTTGAACGCTATCATCGCCGAGGCATCGCCCGTCCATGCGTCGCAAGACCCGTCCTTCAGATTGTCCAAGGCCTCCCAAGAGCCCGAGACTGGTACACTGGTGAATGAGATGCCGTGGGTGTCGAAGTAGCCCTGTAGGTTTCCCTCTGAGGTCGTCCCTGTACCAACGCAGATGTCCGCGCCGTCAAGGCCGGTGACCGAGTTTCCTGCGGTTGCTGCAGGGAAACTGTCCTCGCGCACAATCAACGCCTGCCCGTCGTAGAAGTTCACTGCTGCAAAGTCGGCGTCGAGGGCAGCGTCTCTGGTGGCCGTCCATGTCGTCGTCCTGATCAGGACGTCGATGGTGCCCTCATATAGCATCACGAACCTTTGAGACCCAGATGCCCAGATGTACTCCACATCCGTATCTGGGTCCAGACCGATGGCTGCGGCCAATGCCCGACAATAGGATATGTCCAACCCGGATCGAAGGCCCGTATCCGGGTCCAGGTACCCCATTCCGTATTGGGACTCCTTGATGCCGCACTTCATGCTTCCACGGGCTATTATCGTGTCCAGAGTGCTGGTGCCACTCTCCATCCCGGAGATGATGTCCTCGAGTCCCTCGATGGTCCCGTTGAGCCCTGCCGCGAGAGCTTGGAGGTCGGAAACCTCCGACGCAGCGTTCTGGTTCGCAGCAGTAAGGGATGCTACCTGGGCCTCTAGGCTGGCCTTCTCGGACTCCAATAAGGTGACGTTGCTCTCAAGGCTAGCCTTCTCGGACTCCAATAAGGTGACGTTAGCCTCCAAGTTTGCCTTGATGGACTCGAGGCTTGTGATGTTGAGGGCCATTTGGTCGATTTGGGCCCCCTTCGTAGCATTATGCTGATTGAGAGTTTCGGCCTCCGCCTGATAATTTGCTATCTGCGTGTCGAGATCTGCAATTTGCGAGTTGAGCGTCTCTATTGTGGATTCCAGTTGCGCTATGTTGCTCTCCAATGAGGAGACGGTCGCGTTGAGGGTAGCTAACCTCTCTTGGTCGGCTGTTGCCTCTTTTTCTAGCGCGCTGATCGTTTCCTCGAAGTTGGCGTCGTCCCCCGCGCAACCGGCGAGAGAGGCAGAGGTCAGCATAATTGTCATCAGGATAACAGTTGTTCTTTTCATGGGACTAGGAAAAGTTGGCGATTAATGGAATTATTCCCGGATCATAGTTGGCGGACCCACCGCGATTCGAACACGGGTTACGAGCTCCGCAAGCTCATGTGATATCCAGCTACACTATGGGTCCAGCGGCTTCTGGACGGTAGGGCTCGGCTTAATCTCGACGGTGCACGAAATCACATTGAAAGGGGCAGAACGGTCTTCCACCTTGGCTCTGCTAGCTTCTTCGCTTTTGGTCCGGTCATAGGCTTGGGAGTCTTGTGTGTTAGGATTCCGTGCATGCCCTGTACGCTGAACTTAACCCTGAGCTCTAGCATCCTGTCTCTCTCAGCGGTCGTCAAATGATCATTGTCCAGTTCGAATGATGAGGAGGGGCCCTTGCCCTCGTTTTCTAGGTTGAGGGTGTTGCCGTCAATGCTAGCGCGAGGTGCGAAGTCGTAATCCTGGGGGTCTTCCATGCAGACCTCAACGTCCACCACCAGCCGGCCTCGGACGGAAACCTTGGTAATCTCAATCGACTTGACCACGCCAATGCCAGAGTACGGTGGTTGAAAGCCCTTCGCACCTAGGGTTTGCTTTCACACGCTGACTTCGCTGATCCTGAGAATAAGTACAACGAAGTGGGCTTCGAGGGCCCAGTCATTACCCTGGTCGGGATCTACCCCGTCAACCGGGGTGTCCGGATCGCACTCCAGAGCTGTAATTGTCCAGTACCACGAGCCTTGGCCGAATCTCCCGTCAGGGTCACCTAGTATGGATGCCTCCAGCTCCTCCTTAGAGTCGGCGTAAACCGTGTATCCCGAATCGGGGAGTGGGTTCATCTCTGCCCTCTCAATAGTTGCCGACGAATTCTCGGTAATGTTGTCCTGGGTGGTAATTACGCTGTATGACCATCCAGACGATGGCAGGTCGACTTCCAAGGTGAAGTTGTCCTCTGGCCAGGTGATGGGCAGTAGGTCCCTAGAGAGGGATAGCGTAGCGCTGAAGTCGATGAGCCTGGCCCCCTCTCCGGGTTGGAATTGAATCTCGTGTGAGGCCCCCTGCTCAAGATATCCAGACCAATCATATTCGAGGTTCGCCTCTTCCCATATCACTCTGAAGGAGCGAGAAATCACCCTCAAAGTCCAAAGAGAGGTGTTCGAAGCTCCGGTGTCGTCAACTACAGTTACCGCACCAGTGACGTTCTGGGATTCGGAGACTGAGAGTTTAGCTATGGCCCCGCTAGCGTCTCGGTCGTTTATGGG
>MDTE01153511.1_pt1 | contig 12778 bp, 11 predicted proteins | sample 811231 | NCBI WGS metagenome assembly MDTE01 (sample SAMN05326651, study PRJNA326480) | marine metagenome | isolation source: seawater | place: Indian Ocean: Red Sea | collected 2010
AAGTAAATTCAAAAATAAAACTTTTATATCAGGCTCTAATATAGAAAATTTATCTTTTGTCATTAGATTAGCAAAAATCTTTAAAGTAAAAAAAAATAATTTAATCAAAGCTGTAAGAAACTTTAAGGGCCTTATGTACCGTCAACAAATAATTTTTAAAAATAAAAATCTATTAATAATAAATGACTCTAAATCCACAAGCTATTCCTCTTCAATTGAAATACTGAAAGAAAAAAAGAATATTTATTGGTTAGTTGGTGGAATTCCAAAAAAAGGAGATAAATTTAATTTACCAATGAAAAATTGTAAAAATATCAAAGGTTATATCTTTGGAAGGAATCAAAAAAAATTTTCATCTGATTTAAAAAATAAAATAAGGGTTAAAAAATTTTTAAATTTAAGAAAGGCTTGGAGCACATTAATTCAAGATATTTATAATGATAATACAAAAAAAAAGACAATTTTATTTAGCCCAGCAGCAGCTTCATTTGATGAATTTGATAATTTTGAAGACAGAGGAAAATTTTTTAATCGATTAATAAAGAATTATAAAAGTGATAAATAGTTTTTCTAATAATTTATCTTTTTACAAATGGTGGAAAAACCTAGATAAAGTAATTTTAACTATTATAATTATTTTCTTTTTAATTGGTTTATTTTTTTCTCTTGTTTCAACTTCATTTATTGCTTCTGACAAATTAAATACAAATAGTTATTTTTTTTTTTTCAAACATTTAATATTTGTAACATTTGGTTTCATTATTATTTTTATACTTTCGTTTATAGAAAAAAAAATTCTATATAAAATTTCAACTTATATTTTTTTAATGGCTTTAATTTTATTAATCTTAGTTCCAATAATTGGAGTTGAGGTAAAAGGTTCAAAAAGATGGATAGATTTTTTATTTTTACCAAGAATTCAACCAATTGAGTTTGTAAAACCTTTTTTCATAATCATGTTAGCTTTAATTATTTCAAATAAAAATTTATCTTATTTTGTCGGTAAATTTTCTATCTCATTGTTATTAACTTTATTGATTGCTTCTTTATTAATTATACAACCAGATTTAGGTCAAACTTTACTAATTGCTTTTAGCTGGCTAACATTAATTTTTGTTTCAGGAGTAAATTTAATTTTTTTATTTTCAATTTCAATTACAGTTATAGTCTCCTTATTGTATGCAACTTTTTATTTTACAAAATTTGAATATATTAAAAATAGATTATTATCATTTTTTGACTCAGAAACTGGAACACATAATTTTCAATCGGATAAAGCTATAGAGTCAATCACAAGTGGTGGTTTTTTTGGAAAAGGTATAGGTGAGGGCACATTAAAAAATAGAGTTCCAGAGGCTCATACTGACTACATTATATCTGTTATCTCTGAAGAATTTGGAGTTATCGTAATAATGTTAATATTAATTATATTTTTGATATTTATTTATTCAATTTTTAAGAAAGTGCAAAATGAAACAGACAACACTGCGAGATTAATTTTAATTGGCTCTGGCAGTTTGATATTATTACAAGCAATGATTCACATCGGGGTAAATATCAGATTATTTCCAACCACTGGGATGACTTTACCTTTTTTAAGTTATGGAGGCTCATCAATTATGAGTATTTCAATATTTTCTGGAATAATCTTAAATTTGACAAAAAGAAAAGTTCAAATTTAAAAGTGAAAAATATATTGATAACTACTGGTGGAACGGGTGGACATATAATTCCAGCCCATATAATCAAAGAGCATTTAGAAAATGATTTTCAAATATATTTTTCTACTGATGAAAGAGGATTAAAATATTTAGCTACAAATTTTGATAGAACAATAACAATTGATACGCCTAGACTAAATTTCGACTTATATCTACCATATAGAATTATTAAATTAATATATCTAGTATTTAAGTCTTTTCTTTTTATAAAAAAAAAAATATAAAAAAAATTATTTCTATAGGCGGATATATGTCTTTACCTATTATAATTTCTGCAACTATCTCAAGACTTCCAATTTTTTTGGTTGAACCTAATTTAGTTTTAGGAAAAGGAAATAAGTTTTTTTTGAATTTTGCAAATAAAATATTTTGCTATTCAGATAAATTATTAAATTTTCCAAAAAAACATTTTAATAAAATTGTATTGATCAATCCATTAGTTTCTAAAGCATTTTATAAATTAAAGAAAAAAAATGATATCAATCAAAAATTTTGTTTTTTGATATTTGGTGGAAGTCAAGGAGCAAAAATATTTGATGTATTATTTAGAGAAATAGTATCTGAAATTTCTAATTCTTTTTCGATAAAAGTAATTCAACAAACTAGCAAAGAAAATATTACAAATTTAAAAGAATTTTATGACACTAATAATATCGAAAATATAATTTTTGATTTCAATAAAAATTTAATCGATTATATTAATATTTCTGATTTATGTATTATAAGAGCTGGAGCGATGTCTTTGGCAGAGATTTCATTTTTAGAAAAGCCTTTTATAACAATACCATTACCAACATCTATGGATGATCATCAAATGAAAAATGCTGAATATTATGAAAAAAAAGGTTGTTGTTGGATTTTTGATCAAAAAAGATTAAATAAAGTTCAATTATCAAAGTTTATTTTAAATTTATTAAAAGACAAGACAGATTTATTTAAAAAAAAAAAAAATTTACAAAAATTAAACTATGCAAACTCATGGGAACATATCAATCAAAAAATAAAAAAAATAATAAATGAAAATTAAATTAGCTAAAAAAGAAATAATTCACTTTACTGGTATCGGTGGAATTGGAATGAGCGGTTTAGCTTTAATTATGAAAGGTCGGGGTTTTAAAGTTCAAGGCAGTGATTTAAATAACAATAAGAATATTGATCGATTAAAAAAGGAAAAAATAAAGATCTATTTAGATCAATCAAAAAAAAATCTTAAAGATGCTACTATAGTAGTAGTCTCATCTGCCATTAAAAAAACTAATCCAGAATTAGTTGAGGCTAAAAGAAGAAAAATTCCCATAATTAAAAGAGGAGAAATGTTGGCTAGTATAGTTTCTCTTACTAAAAATATCGTTGTTGTGGGATCCCATGGTAAAACAACAACAACTTCGCTTATTACAGCTATTTTTCAAGAGACAAAAATTGACCCAACAATAATTAATGGTGGGGTAATTAATTCAATAAAGAATAACGCAAAACTTGGAAAAAGTGATTGGTCAGTGTTAGAAGCCGATGAGTCAGATGGAAGCTTTATTCATATTGCTCCCACATACTCAATAGTAACAAATGTTGATAGAGAACATATGGATTATTATAAATCAATAAAAGATTTAAAAAATCATTTTATAAGATTTATAAATAAAACTCCATCTTTTGGAAAATCATTTATATGTAATGATGATAAGATAAATAGAGATCTAATAAAATTTATTAAAAATAAAAATTTTTACACTTATGGTCAAAAAGAAAATTCTAATTTTGTTATAAAAAATATCAAACAAAATAAAACTTTTTCAGAATTTAGTCTTAAAGTTAAATTACCAAATAAAAAAATATTTTATATAAAGAATTTTAGAATTCCTTTATTAGGTATTCATAATATTAGAAATGCAGTAGGCACAATAGGAGTAGCCCTTTCTATAGGAATCCCAATACCCAAAATAAAATTAGGACTCATTAATTTTAAAGGTGTAGAGAGAAGATTTAATAAAATTTTTTCATTAAATGATATCGAATTTTATGATGATTATGCTCATCATCCAACTGAGATTAGATTTGTATTACAAGGAATAAAAGAAGTATTTAATAAATTTGAAAAAATATGCATATTCCAACCTCATAGAATTTCAAGACTTAAAGATCTTAAGAAAGAATTTACTTATGCATTTAAAGATGCAGACACAGTAATATTATGTCCAGTTTATTCTGCTGGAGAAAAAATTAAATTGGGATTTAATTATTATGAATTTGCCAAGAAAATTATAAAAAACTCTAATGTTAAGTTGTTTATGGTTCAAAACAATATTGAATTAGCAAAATATCTAAAACAAAATATGTATGGAAAAAAAATTGTTGTTGGTATGGGAGCTGGCTCAATTTCTAATTGGATAAAAGATTTACCAAATTTGTTATAATGAAAATTAATGAATTAAAAAACCTTTTAAAACATTTAAAAAGTGACATTATTTTCAATGCCGATGTAAAGAAAAAAAATTGGTTTAATATAGGTGGAAAGGCTAAAATTTTTTTTAAGCCTACAGAATTAAAAGATCTAATTGAATTTTTAAAATTATTAAATAATAGAGAAAAAATACATGTTATTGGGGCAGGATCAAACACATTAATAACAGATGAACTATTTGATGGTGTAATAATAAAACTTGGAAAAAACTTTAATCATCTCTCAAAATTAAGCACTGATATAATTATATCTGGTGCTGCTGTTACAGATAAGAAATTATCAGAATTTGCAGCTGAAAACAATTTAAGTGGTTTTGAATTTTTATCTTGTATACCTGGAACTGTTGGTGGTGGAATTAAAATGAATGCAGGTTGTTTTGGAAATGAAATTAAAGATATTTTATTATCAATTCAGGTAATAGATCAAATTGGAAATGTATCATCCATACCATCAACTCAAATAAAATTTGACTATAGAACTAATAATTTGTCCGATGACTTAATCTTTTTAAGCGCATCTTTTAAAGGAAAAAACAAAGACTCAAAAATTATATTAGACACAATGAAAAATTTTAAAAATAAAAAAAATAACAATCAACCAACTAAAATTAAGACGAGTGGTAGTACTTTTAAAAATCCAGTACATAAAACAAAAAAAAAAGCATGGGAGTTAATTAAAGAGTCAGTTCCTTCCAATATTAGATTTGGAGACGCCTGTATATCAGAAAAACATTCAAATTTTTTTGTTAATAAAGGCAATGCTAAATTTAGTGATATGAAAAAACTGATTAATTATGTTGAAAAAAGTGTATTTAAAAAAACTGGTATAAACATAGAAAAAGAAATCAAAATTTTAGAAAATTGAAAAAAAAAATTTTAATTATTGCTGGTGGTTATTCAAAAGAACGAGAAATCAGTCTACAAACTGGAGCCCAGGTGGCTAAAGAATTAAAAAAGAATGGATATAAAATAAAAATTTGTGATCATAATCACGAATTTTATAATTTGGCAAAAAGTTATAAACCTGATGTTATATTTAATGCCTTGCATGGTCAATTTGGAGAGGATGGATATATTCAGTCAATTTTAGAATATATTGGAATTCCATATACACATTCTGGAGTAATTTCTTCTGCAAAGGCTATGAATAAAGAAATATCAAAAAAAATTTTTATTCAAAATAAAATATTAACCCCAAAATTTATAAAATATTCTTCAGATGAACAGTACAGTAAATTAGATATAAAAATTAGAAATTCGTTTGGATACCCTGTTGTAATAAAACCCTTGAATGAAGGATCAAGTGTGAATGTTTTCATTTGTAACAAAAAAAATTTAAAACCTAAATTAAAAAAACTTAAATTTTATAATGAAATTTTAGTAGAGGAGTTTATTCCTGGACGAGAAATTCAAGCTTCAATTTTAGGAAATACAAAATTAGGGGCAATTGAGCTAAAACCTAAAAGACAATTTTACGATTATAAAGCAAAGTATAGCTCTAAAGCAAAAACAAAACACATTATCCCAGTTAATTTAAAAAAAAAAAAATTTGATGAGCTTATGAATATTTCTCAAAAGGCTCATAATCTACTAGGGTGTAGAGGTGTAACTAGATCTGATTTTAAATTTTACAAAAATAAATTTTATCTTTTGGAGATAAACACACAACCAGGAATGACTAAACTATCTCTAGTTCCAGAAATAGCTGCCTACAAAGGCATCAATTTTATCAATTTATTGAAGTTAATCCTTAAAGATGCAAAAACAAATAAGTAAAAAAATTGTAATATATTTATTTATTCTAATTCTTCTTGCTACGCCTAATAATAAAGAATTTTTTCAAATTAATTTAACGAAAAATACTAATTTTGAAATATCTAGTTTAAGTGAATTTAATGATACAGAAATTATTAATGAATTATCAAATTTAAGAAATCAAAATCTAATCTTATTAAGAAAAGAAAAAATAATAGAAATAATCAAAAGATATAAAATAGTTGAGGATTATTATTTATATAAAAAATATCCATCAGAATTAATTGTGAATTTAAAAAAAACACAATTTTTAGCAATTACACAAAAAAATGGAGTAAATTATTATATTGGATCAAATGGAAATTTAATAAAGATTTATAACAACATATATGACTTGCCAGTGGTTTTTGGCAACGTAGATATAGCAGAATTTTTAAAATTAAAATATTTGATTGATAATTCTATGTTTAGTTTTCAAGATGTAAAAAATTTATATTATTTTAAATCAAAACGATGGGATATAGAGACTAAGGATGGATTAATAATAAAACTTCCAAAAGATAACCTAGTTAATTCTTTTGAAATATTTATAAATGTTATCAATAAAAAAGATCTTCGAGAAATAAATATAATTGATTTAAGACAATCAAACCAAATTATTTTAAATGGATGATATTAAAAAAAATTTTTTTTTGATAATTAAACATAATTTTATTGCTTTACAAGCTATAAGTGAAAATTATGAGATATTAATAAATGAAGAAATTTTTTTTAATAACTCTAATTTTGAAAGTGAAGAAAATAGTATAAAAAAATTTTTAAATGAACATATCTTTAAAATAGAAAAAAAATTCAATTTATATATTGAAGAAATTTATTTAATTATTGAACATAAAAAATTTTTGACTGTAGATGTATCTTTAATTAAAGATTTTAAATATTTGTCAAATAAATTTGATAACATCTCAAGTGATTTATCTAATATTAAAGAGAATATATTAAAAACAAATATAGATTATGAATTAGTTCATATGATGATTAAAAAGTTTATTATAGATAATAAAGATTATTCAATGTTACCTGATCTAAAAAAACAAAAAAGTCTGTTTTTAGAAATAAACCTAATTTGTTTTGAAAAAAAAGCGGTAGTTGATTACAAAAAAATTTTATCTGAATATCAAATCTCTATAAAAAAAATCTTCAATTATGAATATGTAAACTCCTTTAAAATAGATGGAGCAGATAAAATTTCTGTATTAGCTAACAAATTAATCAATGGATTAAACAAAAATGAGATAAATCTAACTGAGAAATTTACTAAAAACATTGGTTTTTTTGAAAAATTTTTTAAATTTTTTAGTTAAAATTGTATTTTAACGTAATATTTGTTGTTTTTATTACTAAGTCAAAAAACATTAAAAGAAATAATGCCTTTGCTTACTCAAAAAACAATTAAAAGCCCAATAAAATTTCAAGGTATAGGTCTACATAATGGTAAAACTGTAAATTTATTACTTAAAAATTCAGAACCTGACACAGGAATAGTTTTTAAAAGAGTTGATTTAAAAAATAATAATCTAGTTTATCCAAACTTTAACAATGTAACTAACACATCTTTAAATACCACTATAACAAATGAATATGGTGTTAAAGTTTCAACAATTGAACATTTAATGGGAGCATTATTTGGTTTAGGCATCGATAATGTTTTGATTGAAATAGATAGTGATGAAGTCCCTATTTTAGATGGTTCTGCAAAAGAATTTATAGAAAAAATTTTAATATGTGGTTTTGAAATTTCAAATAAACCAATTAAGATAATTAAGATTAATAAAAAAGTTCACTTTAAAGAGGGTAAGAGATTTATTTCAATCGAGCCATCGAAACTCAGTTTAGATATTGATTTTGAATTAAAATATGAAAATAAAAAAATTGGAAATCAAAGAAACAAGATTAATTTATACGAAGATGATTTAGTTGACATTTTCAATTCTCGAACTTTTTGCTTATTTGAAGATATTGAATACATTAAAAAAAACGGTTTAGCCAAAGGTGGTAGTTTAGAAAATGCTATAGTTGTAAAAAATAATGAAGTTCTTAATGATGAAGGTTTAAGAAATCCTAAAGAATTTGTAAATCATAAAATACTTGATTGTATAGGAGATCTTTATACTAGCGGCTATAGAATTATTGGTAATGTTAAATGTTCTCAAGGCGGTCATTATTTAACAAACCAGTTGTTGAGAGAAGTTTTTAGTCATAATTCAAATTTTTCAATCATTGAAATCAAAGAGAGAAATTTACCACATACACTAGTAAATAAAAGTTTGCTAAGATCTATAGCGTAATTTTTAATTATCTTTATAATCATTCTTTAATCTTATGAAAATAATTCATATTTTATTGCTAGCTATATTTCTTTTTGGTTGTTCAAAAGACATTAAAGAAGTTTCTAATATTAAAGAGTCTTCTCAAGAACAAGAAATGATATCTGCTTATAATGAGGCATATAAATCTTTAAATGAGGGAGACCCTTTCTTTGCAGCAAAAAAATTTCTTGAGGCTGAGATTTCTTACCCTCAATCTAAATGGGCTCCAAAGTCAGCATTAATGGTATCATATTCATATTATTTGCAAAATTATTATAGAGAGGCAATTACCAATTTAGAGAGATATTTAAAAACATACCCTAATGATGAAAACATACCTTATGCGCATTACTTAATTGCAATGTGTTATTTTGAAAGCATAGTAGACGAAAAAAGAGATTCTGCGTCAATAATTAAAGCTAAAAATAAATTTGAATTTATAGTTAATAATTATCCTGCTTCAGAGTTTTCATTAGACGCAAATTTTAAAATTGATTTACTTGAAGATCTCCTAGCTTCTAAAGAAATGTATATTGCCAGACATTATATAAAAAAAGGTAAATGGATAGCAGCATCAAATAGATTGAAAAATGTAGTTTCTGAATATAATGAAACTATTTTCATCGAAGAGGCTTTACACAGACTTGTTGAGATACACTACAATTTGGGATTAGTTAGCGAAGCAGAGAAATATGCAAAAATTTTAGGTTATAATTATTTATCAAGTAAGTGGTACAAAAAAACTTATAAAATTTTTAATGAGAGTTATTCTGTAAACTTCGATGAAGAGTTGAAAAAAGATAAGAATAAACTTACAGAAAGATTTAAAAAACTTTTTTAATTGATATGGATAATCAGATTATTAGAAAAGAATATCAAAAAAAAATTAAACAACTTAAATATTATAACAAAAGATATTATAATGATAATACTTCGGAAATTACAGACTCTGAGTATGATCTTTTAAAAAAAAAAATCATAGAGTTAGAAAAAAAAAATAGTTTTCTAAAATCAAAAAATTCCCCGCTAAACGAAGTAGGTTATAAACCATCTAAAAATTTTAAAAAAGCTTTACATAAAGTTCCTATGCTTTCGCTTTCTAATGCTTTCAGTAAAGATGATCTTCTAAATTTCGAAAAAAAAATTCTTAATTATCTATCTCAAAGTAATAACTCAAATATCTCTTATACAGCGGAGCCAAAAATAGACGGTATCTCAGCGTCTCTAACTTATTTAGATGGTAAATTAATACGCGGATTATCTAGAGGAGATGGTAAAGAAGGAGAAGATATAACTTCTAATCTTATTACTATAAAAGATATTCCTAAAGTTATTCTCTCAAATGATTTTCCTAATGAAATTGATATTCGAGGAGAAGTTTTTATTCAAAATAGTGACTTTGATGCCTTAAGAGAAAAATTTGCAAATCCCAGAAATGCAGCCTCAGGTTCTTTAAGACAAAAAAATCCAGAAGATACAAAGAAAATACCTTTAAAATTTATTGCTTATACATTTGGTTATCAAAAAGGATTAAAAGTAAATAATCAATACGATTTTCTTAACAAATTAAGTGAATGGGGGTTTAAAACAAATCCTTTGAACAAATTAATCTTCGGAATAGATAAATTGATGAAAAATTATTATGAAGTAGAAAAAAAAAGATCTGATTTGGATTTTGATATTGATGGAATTGTTTATAAGATAAATAATTTTGAACTACAAAAAAGATTGGGTTTTGTTGCTAATGCACCAAGGTGGGCTATTGCTCATAAGTTTTCTTCAAATAAAGCAACATCTGAGATTATAGATATTGATATCCAAATAGGAAGAACAGGCGCGTTAACACCAGTTGCCAAGATAAAACCAGTCAATATAGGAGGAGTTTTAGTTTCAAATGCAACTTTGCATAATGAAGATGAAATTTATAGAAAAGATATAAGGGTTGGGGATATTGTAACTGTTGAGAGAGCTGGGGATGTAATACCTCATATATTATCAGTAGATAAAAAAAAAAGACCTAAAATTACAAAAAAATTTATTTTTCCTAAAAATTGTCCCTCTTGCGGCTCGAAAACAATTAAAGAATTTAATTTAATTACCAAAAGAAAAGATGCTGTAAGAAGATGTTCAAGTGAGGGATATACTTGTGATAAAATTTCGATAGAAAAATTAAAACATTTTGTTTCTAAAGATGCTTTTAATATTGATGGTTTTGGGAAAAAAATTGTAGAAAGTTTTTGGAAAATAAAATTAATTAAGTTCCCACAAGATATATTTCAACTAGATTATAAAAAGATTGAAAAATTAGAAGGCTGGGGCAGATTATCTGTAGAAAATTTAAGATTTGCTATTAATGAAAAAAAAAAAATTTCATTAGAAAGATTCATCTATGCTCTGGGAATAAGGCATATAGGACTTGAGAATGCAAAACTAATATCAAAATATTTTGGGACTTTTTCAAAATTTAAAGATTTATCAAAAAACAATAAATTTACTGACATGAAAAATATAGATGGAATAGGTGACACACAAGTTAAATCAATTAAAAGTTTTTTTTTTAATAAGATAAATTTGAAAGTGTTAAATGAGTTAGAAAGCATCTTAACCATAGATAAAGCAGTGACAAAAAAGAAAAGTGGACCACTTAATAGCAAAACTTTTCTGGTTACAGGAAAACTTGAGGGAATAAGTAGAGCTGAAATTAAATCTTTAATTGAGGAAAATTCTGGAATCATAGTGAGCAGTGTGTCAAAGAAATTAGATTTTTTAATAATTGGAGACAAACCGACAAGAAGGAAAGTTTTAAATGCAAAAGAATTAAAGATCAAAATATTAGATCAATTTCAATTTCTTAAAATGTTAAATAAAACTAGCTAACCATTTTTTTTCTCTATTATTCAAGAATTTAGAAATATGAGTATATACGTTCAGATGATATTTAAATAAGTAATTTTTTTCAAAAGAACTAAGTAGTGTAAAATTGATCAAATCTTTTTCAATTGGTGCTAATGTTAAATTTTCAAAAAACATTCTATTTTTTTTCTTTTTGATATAAACTAAATTTTCTATACGAATTCCAAATTTATTTTTTTTATAGTATCCAGGCTCGTTACTTAAAATCATGCCTTCTCTCAGCCTTACATTATTAATTTTTGAAATAGACTGAGGTCCCTCATGAACATTAAGAAAAAAACCAACTCCATGACCAGTTCCATGGCTATAGTCTAAATTATGTTGTTTAAGATATTTTCTAGCTTTTAAATCAATTTTTCTGCCAGTATTATCTCTCTCAAGATCTGTTGTAGCAACTGCAATATGACCTTTCAAAACGTAAGTAAATATATTTTTAATTTTAAGATTAGGTTTTGAAAAACAGATAGTTCTAGTTACATCTGTTGTGCCATATTTGTATTGTCCCCCGGAGTCACACAAAAAAATATCTTTTTTATCAATAATTTTACTATTCTTTTTATTTGCTCGATAATGAACTATTGCGCCATTTCTTCCTGCTCCAGCAATGGTATCAAAGCTAGGATAAAGATAATTTTTATTTTTTCTTCTAAATTTTTCTAGTTTATTTTGTGCATCAACTTCTGAAATCTTCTTTTTATTAATATTTTTAATCCAATATATAAATTTCGTTAAAGCTACACCATCTGATATATGAGACTTTTTCATATTATCTATTTCAATTTTATTTTTGATTGACTTAAAAATATACGTTGGATCCTCTTTCTCTAAAATTTTAAATTTAGTTTTAATTATGTCTTCATAAAAAATTGAGCAAGATTTTCTGTCTATAATAAAATTTTTTCCTTTTAAACTTAAAAACTTTTCTGGAAGTTCATTTGTATCGATGAATTGATTTGGATTTATAATCTTTTTATTAATTAAGTTTTTACATTTTTTTAATTTACTGATTAAGAATAAACTTTTTGATTTACTAATTATTAATCTACAATTTGGTAGAGGAGTGTTTGGTACATCATCTCCTCTTATATTTAAGATCCATGCAACATTTTCTGGAGCGCTTATAAAAATAAAATCTGATTTATTTTTTTTAAGATAATTTACGATTTTGTTAAGTTTAGAATTTGAACTTTCGCCGACAATATCTTCATTTAGAGGGAAAAATGAAGATAAATCATTTACATTTTTTTTTTCTATTTGATCAATTAAATTTTCTTTAATAAATTTTATTTTATTAAATTTTAGGAAATATCTTTTAATTTGGTGATATGTGAAAAGTTTAGGATCTATTCCTAATTTTAAATTTCTAAAAATATTGCAATTTAGTAATTTATCATAACTAACAATTTTGAAATTATTTCCAGATTCAATTTGGCTTTGAATTGTATATCTACCATCAGTGAATAGGTAATTTTTTTTTTTAAGAATTATAGCAAGTCCTGCTGAACCACTAAAATTTGAAATAATTTTTAATCTATTTATTTTTGAATATTCAGTAAAATAATC
>MDTE01166378.1_pt1 | contig 12778 bp, 11 predicted proteins | sample 811231 | NCBI WGS metagenome assembly MDTE01 (sample SAMN05326651, study PRJNA326480) | marine metagenome | isolation source: seawater | place: Indian Ocean: Red Sea | collected 2010
GACAGCTTTTTCGATGAAAGCTAGCTTACCACTTAAAGAGCCTGAGATTTTGAAGAAGTGGGAAAATAATAAAATCTTTGAAAAGCTTAGAAAAAAGTCTAAAGGAAAAGAAAAATTTGTTCTTCATGATGGCCCACCTTATGCGAATGGCCACATACATATGGGAACTGCGTTAAACAAAATTTTGAAAGATATGATTACTCGTTTTCATCAGATGAACGGAAAAGACTCTGTTTACGTTCCAGGTTGGGATTGTCATGGGCTCCCAATAGAATGGAAGATAGAGGAACAGTACAAAAAAAAGAAAAAAAATAAAGATGAAGTACCCATTAAAGATTTTAGGCAAGAGTGTAGGGAGTTTGCAAAAAGCTGGATTGAAGTTCATATTAAAGAGTTTAAGCGATTAGGGGTAGTCGGGGATTTTGAAAATTATTATTCAACAATGAGTTATGAGGCAGAGGCTCAAATTGTAAGAGAGTTAGGTAAATTTCTTTTAGATGGAAGTTTATATCAAGGATTTAAACCCGTTCTTTGGTCTACTGTTGAAAAAACTGCTTTAGCTGATGCTGAAGTAGAATATTTAGACCATACTTCAAATACAATTTATGCTGCATTTAAAGTTAAGAAGACTGAAAAAGATTTTCTAAAAGACTCAAGCATTATAATTTGGACTACTACACCTTGGACTATACCAGCCAATAAAGCATTAGCTTTTAATAGCAACATTGATTACGTGGTTTTAGAAATTGACAAACTTGAACACTTTAAAGAAAGGAAAATTGTAGTTGCGAAAAATTTAATTGAGTCAATTACTAAAGAGTGTGAAATTAAAAATTTTAAACAATTAAAGACCTTTAAAGGTTCTGAATTTAAAGAAACAGTATGTAGTCATCCATTTGTCAAAATGGATTTTGGTTATGACGTTCCAATGTTAGATGCTCAATTTGTTAATTTAGAACAGGGAACAGGGATTGTACATTGCGCTCCAAGTCACGGTCCAGATGACTTTAACTTATGTTTGAAAAATAATATACCTTCACTTTACACAGTTGATAACTCAGGTGTTTATACTAAAGAGGTACCTTATTTTACAAATACACATATCTTTAAGGCCGACCCGATTGTTATAGATAAACTAAAAGAGCAAAAACAATTATTAAAAAATGATAAACTTAATCATAGTTATCCTCATTCATGGAGGTCTAAGGCTCCATTAATTTATAGAGCAACACCTCAATGGTTCATCTCTATGCAAAAAAATAAACTGAGAGATAAAGCTGTTAAAGCAATAAATGAAACTATCTTCTACCCTAATAAAGGTAAGGATAGGCTTTTATCAATGATTGAAGGAAGACCAGATTGGTGTGTCTCAAGACAACGAGTTTGGGGAGTGCCATTGCCAATCTTTATTAATAAAAAAACAAAAGAGCCACTTAGAGATCAAAAAATTATAGATAGAATTGCCTCTATTTTCGAAAAGCAAGGTTCTGACTGTTGGTTCACAGATGATGCAAAAATATTTTTAGGTGAAGATTATGATACCAAAGATTATGAAAAACTTAATGATATCGTTGAAGTATGGTTCGATAGCGGCTCAACACATAGTTTTGTTTTGGAAAAAAGAAAAGATTTGAAATGGCCTGCAGATATGTATTTAGAGGGATCTGACCAACACAGGGGATGGTTTCACTCCTCTTTATTAGAGTCTTGCGGAACTAGAGGCAAAGCACCATTTAAAAGCATTCTTTCACATGGATTTGTTGTGGATGGCAAAGGAATGAAAATGTCTAAATCGATGGGTAATGTTATCTCTCCTGAAGACATATTGAAGAATTACGGTGCAGACATACTTAGAGTCTGGGCTTCAGCATCAGATTATGCTGAGGATTTAAGAATAGATAAAAATATTTTAATACAACATGCAGAATCTTATAGAAAAATAAGAAATACCTTTAGATTTATGCTTGGTAACTTAAAAGATAATTTTGAAAAACAAAACTTTGAAAAAATCCAAATAAACGAATTTGATGAATTAGAACAATTTATTCTTCATAAATTGTTCTCAATATATAAAGCTGTTGATGAAAATTTGAAAAATTATAATTTTCATAAGCTTTATAAGGAGCTACTAAATTTTTGCACACTCGATCTCTCTTCTTTTTATTTTGATATAAGAAAGGATGTTCTTTATTGCGATGATATAAATTCAAAAAAAAGAAAAAATTGTGTGGTTGTTTTAAACATTATATTAGAAAGCTTGTTAAAGTGGTTCGCTCCAATTTTGGTTTTTACTACTGAAGAAATCTATAGTTTAGTAAATAAAAATAAGTCTGAAAGCGTTCATGAAAGTAATTTTGTTAAAATTCCAACTAACTGGAAAAATGATAAGTTGAATGAAAAATGGTCAAGTCTTTTTAAAATCAAACAAGAAGCAAATATTGCTATTGAAGAAAAAAGGGCAAACAAAGAAATTGGATCAAGTTTAGAGGCAGAAATTAAACTTAAAGTGAATAAGGAGAAATTTGAACTGCTCGATAAGTTAGATTTGGCAGATTATTTTATTGTTTCTAAAGCAGAAAAAGAATTGTCAAATAATAACGACATAAAGATTGAGGTGAAAAAAGCTCAAGGACAAAAATGTGAGAGATGTTGGAAAATTATGGAAAAAAAATGTGAGAGGTGTTCGAAAGTCCTCCAATAAAATAGAAAGTCAATATTTTGATTGATCTTGAAGAAATAAAAAACAAAATTATTACAAAAAATAATCTTTATTGCTTGCTAATTATTGTAATAGTTTTTTTTTTAGACAGATATTCTAAATTTAAAATCATTGAAGATTTTAGTGATAATATTGTTTACATAAACGAAGTTTTAAACTTTAATCTCACTTGGAATACCGGAATAGGCTTTGGTTTATTATCTTCTAACTCTACTCTTTTTTACAATTCTATATCTATTCTTATAGGCATTGTTATAACATATTTAATCTACTTAATTTATAATATGGATAGATTTGAAAAAATTTCATTTTCTATTGTTATCGGTGGTGCACTAGGAAATTTTTATGATAGAGTCCAATTTCAAGCAGTGCCGGATTTTATAGATTTACATTTTAAAGATTTTCACTGGTTTACTTTTAATTTAGCGGATATTTTTATAACAATTGGAATATTGTCTTTTCTAATAAAAGGATTTTTAGTAAAAAATAAGTAAATGAAAATAATTTATTTTACATTTTTTTTATTGCTTTTGTATTCTTGTACTAGCTTACAGGAGGCTGGCAAAGTTTTAAGAAATGAAAAAGTTAAAACAACTGACGAATTTCTTGTTGAAAAAAGAGACCCATTAGTTTTACCACCAGACTATAAAGAAATACCAGAGCCAGATTCAATGAAAATTAAAAATAAAAGAGAAGGTACAAGTTTTGAAAAAATATTAAAGATTCAAAAAGAAAATTCCACAAAGAATGTTGGCTCAAACTCAACAGAAAAATCTATTTTAGATAAAATTAAAAAGTGACAAAAAATATTATTTTAGAAAATTATTTTAGTAAAAATTTTTCTAGAAACTCAAAGATAAAATTTTTAAAATTTGACAAAGTTATTAATGAAATTAAGAGCTATTCTCAAAATTCGAATAATTTTTATGAAATCTTTAAAAATAGAAATCTTAACATCGGTTTTAAAAATTTAAACAAATTTAAAAGATTCAATAATATCGCAATAATCGGTATGGGAGGATCAATTTTAGGTTCTGAAGCTATATATGATTTTTTAAAATTTAAGATCAAAAAAAAAGTATTTTTTTTTAATAATATGAACTACAACGAAATTAAAAATTTTAGAAAAAAAAATAATTTAAATAAGACTTTATTCATTGTAATTTCAAAATCTGGGAACACTTTAGAAACTTTAACAAACTTTATATATTTAAATATAATAAAAAAAAATTCCAAAAATATTATTGTGATTACTGAGAAAAAAAACAACGATTTATTCAATCTTTGCAAAAAGTTTAATCTATCGTTTATTGAGCATCGAGATTACGTTGGAGGCAGATTTTCCGTTCTTACTGAAGTTGGTTTAGTACCAGCATATTTAATGGGTATCAATATTTTCAATTTAAGAAAAAATTCAAAAAGGATACTTTCAAAGTTTAATAAAATTTTTTTTAAAACTAACTTGTCCCCTTTAGCTGAAATATTTAATAAAAAAAACTTCAAAAATTTAATCTTTATAAATTATGTTCCAGAATTAGAAAAATTTCTTTATTGGTGTCAGCAATTAATCTCTGAAAGTTTAGGAAAAAAAGGTAAAGGATTTTTGCCTATGATTTCAAGCTCTCCAAAAGATCACCACAGTCTATTGCAACTTTATTTAGATGGTCCAAAAGATAAATTGTTTTATATTTTTAGTCTTAATTCTAAAAAAGGAGAGAAAGTAAATTTTAGGAAATATTTAAATAAAAACAATTATCTGCAAAATCAAAATATTAATCAAATTAAAAAAGCACAAAAAGAAGCATTATTGAAAACATTTAAAATTAAAAAAATCCCTTTTAGAGAGTTTAAAGTAAAAGAAATTAATGAGGTGATATTAGGAGAGTTATTCTGCTATTTTATGTTGGAGACTATTATTTTAGGGAAACTATCCAATATTAATCCATTTGATCAGCCTGCAGTTGAGCAAGTAAAAAAGATTACTAAAAGTTTACTTTCTTAATCTTCCAAAAAATATTTTAGACCTTCCATAGCCTTTAACATTTAAAATGTCTAACACTTCGTCTATTTTATCTTGAGTTTTTCTTTCTCTATGCATAATGATAATATGTTTTTCTTTACAAATTTTATTTATTTTTATCTTCTCCAGATAAGTTAAAATTTTAGTATCGGAAAAAGGAGGATCAAGAAATATGATGTCAAACTTAACTTTTTTAATTTTTTTTATAGCTTGCTCAACACTATCATTAACTATCTCGGTATGATCAAAGCTGGAAAATTTAATTATATTTTCTTTTAGTATGATTTGAGCTTCATTATTTTTATCAACAAAAAAAACCTTTTTAGCCCCTCTTGAAATGCACTCTAACCCAAATGATCCTACTCCCGAAAAAAGATCTAAAACATAACCTTTTTTTATATCAACATTAATATAATTTGAATGAGTAAGGATATTAAAAATATTCTCTTTAACAGAATCCTTCAAAGGTCTTGTAATAACATTTTTTAAAAATCTAATATGCTGACCTTTAAACTTACCGCTTATAATTCGCATTTTTATTTATAACTTTCCAACCAATATCGCTTCTAAAAAATCCACCTTTCCAATTATATTTTTTTAATTTTTTTATGATTGATTTTCTTATTTTTAAAAAATCATTACCTAAAGATGTAAAATTTAAAACTCTACCACCATTAGTCAAAAGTTTATTGTCAACAAGCTTTGTTCCCGCATGGTAAATAAAATTATTAAAATTATATTTTTTATTTATAAATTTATCTATCTTTTTATTTTTTTTATAATTTCCAGGGTATCCTTTTGAACACAAAACAATTGTCATACATTTTTTATTTTTCCATTTAATTTTAGTTGTCTTAAGTTTATTTTTAACAACATCATTGAATATTTTAATAATATCCGTTTTCAATCTTGGAAGTATTACTTGGCATTCAGGATCTCCCATTCTGACATTATATTCAATTAAATAAGGTTCATTTTTTTTTATCATTAAACCAACATATAAAAAACCTTTATAAGCTTTTTTTCTTTTTCTTAATTCTTTTAAAGTAGGTTTAACAATTTTATTTAAAATTTTTTTTTCTATTTCTTCGCTTATTATCGGTGCAGGCGAGTAAGCCCCCATACCACCTGTATTAGGACCTTTGTCATTTTCTCTAACGCGTTTATGATCTTGCGCGCTACCAAAAAACTTATAATCATATTTGTCTACAATTAAAAAATAGCTAGCTTCTTCTCCATCGAGAAATTCCTCTAATAAAATTTTCTTTGATGATTTAAACTTTCCTGATAAAATGTAATCTGAAAATTTTAAAACTTCTTTTTCTGACTTACATATTGCAACACCTTTTCCAGCAGCTAAACCATCGGCTTTGACCACAAGGGGATAATTAGCTTGTTTTAAAAATTTTTTGATATCTTGTCTATTTGTGCAAATTTTAAAATTTGCAGTAGGTATTTTATGTTTTCTACACAAATTTTTTACAAAAGATTTTGACCCTTCCAATTTTGCTGCAAATTTATTCGGTCCAAAAACTTTAACCTTATTTTTTTCTAAGAAATCCACTAAGCCCTTAACTAATGGCTCCTCTGGACCTATTATAACTAAGTCTATTTTATTTGACTTTATCTGCTTTAATAGATTCTTAAAATCTAAAATATCTAAATTTATATTCTTAGCGATTTCAGCTGTACCAGCATTTCCTGGAAAGCAAACAATATTTTTAGCTAATTTCGACTCAGAAATTTTCTGACACAAAGCGTGTTCTCTCCCACCGCTACCTATTAATCCAATATTCATCTGTAAAGTTATATTGTATAATTCACTGTAAATGAAAAAAAAAGCTAAACTTATATTTAAACACAACTCTTTTGATATAATTCAAAGTGGAGATTATGTTATATGCGCGGTATCAGGTAAAGAGATTATGTTAAAAGATTTAAATTATTGGAATGTTGATTTGCAAGAAGCTTATTTTTCTGCAAAAGAAGCTAACGAAAGATTCAAAAATTTAAAATAATATTCATTACATTTTCCATCTATTATGTGTCCAAATCCATTCTCTAGGATTTTCTAGAATCATTTGCTCTAATACTTGATTCAACTTTTTTGTTAAATTTAATTTATCTCTATAATCTGTAGGATTTATTTCTTCTAAAAATTTTAATTTAAAATCCTTATTATTTAGCCTTTCAATAAAGACTGGTATTATTGGTAAATTATATTTTAAAGCTAGTTGAGCAGGTAAGGTAGTTGTCAAAGCTGGCTTCCCAAAAAATTCCACTTTTTCTCCCTCACTCACCCTCTGATCTATCATTAAAGCTATGCTGAAATCCTTTTTAATATAATCAATTGCTTCTCTTACTCCGTTTATCCCTTTTTTTATTTGGTTTGAGCATACGAATTTCTTTCTTAAATATTCCATAAAAGGATTTAAAAAGATATTATTTAATGGCCGGTATATTGTAGCAAGATTTATATTTTTTTTTGTTATTTCCATCGACATCAGTTCAAAATTAGCAAAGTGGCCAGATATAAATATTACAGGTTTTTTTTTGCTCGCTATGTTTAATAAAATTTTTTCTCCAAAAATTTTTATGTGTGTATTATTTTTTCTGAAATAATCTAAAAAAACATATTCTATAAAAGTCATTCCATAATTATTCCACATTGATGAAATTATTCTTTTTTTATCCTTGTCTGTAATATTATGATTATAAGTAATTAAATTATTGTTTAACGTATTTTTAGATTTAAAAACTGGTCCTAAAATTGAAAATATATTTTTAAATATTAGTCTACTTAATTTCAACCCTATAATTTTTCCAAATATAAAAAACGTATAAATTAATATAGATTGAAAAAAATAAATTATTGTTTTCATATTTTTGAAAAAATTTTTTTTAAAAAGTCCTCTTTATTGTCAATATATAATTTTACTTTAGCGTATTTAATCATGTCTAAATTGTAATGTTTTATTCTAAAAAAATCTTTTTCCGTTGTAATTAAATCACAATTTAAGTCTTTCGCTAAATTAATGATCTTTTCAAGATCCTTTTTTTTGAAATTATAGTGATCTGGAAATTTTAATTCTTTAACAACATTAAGACTGTTCTCTTGCAATAAGTTAAAAAAATTTACTGGATTTCCTATACCGGCAAAAGCTAAAAGTTTATTATATTTCAAATTTTCGACTCCAAACAGCTTATAATTAGAATAAAAAATTGAAATATCTTTTTTTAAATTTAATAGTTTTTTTTCAAATTCTGGATTTTTTTCCCCATTTATTAATATTACGGAGTTTTTTGTGATTGAAGATAATTTTTCACGGAGTGGGCCCGACGGAAAAGTATAGCCATTTCCTACGAGTTGCCTTGAATTAAAACATATAATATTTAAATTTTTTTTAATACTATAATCCTGATATCCATCATCTAAAATTGCAATATCATAATTTTTTTTTTCAGCCTCAGTCAAAGCAATATTTCTAGATTTATCAAGGATAAGATTTTTTGAATAATTTCTTATTAAGTTTTGTTCGTCGAGTTGTTCTTTATAAAATTTTTTTATTATTACTGTTTTCTTTCCTCGTTGTGTAAGCTCCTCATTAATAAAAATTGTTAAAGGAGTTTTTCCTGTTCCACCAACATAAATATTCCCAACACAAATAACTGGAATTTTAAACTCCAAGGTTTTAGTAAATTTTTTTTTAATTTTAATTATTATTTGAATTAGAAGGCTTAAAGGAAGTAGTATTGAAGAAAGCAACCCTCTTTTTTCATCCCAAAATTGTGGTTTATTTAATCTCATTAGATAGAAAAAAATTAATTCTTTCCATTGTTTTATTTAAGGTTTTTTTACTTAAAACTTCCATAATAGATGAAAATCTTTGTTTATCTTTATATTCACTTTTTAAATCAATTAATAAATTTTCAGCAAGCTCATCTGGACTCGCTACTTTGATAGCAATTTCATTTTTATTGAGAAATTCATAAATTTCTTTAAAATTATAAGTGTAAGGACCATAATATATTTTACATCCTAATTTAGCCGCATCAATTGGGTTCTGACCGCCCACGTTTTCAAGTTTCTTTAACAAAGATTTTCCCATGAAAACACTTTTAACATATTTAAAATATTCATTTAAAATACCAAATGAATTTATAATAATAATTTCTTTTTCTCCAGAAATATGGTCATCTTTTTGTACCACTTGATATTTCAAATCCAATTTATGACAAAGTTTTTTAATTTCACTTACTCTTTTAATATGCCTAGGTGCTAAAACAGTAAATATATTAGTGAAATGTGTTTTTAATTTTAAGTGCGTTTTTAAACAAAATTCTTCCTCTCCTTTATGTGTGCTTGCAGCACACCAAACTTTGTTGCTAGATAAAAATTTTTCGTTTTTACAAAAAATATTTTCAATAGAAATATGACTTATCAATTTTATATTTCCTGTACAAACCACATTTCTCGCACCAAGGATCTTAAGATGATTTTCTGACTCAAGATTTGAAGCTAAACACATTTCTAGAGAACTAAAAATTCTTTTTGCAAAATTATGGACTAACATCCACCTGCTAAATGTTTTTTTTGTTATTCTCGCGTTCAAAAGAGAAATAGGTATTTTCATTTCTTTACTAGATAAAATTAAGTTTGGCCATATTTCGGAGTCAACAAGAAAAATTTTCTTTGGCTTCCACATTAACAAAAATTTTTTTATTAAAAATTTTATATCAACTGGAAAAAATCTATGGTGAATATTTTTATTTTTTTTTACTTTATTTTCTACTAATTCAGCTGAACTCAGTGTAACAGTTGTAATTAAAAATTCAAACTTAGTATTATCTAGTTTATTTATAATCGGAAAAATACTTTTTACTTCACCTAAGCTAGCTGCATGAAACCATAAAAGTTCCAGATTTTTGTTTTTACTAACTTTAAAATGATTAAAAAATATTTTTTCTTTGTACCTTTTAGCATCTTCTTTGTATTTAAATGTTCTTAAAAAAAATAGTAGAATAATAAAAGGATAAAGGATAATTGTAATCAATCTATAAATAATTATCATTATATTTATTTTAATTGTTTTTCGTACAGGGATTTATATTCTTTACAATTTTGAATTAGCGATTTGTGATTTCCGGAATCTATTATACCACCATTTTTTAAAACAAAAATCTGATCAGCATTATGAATAGTTGAAAGTCTATGAGCTATTACAAGAGTTGTTTTATTTTTAGTTAAATTTCTTATTGCATTTTGTACAATTTCCTCTGACTCTGTATCTAAAGAAGAAGTTGCTTCATCTAATAATATTATGGGTGACTCTTTCAAAATAGCTCTTGCTATCGATAGCCTCTGCTTTTGGCCGCCTGATAGTTTAATTCCATTTTCACCAATTATAGTGTCATATTTGAGTGGCAACTTATTTATAAACTCATCAGCTGCAGCAAACTTGCAAGCTCTTTCAATATCTTGTTTGGAGGCATTTTCTCTCGCGTATGAAATATTTTTTTCAATAGTATCATCAAATAGAATTACATCTTGGCTTACTAACGAAATATTTTTTCTTAAAGATTTTAAAGAAATTTCTCTTATATCCTGATTATCAATTTTTATACTTCCATTTTGAGGATCGTAAAATCTTGGAAGTAAATTTATTATTGTACTTTTCCCTGCTCCGCTATGCCCAACAAAAGCGGTCATACTATTCCCATGTATATGTAAATTTACATTTTTAATTGCTTTCTGAGCCGTTAAATCATAATTAAAACTCACATTATTGTATATTATTTCTGATTTTTTAATTTCTAAATCAGGGGAGTTATTATCATTTTGAATATAAATTTTTTTATCAATAATTTTACTAATTCTTTTGAATGCCGAAGCCCCTTGAAAAGCAACCATATTAATCGTCGCTAAAGATCTTATTGGCTGGTAAGCGAGCATCATAGCTGCTAAAAATGAAAAAAAATTGTTTACTTCAAGTTCACCAGAAGCAATTAATTTACCAGAAAAAATAATAAAACCCGCAATCATGATGCCTGTTAAGGTTTCCATGATTGGTGTTGCTCTGATCAATATACTGCCAATCTTGATATTTTTTTCTACTAAATCATCAATTACTTGAATAGCTTTTTTTTCCTCTACCTCCTCTTTTTGATAAATTCTGATCATTCTTGACCCCTTGAGAATTTCGCTTAAAAAAGTAATTAATTTTCCAGAGGACTCCCCCGCTTTAGCTGTAGCTTTACCTATTCTTTTACCTAATGACTTTGCTAAACCACCAGCCAAAGGCATCATTAAAATTGCGAATGATGCAAGCTTCCAATTTTGATAAAACATTAAAGACACTAAAGCTATTACTGAAAAACTGTCTTTCATAAGATTTAAAACACCAGTACTTACTAGCGCCTGTACTTGATGTGCGTCATACATAATATTAGAAATATATTTGCCAGAGTGCCTGTTATCTAAAGTTTGAATATCTGAAAGTAAAATATTGTTAGCTATTTTTTTTTTAATTGATCCAGAAACTTCTTCTCCAACTCTAATAATATTAATCCTTGCGAAATATAATGACAATCCTTTACTAGCAAAAGCCAAAACTATTAAAAAAGGAATACTTAAAGCGAAGGTTCTATCTTGCTCTATAAATATTTTTTTTACTGCAGGATCTAAAAGCCAAGCAATTCCAGAAGTACTTAGCGCTACTATAATTGAAAGTACGAGAGCAATTAAGATTTTTTTTATATGTTTTTTTACATATTCTTTGTATAATCTTCTTAAAATATCTTTAACTTCTTTAAATTTCATTATTAAAATTAGTTAAAAAAATTGATAAAAATAAAAACAAACCCGAAAAATTATTCATTTTAAAAGATCGTAAACAAGTTTTTTTTTTCTTATCATCAAATTTATGAACTTGAAAAATTAAACTTAGTATGAATAAAAGCAAAAAAAAACTTTGCAAATTTAAACCAATCTTATTTTTAAATAAATAGCAGATTAATAAAACATTAATTGAATATGTTGTAGCAATAAATAACTTTAAATTATTTTTAAATTTGATTGCAGTTGACTTTACACCGATTATTTCATCATCAGACATATCTTGAGCTCCATAAATCGTGTCATAGCCCAATGTCCAAAATATGGCCGCAAAATATAAAATAATGATTTCAAAACTTATACTATTGAGATAGGCAGCATAAGCCATTACAACCCCCCAATTGTAAGTCAAGCCTAAAAACAGTTGCGGCCAATAAGTAAACCTTTTCATAAAAGGATAAGAAAAAGCTAAAATCATTGATGACAAACCTAAAGCAATTGTTAATTTGTTAAATTGTATCAAAACTACAAATGAAATAGCACATAAAATACTAACAAGGATTAAAGAAGCTTTCACTGAGGCTCTCCCTGATGCTATTGGTCTATTTCTAGTTCGAGAAACTTTTTTATCAAAGTCCTTGTCTACAACATCATTGAAAACGCATCCCGCACTTCTCATCAAAACAGATCCAGCAAAAAAAAGTAAAAAATAATAAATAAGTAAATTAAAATCTTGTTTCAATGAGAACGCGTATCCTAAACCCCATGCGCATGGCCAGAATAATAACATGAAACCAATAGGTTTATTTAACCTGGTTAATTCAATGAAAATATTAATGTGCTTCATGAAATATTACTTGTAATTATCAAACACTATCTACATAATCAATTTGAATCGATATGGATATAGATTATACAGTAGCAGCCTTAATGTTTCCTGCAATTCCTTTAATGATGACAATGTATAGTAATCGTTTTCATACTTTAAGTGCTCTAATTCGGCAGCTTCATGATAAATATACTTTCGAAAAAAAAGTTCCACCAGAGTTAGAAAACCAACTTCACGTATTAAATAAAAGAACTAATTATCTAAAGTATACAATGGGGTTTGCTGCATTTGGTTTTTTATTTAATATGACTACTGTATTAATGCTCTATCTTGGCAGTTTACAACTAGCTCGTTTCATCTTCGCAGGTTGTTGTA
>MDTE01193193.1_pt1 | contig 12778 bp, 8 predicted proteins | sample 811231 | NCBI WGS metagenome assembly MDTE01 (sample SAMN05326651, study PRJNA326480) | marine metagenome | isolation source: seawater | place: Indian Ocean: Red Sea | collected 2010
AAGCGCCAATGTTGACAATTTTTCACGAACAAGTACATTGCCTTAGAAATGATTTTTTCGCCGTCTTTTTCGGCGCTCTTTTCCGCTCCCATTCCAACAACTTTCCCACTCTCAATCCAGAGAACCACATGTTACCAGATTTGCAGAATAATAAAGACCAGCGCGGCATCGACATCGATCAAGTCGGCGTCTCGAACGTGCGCTATCCCCTGACCCTTCCCCTGCGCCAGGGAGAAGAATTCGGCACCGTCGCCAATCTCTCCATGACCGTGAGCCTGCCCCACTATCTAAAGGGCACGCACATGTCCCGCTTCATGACCGCTATCAACGAGCAGAACCACCATTTTAGACCGGACACCGTGCACCTCGTGCTCGAAGAACTCCTGCGCCTGCTCGACGCTGAAAAGGCCTTTATAGACATGGAGTTTCCCATTTTTGTGCCGCGGCGGGCACCGGTGAGCGGCGAGCGCGGCCTGCTCGACTACAATTGCAGCTTTCGCGCCATGATGTCCAAAGAAGGCGTCTACGACAAAATCGTCGGCGTCAAGGTCAACGCCACCACTCTGTGTCCCTGCAGCAGGGAAATCAGCTCCTACGGCGCTCACAATCAGCGCTCCGAAATCGCCATCGACGTGCGCCCGACCGACCAGGCATTCATCTGGTTCGAAGACCTTATCGACATCGCTGAAAAAAACGCCTCCTGCCAGCTCTATCCCGTGCTCAAGCGACCGGACGAAAAAGAGGTTACCGAACGGGCCTACGAAAATCCCAAATTCGTCGAGGACGTGGTGCGGGATATTGGCACGGATCTCTTCGCCTTGTTCAAAAGCGAAACGATCGCCTGGTTCTATGCCTCCAGCAACAACTTCGAGAGCATCCACAACCACGACGCCTTCGCCAAAATCGAACGCGGTGCACGCGGCCCCCTGCTCAGTCTGCGGGAAACCGCCGAGGCCGAAGCCCTGCTCTGACTACTTTTCCAGTAAACGCGGCATCAATTCGACCAGATTGCAGGGCTGATTGCGGTAGTCCAGCTGCCCGCCGATGAGGCGGTCCCAGGCCGTAGCACAGGCCCCGGATGAACCAGGCAGGCAAAAGATATAGGTGCCGTTTGCAACCCCGGCAACGGCGCGGGACTGGATGGTCGATCCGCCGATCTCCTCGTAGGATATAACGCGAAAAACCTCGCCAAAACCTTCGATCTCCTTGTCCAGCAGCGGCCGCACCGCCTCGGGCGTACCATCGCGCCCGGTCAAACCGGTGCCGCCGGTGGAAATCACGACCTGGACATCCTCCTCGGCGCACCAGCGCGCCACGAGCGCGCGGATCTTGTAGATATTGTCCTTTTCTATACACTTCTCATAGAGTTTGTGACCGGCTCCCTGCAAACGCTCTACCAGGAGCTGGCCGGACTTGTCCGTATCCTCGGTGCGGGTATCGGAGACGGTTAAAATGGCGATGTTAAGCGCTACGAACTGGACTTCTCCAGCAGGTGTTGCAGCCGACATATTTCACTCCTTTCGTTCCTCAGTCGAGAGGAATCAATTTGATTTCGAAAAGGCTGGGCCACCACTTTCCGGTGACGAATAAACGATCATTTTTTTCATCATAAGCAATGCCGTTGAGCACATCGACCCGGGTGCCGCGCTCTGGCGGACTCAACAACCCGTGCAGGTCGATCCACCCGACTACCCGACCTGTCTGCGGCGCTATGCGGGCGATGTAGTCCGTCGTCCAGATATTGGCATAAATTTCTCCGCCCACGTACTCCAATTCGTTGAGCCGTTTCACCGGCCCTCTATGATCGCGCACTTCCACTCGGCCGATTTCAGCAAAGGTTTCGGGATCGAGAAAAAACAGCGTCGCACTCCCATCGCTCATGATCAGTTGCCGACCGTCGTGCGTCAGCCCCCAGCCTTCGGTGGGATAGTTGAATTGGCGCATTAGCTCAAAACTTTCCCGGTCGTAGACGAACCCGACCCTGGACTGCCAGGTCAACTGGATCAACCGGTCGCCCATCAGCGTCAAACCTTCACCGAAAAATTGTTCCGGCAGTTCGCGCAGCTGCAGAACCTCGCCACTTTCCAGCGCTACCTTGCGCAGCGTAGACGCGCCGTATAGTCCGGTGCCTTCGTATAAAAACCCATCGGCGAAAAGCAGTCCCTGGGTAAAGGCTTGACGATCGTGAGGATAAGTATTCATCGTTTCATAGGTGTAGCGCGGCGCTATCTTGGGCGACTCGACCACATAAGTACCTGCTTCGGAAGGGGGAGTCAAACGGTTCAGATCATCGACCTTGCTCGGCTCCGGGGAGCAGGCGGCCATCCCCGTCCACGATACGAAAAAACCCAGGATGGACAAGGTGGAATTCGAGCATCTAAAGAGCACTTTGTCGCGCTTTCCCAGTGCCATATTTTCCCTATTTGCGGGTGTACTTATCGAGCTTTTCCAATAAGCACCGGAGTGGGTCTATCGTCAAGACCAGGTCTTCCTGGCAAGCGGTGATTTTTTTCCATGGGCGCCTAGAGGACCAACTGCAGTTGCTGTCCGCGCACCGCATCGGGGATAAACTCCACCACCACCCCAAGCGAATTCGGCGGCACCGCCTAACCATGCCGGCCCAGTGCATCCGATCGCAGTTAGGCGGTGCATCCCAAGAAAAAATACGGGCAATCCGGCTCCCTAGGGCTCCTCAGCTTTGCGGCCGAGCCCCGCAGAACCTGCTCCGACCTGTAATCACCCCTGCTCACCGACCAGAAAATCCAGGTCGGCACCGAGATGAGCCTGCTGCACGTGCTGGGCATAGAGCCTACGCCAGCCACGTGACGGCAGCGCCGGCGGCCTAAAATCCAGCCGGCGGCGCTCCAATTCAGCACCCTCCACCAGCAACTCCAGACGTCCCTCGGCCGCATCGAGTTCGATCGTATCGCCGTCCCTGACCAGAGCCAGAGGACCGCCCACAGCCGCCTCCGGAGCGCAGTGCAGCACCACGGTGCCATACGCCGTACCACTCATGCGCCCATCCGAAATCCGGACCATGTCTTTGACTCCCTGGGCCGCAAGATAGCGGGGAATGGGCATGGAGCCGGCTTCTGGCATGCCCATAGCTACGGGTCCGGCACCGCGCAGTACCATCACGTGATTGGGAGTAATACCCAGAGCCGGATCATCTACCCGTCGACTGGCATCCTCCGGTCCATCGAAGACCACGGCCGGTCCCCGATGCCGCATCAATCCGGCAGTTGCCGCAGCTGCCTTGAGCACGGCTCCATCCGGCGCCAGCGAGCCCCGCACGACTACCAGCGATTGCGCCGGCCCCACGGGATCGTGCAGCGGGCGGATGGTCCGTTGCCAGGCACCCGGTTCATCCACTTCCTGCAGCAATTCTCCCAGACTTCGGCCAGTAATGCCCACGGTCGACAAATCGAGCAGCGGCTCCAGCGCTTTGAGCAAAGTCGGAACTCCACCCGCCCGGTGCATGTCCTCCAGGTAGCCGGCACCCGCCGGCTTGCAATCCACCAACAGGGGCACCTGTTGGGCCGCCTGGTGGAAGTCGTCCAGTTCAAGAGCCACCCCGGCACGGCGGGCCAGGGCCGTCAGATGGATGACGGCATTGGTCGAACCGCTGGTAGCCGCCAGCACGGTCAGGGCATTGGCAAAGGCTGCAGGCGTCAAAATATCGCGGCTTTTGCGGCCGCCGCGGGCAAGCTCTACGGCCAGCCGGCCGCTCTCCACAGCGACCCGCAAGCGGTCGGCCGAAACTGCCGGTGCCGTGGCTCCTCCCGGCACCATCAAACCCAGGGTCTCGCTCAGACAGGCCATGGTCGAAGCCGTGCCCATCACCATGCAGGTACCGGCAACCGGGCAGAGGGACTGGCCCACCTGGACGATCTGTTCTGCATCCAGATCGCCGGCCCGATGCTGCCCCCAGTAGCTCCGGCAGTCGGTACAAGCACCCAGGCGCTGCCCCTGCCAGGAACCGGTAAGCATGGGACCGGCGACCACGTTGAGAGCGGGAATTTCTGTCGAAACCGCAGCCAAAAGCTGGGCCGGAAGGGTCTTGTCACACCCCCCCACCAGCACCACCGAATCCATAGGCTGACCCCGGATTAATTCCTCGGTTTCCATGGCCATCAGATTGCGGTAGAGCATCGCCGTGGGCGCCAGCAGGATCTCGCCCAGAGAAAGGGTGGGAAAAATCATGGGCAGCCCGCCGGCCTGGTGCACTCCGCGCGCGATCGATTCGATGAGGTCCGGGACCAGACGGTGGCAGGTGTTGTAGTCCGAGGCGGTATTGGTGATGCCCACCACCGGCCGCTCCAGATCGACGCCGTCGTATCCGGCCGATGCCAGAAAGGCGCGACGCAGGTAGCGGCTGAAACCCGTATCGGCATAGTTGGTGAGGTTGCGGTCGACTCCCCGCCAGGTATTTTCTTCCTTCATGCGCCGCCTGCAATATTTTTGCGCCGTTTACAGCGTCCGGGATCGACGCTAGAAAAGGACAACCAGACTCGCCGATGGACCAGTCTGAGCACCCTCATCGAGATCTGTCTCTCTTTCATTCGCACTATGCTCCGCGTTTATTGCTAAAATATACTGCCGTGCCGTCGGTCCAGCAATTATACCTGGGGATCCGAAAATTCGGCGGATATCCCGACCGAATTGCACCTGCTGCCGCTCTGTCATGCCCAGGGCGCTCTAGCTGGTAGTAGACAAAGCCCCGGGAGGGCCCCCGGGAATCATAAAATGCCAGCGACAAAGTCTCCTGCCGACCGCCATTAGTCCTCCCCCGGCCAGCACTTGAAAAGGAGCGCGCGATCGCCTATTCTATGTAGCACCCCTTTACAACCTGCAGGAATCTGCCCTTGGTACGCGCGCCCACCAAAACCCCCGACCCAAAATCCGTATCCACCTACCTGGACTACCTCAAAAGACGCATCCTCGGCAATACTGTTGTGCATCAGGAAACCATGCCACCCCGGCCCCAGCGCCTGGCCGCAGATCTGAGCCACCTGCCGCCCGAAATCGGCCGCATCCTCGAGGCCGCGGGCATCCCGTCCCTCTACGCGCACCAGGCGGAAGGCATCGAAAAAATTCTCAATGGCCAAAATGTAGTCGTTGCCACGCCGACGGCCAGTGGCAAAACCCTGGTTTACAATGCCCCCATCATCACCTCGCTAATGCAGAACCCAGATGGCCATGCCCTCTACATTTTCCCGCTCAAGGCCCTGGAGCAGGACCAGTTCGACGAGTTAGAGGGCCTCCTGGAGCGGCTCGACTCTACCCTGAACACCGCTATCTACGACGGCGATACCAGCGCCCACCAGCGCAAAAAAATCAAGGCCTCGCCACCTCATATCCTCATCACCACCCCGGACATGCTGCACGCCGGCATCCTCGCCTTTCACGAGCAATGGGCCGGCTTCCTCGCCCGCCTCCGCTTCGTGGTCATCGACGAATTGCACACCTATAGCGGCGTTTTCGGTTCGCACGTGCTCCACCTTTTCCGCCGCTTCAACCGCATCTGTGCCGCCTGCGGTAGCGATCCGGTCTACATCACCAGTTCGGCTACCATCGGCAACCCGAAAATCCTGGCCCGCAATCTGGTAAATCGCGACTTTTACCCGGTGGTGGAAAACGGCGCCCCCAGTGCCCCCAAACACTTCGTCTTTCTCAATCCCCCCGAAAGTCCCAACACCGTGGCCGCCCAGCTACTGCGCCTGAGCGTGATGAAGGAATTCCGCACTATTGTCTTTACCCGCGCCCGGGTCATAACCGAACTTATCTACCGCTGGGCAACGCAGAACCGCAAAGACCTGCGCCAGCTCATCAGCTCCTACCGGGCCGGCTATCTGCCCGAGGAGCGCCGCCAGATCGAGGCCGCACTCAACGCTGGAGACCTGATCGGCGTGGTCTCTACTTCGGCCCTTGAACTGGGCATCGACATCGGCGGGCTGGATGTGTGCATCCTGGTAGGCTACCCCGGTTCCATCGTCAATACCTGGCAGCGCGCCGGCCGCGTCGGCCGCAGCAGCCGCGAATCTCTCATCGTGCTCATCGCCAGCAAGGATGCCCTGGACCAGTTCTTCATGAAACATCCCGACCACTTTTTTGACCGCGGCGTCGAGGACGCCGTGGTCGATCCCGCCAATAAGTACATTCTCAAATCCCACCTGGCCTGCGCCGCCCGCGAACTGCCGCTGAGTGCCGACGAACCCGAGTATCAGATGCCCGGCTGGCGCCAGGCCCTGGACGAACTGACAGCAGAGGGCGCCCTGCTGCAAAGTGCCGAAGGCGACGCCTGGTATGCGGCCCGCAAGCAGCCGCACCGCCTGGTGAATATGCGCGCCATCGGCGAGTCCTGGACCATCTACCAGAAGAACTCCAAAAACCTCATCGGCACGGTTAGCGGTGGGCAGATCTACTCCGAGTGCTACGAGGGCGCCATCTACCTGCACCGGGGCCGCCAGTTCCTGATCGATGGCCGCGACCCCCACAAGCGACAGATCTTTGCCCGCGAAGTGGACGAACCCTATTATACCCGGGCCAAAAGCGAAAAAGAGACCGAGATCCTGGACGAACTCAAATCGCGTCCCATGGCCGGCTTCCTGGCCAAGCTGGGGCGCCTCAAGGTCAGCTCCCAGGTCGTGGCCTACGAAAAGGTCCGCGTCGGCGACCAGGTCATCATCAGCCAGCATCCCCTGGAAGCACCGGTCGAACACTTTGAGACCATCGGTTTCTGGCTCGAATTGGATGCCCACTTCAAAAGGGAACTCAGGCGCAACAGCTTCCACTACATGGGTTCAATGCACGCCATCGAACACGCCATGAAAGCCCTTTTCCCGCTCCTGGCACTGTGCAACCGCACCGACGTCGGCGGCATCTGCTATCCCCTGCATCCCCAGCTCCGCAAAGGCGCCATATTCATCTACGACTACCACCCGGGCGGCATCGGCCTGGCCGAAAAAGGTTATGCCGTGCTCGACCGCCTCCTGGACATGACCCGCGACCTGGTCGAAGGCTGCGACTGCGAAGCCGGCTGCCCCTCCTGCATTCACTTCCCCACCTGCGGGGCCGGCAATGTACCTCTAGACAAGGCGGGTTCAATCCATCTGCTGCACATCCTCAGCGGCCGCAAGACTATCGATATCCAATCGCCGCCCGCCGCGGGCGAAAGCGACGAACCCCCGATTTTTGCCGGCTGGGAAGAAGAGGATGAACCGGCAGAGGAGGCGTCCCCGCAAGAGAAGGGACCTCACCTGGTGGTCTTCGACCTCGAAACCATGCGCAGCGCCGCCGAGGTGGGCGGCTGGAATAAAGCCTATTTGATGGGTATGTCGGTGGGCATTGTCTGGGATAGTCAGGAGGGAGACTTCGCCACCTACCTGGAAAAAGATGTGGAGGCCCTGGTCGAACACCTGCAACGCGCCGACCTGGTTATCGGCTTCAATATAATGGGGTTCGACTATAGCGTCCTCAGAGGTTATAGCAAATTCGACTTCCGCGCGTTGAATACCCTGGATATCCTGCGGGAGGTGCACGGTCGCCTCAAATACCGCGTCAGTCTCGACTCGCTGGCCCGGGCTACCCTGGATACCCCCAAGTCGGCCGACGGCCTGCAGGCCCTGCAATGGTATAAGGAGGGCCGCATGGACCTGATCATCGAGTACTGCAAAAAAGACGTCGAAGTTACCCGTGACCTCTTCCGATTCGGCCTGGATCACGGCTATCTGCTCTTTGACCGCAAGAGCGAAGGTCGCATGCGCGTACCGCTCGACTGGAACCTGGACGAACTCGTAGCCGCGGGCGGCGAAGATAGAGATTCTTAGGAAGCCGTCTTAAAAGTCTCCCCGTTCCTTAAGTAGTTCTCCCTCCGGCTAGCCAGCCACCAGCCCGGAGCCCGCCAAACCGCAGCGCTACCCGGACCCATGGCCTCGCTCCCGCGCCTTTGCCTCCAGTTTCTTTGGGGTTCAGGCCTGCCCATACCAAGTCTGCAGCATTGGGTAGAGCCGACAATGACGCTGGTAGGCCGCCTCGTAAAAATCCTTTCCTGCAGGACTGCACCGGACCGTTTGCCCGAGCTTGATCACCGCCTCGCAGGCGTGCGAAAAACCGGCAAAAACCCCCGCCCCTACCCCGGCCAGCAACGCCGCGCCCACGGCCGATAAATCCTCGGTTTCGATGAGCCGCAATTCGCGGCCAAATACCTCGGCGTGAATTTGCCGCCACAGGACCGAACGCGAGCCGCCCTCGCCCATGCGCACCTCCCGGATCGGCAGCCCCATAGAGCTGAAGCATTCCAGCGAGTGACGCAGATCCAGGGCCACGCCCTCCATCAATGCCCGAGCCATGTGGCCGCGATTGTGGCGCAGACTCAAGCCCAGAAAACCGGCGCGCGCCCGGGGATCGGGGTGGGGCGTGGCCGCACCTTCGAGCCAGGGCATGAAAACCAGACCTTCGGCTCCCGGCGGCACCGCCGCCGCCTCTCGATTCAACTCCTCGTAAGTAGCATCGAAGACGTCCCGAAACCAGTTCATGGAGGCACCGCCGGTAAGAGTGCAACCCAGCCAGGCGTAGTTGCCGGGAATCACATGGCACATGGGCCAGAGTTTGTTGAACGCCGCCTCGTCTATGCACTCGGCAAAAGTGATGGCATGGCCGGCGGTGCCAATCCCCACGCTCACAATCCCCGGACTTATCACCCCACTGCCCAGAACCATGCAGGGCATGTCACCGCCACCGCCAAATACCGGCGTCCCGGGCGCCAGGCCGGTCGCCTCTGCCGCAGTTTTGCTCACCTCTCCCACCTGTTCGGTCGATTCCACCAGAGACTGAAAAAGTTCCTCCTTCAACTCCAGGCGATCCAGAATCTCACCTGACCAGCAGCGCTCGTGCAGGTTGAAAGCCCCGGTCGTCGAAGCATCACTTATCTCTGCTTTTACAACTCCGGTGAGGGCAAAATTCAACCAGTCTTTGGGTGCCAGCAAAGCGCCGGCCCGGTCGTAGACCTCGGGCTGGTGCCGCCTTATCCACAGCACCTTGGCCAGGGTGTTGACCGGGCTGAGCTGGATCATGGCCTGCTGGCGAAATAAATCCCCGGCCAATTCATTGCCCCGATCGCACTCGTCCTGGGAACGCTGATCCAACCAGATCATGGCATTGCGCAACAACTCGCCCCGCCGGTCGACAAAGACCGCCCCATTGATCTGCCCCGAAAGTGCCACACCCCCGATCTGCAAAGCGGAAATGCCCGCCTCTTCCAGCACCGCCCGCACGGCCTCGCACAAGGCCTGCCACCAGTCCTCCGGATTCTGCTCTACCCAGCTGGACCGGGGTTTCAGCAGTGGATAAGCCGCGCTGGAGGTAGCGGCAATGCCACCCTCCTCGCCTACCAGCACTACCTTGATGCCGCTGGTGCCCAGATCGATACCCAGGACATAACTCATAGTTATCCACCTCGGAAAAACTAGGTCTGGAATTGTAGCTGCTGCGATTTAAATAATCGGCTGAATATGCCCGCCCGATTCAAAAAGGGCTAAACCTCGGATGTCTTTCCCAGACACAAAGCCGAATCAGTCATCCCTGCATCCGCTGCCACAGCGACAGCCGGACTCAACCCACGACGAAGGGTTTCGAACGATCGTGAGGCACCAGCGGCCGGCAGCCGTTGGCAGTGACCAGCAGGCTTTGCTCCAGGTGCGTATCTCCCACGCCAAAATGGGCGATACTGGCCTCCAGGTTGACGACCATATTTTCTTCCAGCGGCAGATCCGATTCCAAATCGATACAAGCGTCCCGGATGCGCAACCCGTTGTCCGGTACGATAATCGGATAATCGCGGACCTCGAGACCCACTCCATGCCCATGCGGAAAGCTCCCCCTGATTCCATTGCTTTGCAGCGACGCCTGCATCGCATCCGCCAGCACCGATGATTTGACCCCGGGACGGACCCGCTCCACGGCGCTCGCATGGCACTCGAGCAGGGCCCCGTAGCAATCGAGCGCCTGCTGTGGTGGCTCGCCAATAGCCAGAGTAAATCCGGTATCCGAAAAATAACCCTGGTAAATGCATCCGTAGTCCACGTAGAGATAATCTCCCCTGCCAAAACTGTAGTCGACGCGCGTGGCCAGACCCGTACCCCGCACTCCGTACGCGTAGTGATCAAAGTCCGCCCCCTGGGCGGAGATCAGCTCCCGATAGCGCTGCACCAGCTCTCTTATGTGGGTGCCCGGAACGGCCAGTTCCAGAGTTTCCATAGCGGCCGCCTCGCTGATTCGGGCCGCTCTTTCCAAAAGTTCGATTTCCCTCGTACTTTTGACCATGCGGATCATGCGAATCAGGTTTGCACAATTCTTGATCTGGGCTCCGGGGAGCGCCTGGCGAATCTCCTCCTCTGCCTGTGGGTGCAGCCCCTCCATATCGATTCCCACCCGGGCCGTGCCGGCCCCTTGTTTGCCCAACCATTGCACCAGGGCCTGGTTAGCGCTGCCAACGGCAGCTCCGCGCAAACTGGCCAGCAGCCGTTGATCGGCCGGCGCTAAAGATGCAGGCACGGTGGACAAATCCAGCGCTGCAGTATCGTAGGTGCACAGATCCTCCACCCATACATCGGTGGCGTTGGTGGCAAAACTTGGATTGATGATCAGGGCCGCGCTCCCATCACTGCAAAAGGCACCGTACATGGGGGCGAGATGACTCGAGGCGCCAGGCGACATCATGTAGTCTTTGAAGAGGGGATCGATCCAGCAGCTATAATCGGTAAAATAGGTGACGTTGACCGGAGAGGCGGCCACGATTACGTCCAGGCCGCAGTGCTGCATCATTTCCAGGGCACGGGTTTTATTGAAAAGCATTTTATTTCTCCCTGTGTGGAGGTGGACCCGCATCGATCAATCGGGCCCGAGTACGGCTGCTCAAATATAGATCAGTACCCGGCCACCTTCGACCCGCACTTCATAAGTGGCGACCCGCACCTTTTGTGGGTCGATCAGGGAGCGCCCGGTACAGATATCGTATTCCCAGCCGTGCCACGGGCAGGTCAGTATTTCACCGATGCGGCCGTACTCGATCTCCTCGCCGGGCAGACAGGGCAGGGAAGTGCCGCTCACCTTGCCGGCGGATAGCCGCGCCCCCTGGTGCACACAGGTATCGCGCAGGGCATAAAATCGCTCGGCCTGGCGCACCACCACCAGAGCCCTTCCATCCACCTCGACGCGCTGGGGCTTGCCGTCCTCGAAGTCAGTTGGCGCCCCGATATCACGAATATTCAAAGCCATAAAAGCTCGCGGCGTTGTCGACCAGGATGCGGTGCTGCAATTCGGCGGGAATAACCGCGGGCAAAGTGCGGTCCGGCGCGTCAAAATCCCAGTGGGGGTAGTCGGTGGCGAACATGAGAAAATCGTCGCGCCCGATCATCTCCAGAATATCCAGCAGATGTTTGGGCTTGGGCGGCTCTTCCATGGGCTGGCTGGTAGCGCGAAAATGCTTCAGAATATACTCGCTGGGCAACTTCTTGAGCCAGGGCCCCTCGCTGCGCAAGCCCTTGTAGTTCTTGTCCAGCCGCCACATCAGCGGCGGTAGCCAGGCGAAGCCGCCTTCGATGAGCGCCACCCTGGCAGCGGGAAATTCTTCAAATACACCTTCGCAGACCAGACTGATAACCTGAGCCTCGAAGGCCTGCGACATACCGGTGTGATCCTCGATATAGTAGGAAGGCCAGCCGCAAGCAGTAATGGGATTATCACCGCTGCCGCCAAAATGGATACCGAGCGGCAAACCCATCTCGCAGGCGGCTTTGAAAATAGGACGGAATTCCCGCCGCCCGTAGGGTGCGGGCGAACGCACCAGCAGTAGAACCTGGACAAAACGCGGATCTTTGGCGACGCGGTGAATTTCCGCCGCGGCGGCCTCGCCGTCGTGCAGATTGACGATGATCGAACCGCGCCAGCGTTCATCGGCATCCAGCCAGACGGCGGCGTGCCAGTCGTTGACTGCACGCATCAAAGCATTGGCCAGGTCAATATTGTGGATCGTAGAGACGCTGTAGAGCGGATTGAGAATGGCGTAGTCAATCCCCCAGGTATCCAGCAGCTGGGCGCGGGCAAACTCCGGATCGCTACCGGGCCGCTTGCCATTGGGCGGCCAGGCATCCCGCCGCGCCGCCGAGTCATATACCTTGGGATAGCGCAGCATATTGGGGCCCTTGAAACCCGATTGTTCGATATAGGCCTGCCAACGGCGCGACAAAAAGGGCAACAAATCGTCGATGCCATTGGGGTAGTTGTGCACATCGGCATCGATCAGCGAAAGCGCCGTATGGCCGTTGCCCGCTGCCTGCGTGGCCGGCGCTGGTGCAATGATCTCAGTCATGGCAAAACCTCCTTGGATTTTTTTAGCTGCCGTACACCTGCATAGCCGTGCCTCCCAGTATCATCTCCTGCTCTGCAGTCGCTAGAAATTCGGTGTGCAGGTAAGCCAGACGCAGCAGTTGCGGATAACTTAAAACTCCCAGCAATCCAGGCTGGTCCGTACCCCACATGATCTTGTGCGCCCCGATGCGCTCAATGGCCAAATGCATGTAGCGCTCTACGGTGGGATAGGGAAAATCCTCGTCCGGCAGATAGGCTGGCAGGGCCGCGGTATCGAAAAATACATTGTCCAGCAAACCCAGATCAATCTGTTCCTCCCACAAACGCCACAAAGGGGGGGCGGCTTCGGCCTCCGGGTGCGGCTGGGCCAGATGGGCAATGACGATCCGCATGTCGGGATGGGCCCGGG
>MDTE01202507.1_pt1 | contig 12777 bp, 13 predicted proteins | sample 811231 | NCBI WGS metagenome assembly MDTE01 (sample SAMN05326651, study PRJNA326480) | marine metagenome | isolation source: seawater | place: Indian Ocean: Red Sea | collected 2010
AAATACCAATTTTAGAATTTTTTTTATTTTTAAACTTATTTATCAATTCAGGTATCACATGTGAAAATCCCATTCTTGGGCCATATATATTGTGTGGTCTTAAAATTAAATACTCCAAGCCACTAAATTCTACAATTTTTTCTCCAAGTAACTTTGATATATAATAAGAATCCCTTGGTGAGTTTTTTTTGGAAATATACAAAAGAGTGTCTTCCTTTAGTGGAAAATTTGCGATTTTTTCTTTGATTGCTGGAGAATAAACTTCGCTGGTTGAAAAAAAAACAAACTTAGTTTTTTTATTATATTTTTTTACGGCATTTATTGTGTTGAGTAACATCTTTATATTTTCATTAAAAGTTTTTTCAGGGTTTGAAATAACATTTTTAACTCCTAATCTAGCTGACAGGTGAAAAACATAATCTATTTTTTTTTCATTGATTTCAAAAGGTTTTGTAAGATCTTTATTTAAAAACTTTACATTTTTATTTTTAATTAAATTTTTAAATAATTTATCTTTTTTTCCTCTTATTAAATTATCCAATAAAAGAAATTTAAATTTTTTATTTATTATTCTTTTTGTAAGATGATAACCAATAAATCCTGCTGCTCCTGTTATTAAAATTGTTTTCATTAATTCATGCCAAGTGTAAATATATTTAATCTATTAATCATTCTCTTTTTTTTTTGAATTGGAATACAATTATTCAAATCAAAAATAATAGATTTTTTTTTAAATTTATTTAAGTTTAATTTTTTATACTCTTTATGAGGCGTACAAAAAATAACAATATCATAACGATTAAATTCAAATTTTTGCTTAGTGAATTTTATTTTTACTTTTTTGTCTGTTTTTTCTTTCAAAAAAACATCATTTACTTCGATTTTAGCCCCTAATTTTTTCAATTGTTTATATAAAACTAAGCTAGGACTACTTCTAAAGTCTCCTATTCCTTCTCTATAACTTAATCCTAAAATAAGAACTTTCTTACTCTTAATTTTTTTTGATTTTTCTTTAATATATTGTACAGATGTTTTCGGCATATTTTTGTTTGTCTTCATAGTTAAATTTACAAAAGGAAAATTCAGTTTCTTCTTGAATATTTTATTTACCGCAGTAGGAGCGAAAGTAGGGTCTTTGGTTAAACAATAACCTCCAACTCCTAGCCCAGGTCTCATAATATTTTTGTGTGTTTCTCTTTTTTTTATAGCATCGATAACGTTATAAATATTTACTCCACTTATTTTTGAAAATTTAGTCCATTCATCTATAAAGGCAATATTTGTTGCTCTATAAGAATTTTCTAAAATTTTTGAAAATTCACACTCAGTGTTAGTTTTAAGAACAGCAAGTGGATATTTATCTGTGTTTATTATTTTTGAAAAAAAATTCTTTGCTAAATTTTTTGTTTTTTTGCTTACACCGGATAACACTCTAAAATTATTAATAATTGAGTCGTAATAATTTTGACCAGGCATTATTCGTTCATAGGAAAAAGAAAGTTTAACTTCAAATTCATCAAAACCCCTTTTTTTGAAGGAATTTTTAAAAATCGGTAAAATGATTTTATCACAAGTACCTGGTGGTAAAGTTGTTTCTATAATTACAAGAGCGTTTTTATTTATTATCTTTGAAATTTTACTAAAAAACGTTTTTAAATTTTCAAAAGGTTTTGCTGACTTATTATTAATTTCAAAGTTTATACTTATAATCACTACATCAACATTTCTTATTTCATTTAAATCGTTTGAAATTTTAAAATTTTTTGAAATTAAAGAATTTTTAAACTTTTTATAAATATTATTATCTGAACTATGTATAGGCAATATTCCAGAATTTATTTTTTTTTTTAACAATTTGCCATTTTTATTATTTTTTTCAATTCCTATTACCTCAAAATATTTTTTACCTTTTTTATTTTTAGCATTTGAAACAGCAATGGACATTGGCAAACCTACGAATCCTTGCCCAATAATACAAACTTTTTGAATTCTACTTTTTTGTTTCATTGTAATTTAAATAAGGGTTGACATATAAATTTATTACTCTGTCACAAATTTTAATAGTATTTTCTCTGTGGGAAACAATTATTATTGTCTTTGATTTTTTTAAGTTATCTAAGGTACTTAAAATTTCGTTCTCAGTATTAATATCTAATGTGCTTGTTGCTTCATCAAAAATTAAAACTTCGTTATTTCTATAAAGCTCCCTAGCTATACCTATTCTTTGTCTTTGACCATCAGATAACTTAACTCCTCTTTCTCCAATCATAGTCTCAAACTTATCTTTTAAATTAACAATATAATCATAAATTTGAGCATCTTTAGCGCATCTGACTACTCTATCTAGATTAATATCATTTTCTTCAATTCCAAACGCAATATTATTTTTAATTGTGTCATCAAGTAAATAGCATGATGCTGGTAAGTAACCAATTATGTTATGCCAACCTTTTAAATTATTTTTTATATTAATTTCATCCACTTTAACGACTCCTTTGTTAGGTTCTATTAGTCCTGTTATCAAATCAATTAAAGAAGATTTACCAACTCCGCTAGTTCCAATTAAACCAACTATTTCATTTTTTTTAATTTTTAAAGAAAAATTTTGAAGTAAATTTTTATCAGAGGAAACATATTTAAATGTTACATTGTCTAATTCAATTTCATTTTTAAATGAAAAATTCCTCAAAGGTCGCTCGTAGTTATTCTTAATCTTGAAATCAATAGAGTTAAATTCATTATACAACTTTTCAATGGCAGCTTTGTTGAAAACTATTGACTGATATGAGGCAAAAATTCTGTAAACACTTGGCATCAATTTAAATATTGCAGCAACAAATAATCCAAGTGTTGGTAAAATTTCTTTAAAATCAAAGTTGTTGCTCATCAAAGAATTAGAGGAAATGATTAAAATCAATGGTAAAAAAATTATGAATACAAGCTCGAGCCAAATTTTTGGAAGCTCTGAAATTGTGTTGTGTTTATAGGCTGATTTAACAAATTCGTTTATTTGGTATTGATATTTAGATACAAATATTGTTTCACAATTTTTTAATTTTACATCCTTAATTGCTTGGAGACCTTGTTGCAGATTTTTAAGTGAAAAACCTGTTGTGTCTTGCCTAATCTTGCCCCAGTTTTCTACTCTTTTACTTGTGATAAAATGCAATATAAGTATTGAAAATCCAACTAATAAGATTGATACACTTGTTTCAAAAGGCCTAAGAATAAATAACGCTACTGTTATACTAAAAAAAATAGCAACTTCAGAAATTAATTTAATGGATGTGTTGATTACTGATGAGTAATTTTTACATTCAACTAAAACATTTCTAATTAATACAGCTGAGTTCCTATCAAAATGAAAACTCATATTTGAATGTAAGTATAGCTTATATAATTTTGTAGAAATTATCTTGTAAATATTAAGAGAATATTTATTTTGAAAAAAATAATAAATTATTAAATAAATATTTTTTATAACGTAGATAAATATTAAAATAAAAAAAATCTTACTTATTAAAGAAATATTTCCAAAAAAAACAAAATTATTTAAAAAACCTTCTAAATTAAAATTATACCTACTTAAATTTCCATCTATAGTAAGAGTTAAAATTGGAAAAATTAAACTAATACCTAGAGCTTCCAAAGCAGAAGTAATAAGAGTGGCAAAAATTAATATAATACCTTTCAATTTTTCTGACTCTGGAAAAATGCTTAATGATTTAGCAAATGTGCTTTTGACCATAAATTATTTTATTATTCTATTAATAGTTTTTTTTAAAATTATATTCCCAGGATTATAATTTAAAAACATTTCATTATTCTTGATTTTTTTTAACCATTCTTTTTCACTCATGTTATATAAATGTAAAATTTTTTTTTCAAAATTTTGATATGTTAATTCACAATTCCAAAAAAAACTTTTTATATTTTTATATGGCTTAAATGGAAATGAAACGACCTTGTTTCCTCTTGATAAAGACTCCATTCCAAGAGTTGAGTCCATAAATAAAGTTAATTTTGATTTATCAATTGCTTTATACTTTTCTTTAAAATTTATACTAGAAATTATCTTAATATTTTGGTCTAAATTAAATGTTTTACTGTATTCTGTTTTAGTTACACCAGGTTTGCTTGCAACTAAAAAATTAATTTTATATTTTTTTTTAATTTTATATAAAAAAAATAATAATTTTCTTTCTCTTAGAAAATATATGTTTTTTTCATTTTTTTTATACTCTTTTCTGTATTGGGATATCAAAATAATTGAACTGTTTTTTGTTTTTGTCTTTTTATAATAATTGTTTTTAAATGAGCCTAAATATTTTTTTTCAAAATTAAATATTTTTGAGTAAAGTTTTTTATATCTTTTTGAAAAAATAAATATCATATCTGCTTTGTACTGACTTTTTTGTTTTAAGTTAAAACTTTTAAAATTTGGTAATGTTCTAAAGCCATCTTGTATTGCAATATAGGTTATTTTTTTATCTTTTATTAAATCTTTTAAAAGATAAAATGTGGGATGTAGTTCATTAAAAGTAATAATAACTTTTGGTTTTACATAATGAATGTAAGTTTTAATATAATTTTTGGAAAAATTTCTAATTCCATATAATTTAATTGCTTTTTGAAGAATGAAAAAATTTATTAACTCCATTCTTATATACAAAACTTCAACCGAAATATCATTTAAGGTTTTTTTAAATATATCCTTATTACCGTAATCAAATAACATAATTTTTGCATTTTTTGGTTTAGAAAACTTTACTTTGGTTTTTAAAAATGAACGAAAATTAATTAAAAAATATTTAATTCTTTTCATAAGGCAATCAAATATTAAATTTTTTTTTAAATTTTATATTTATGTTCTTGAGTTTTTTTTGTTTTCTTTTTTTTACTAATTTTTTTAATAATTTTGGCTTTGTGTCGATATATTTAATTAATTTTTCTAATGAGGGTATATTCCCTTTAAAAAATTCAAAAATTTCTTTAATATTTAAATAATCTTTCTTGTAGTCAACTGTTAAAGAAATTTCAGGCCTTAATACTATTCTTTTAGGATACTCTATTTCTTGAACTTTAAAATGGCTAGATCTATTCATCATCCATGTCATATATTCACTGGAATCAGGGTCTTGAAGCATTTTATGGCAATTTTTCAATGATTTTAAACTTATAACTTCAGATCTGGTTCCAAATGGAATTGAATTACATGAGGTGTAATCATTACCATTTTTCAAGTGTTGTTTTATCATAAAGTCAATTACCTCTGGATCAGTGAGAGGGTTATCGCCTGTAACTCTAACAATATTTTTTACTTTGAATTTTCTAGCAGCATATATAAATCTTTTCATCACATCTTTAGGAGCATGTCTAAATATTTTAATACTATTTTTTTTTGCAACTATTTCTAAGCGATCATCACTTTTTAATTTTGATGTGCACCAAATTACGTCTGATGCTAATTTTGATTTCATTATTCGTTTTGTAAGCTTCACAATTAAAGGTTCATCAAAAAGCATTAACATGGCTTTATTTTTTAATCTTTTAGAATTTAGTCTTACAGCCACAAATATTGCTGTTTTTTCTCTCATTAGAATTATAAAAGGTCTTTAGAATTATAAAAGGTCTTTGGCTAATATTATTTCGTCAACAAATTTTTTATTTTTTAATCTTTTGCCTACAATTTTTTTTAAAAATTCTTTAGTAATGCCTACCTGATTGGTTCTTTTGAACTCTATGTCAGTTGATTTAATTTTGTCTCTTTTGTTTAAACTATTTTTTAGAACTGCAAATTTTTTATTAAATTTTCTATAGTTATTTTCTGCTTCTGTCAGTTTCCAATTATTGTTTGAAAATACTTTTGATGACATTTTTAAACGTTCAACAAATTTTTTAAATTCTTGAGGATCAAGTGAAGACTGATGATCTGTACCCTTTTTTTTTCGATTTAGCGTGATATGTTTTTCAATTACTTCAGCTCCTAATGTATAAGCAATAATTGGGATTGAATACGAAAAAAAATCGTTATTAGAGTCGGTGTGATCTGCGTATCCTACTTTAGTTTTAAATAAATTTTTAATTGATTTTATAATACTTAAATTTGAATTTCTAATTTTTGTTGGAAAATTTTGAAAACCAGCCATAATTGTTACTTTATCTTTATTTAATTTTAAATGCCTTAATGCATATTTAATTTCAGATAATGTAGCTCCACCCGCAGCGAGAATGACTGGTTTATTCAATCTTTTTAAAAATACAAGCATATCTTTTTCAGTTAAACACGTAGAGGGTATCTTATAGAATTTAAATGTATTCAAAGAACTTGAAAATTTTAAACTATCAAGATCAAATACTTCAGCAATTAAAATTTTTCTTTTATTAAATTTTTTAAATACTTTTATCCAGTTTTTTTTTGAAATTTCTAATTTTTGAAATTTTTTGAAAAGGGAATTTTTACTACTGAGTAACAATTTACTTTTAAAAATTTGAAATTTTACTGCGTCAGCACCTGACGCAAAAGCAGCCTTACCTATCTTAATTGCTGTTTTATAGTTTCCTTCATGTGCCGATGCTACTTCCCCTATAATAAATGGCTTAGTTTTATTTTTATTCATTTATTTTATTTTACCCAGTCGTATACGTCTTTAAATGAACAGTTTTTACAAACCTCTATTTCCGTACTTTTTCCTTCAATATGTTTTTGTCTTACATTGTCAATTTCATTACCAAACCAAATTTGAGATAAATTTTGAATTTTTTTCAGAGGATTATTTAGTTGTTTTTGTTTTTTTACTTGAGACAATAGTTCAAATCCTCTTTTTTTATCTTTTACTTTTTTTAATATTTCATCATAGTCTTTATTATTAAAAAATGTTTTTTTATCTACATATCCAACTGGATGTGCTGCGCCCCAATCATAACAACACATTGCTACTCTACCTTCATAAGTCACAAGAAGTCTCTGAAAAGGCTGTTCGCAGGGCAATCTTCCTTTTGAAACACTTATATTTCCAAATACATCTTTCATGTAATTAGATCCGTTTGGCAGATTATGTTCTTGAATTTTCTTATTATACTGTTCTTTATCATTTTTATCTAAATCGTTAAGATCTCCTCCTCGATCGGTATACTGACTTAAACTAACATCATCTACAAAATCAGAAAATAAATTAAAAAAACTCTCTTTTTCATTCATTGTATCTTCAGTTAATATCATTTGTATTTTTGTATATGGAAATTTTGATTTCAATTTTTTTTTAATTTTAGAAAAATTTTTAATATTATTATAGACATTTTCAAAATCATTTTTTTTAAATCTTCCAGGTCGCATTTTTTCATATGTTTCTTTTGTTCCACCATCAAAAGAGTAAATAAGCATATCTAAACCTGCATTTATTAATTTTTTTCCGTTTTCTTTATTTAAATGTGTGGCATTTGTGTTTATTATTGTCTCTAGTATACCTTTTTGTTTTGCATAATTTATATAATCTGGAAGTTTAGGATTTAAAAGAGGTTCCCCTCTCCAATTAAACTTCATACTTGGAACTTTCATTTCAGCGGCTTGATCTATCAAATTGTAACACAATTTTTCATCAATAATTTTATCTGGCGTAACCGCAAATTCTCTAAAACAAAATGGACAAGCTAAATCACAAACTGCCGCTACTTCTATATCAATACATAACGGAATTTTCTTGCTTCCCTTCATCTCTTCACTTAGATCTTTATTTTTTATACAAGCCTTAGGCTGATCGTTCCAATCTTTTCTATACTTTTTAAATTTTTCTTTTAGTGAGTCTAAGAGATCAAATTGATTTTCTTTGTTATTTTTTTTTGCAAATAAAAAAGCTTTATTAAGATGCATGTTTTCAATCATGTAAGAAAGTCTATTTTTATCACTATTTTTTTTTCGCAATAAAGATGAACCTGTTAAAACTTCACCTTTCAAAATGTCATAATTTTTAATTTTTTTATCCATCTATATAATCTTAATTTATGTGGTATTCTTTTACTGATTTATTCATTTATTTATCTCCAAAATTAATATTTAATTTTTTTAAAATTTTTCCAGTTAATGGGGAATGCTTGCTTATATTAATCGGACACTTTTTATTTAGAAGTGATTCAAAATAAATCGGTTCTAAACCAAAACCAGGTCTTATTCTTTTTATATTTCTTTTAGTAAATTTTTCTCCTTTTTTAATATCTGCAATACTAAATATTGATCTTCTAAAAATTTTACTCTTATTTTCCGAGTTGTTTCGGTAAAAATAATTTTTTCCTAAGTATTTATAAGTTTCATTAATTTGATTTTTAAATTTTTTAATTTCTTCACCTCTCATTGAAAATTCTATATCCAACCCTTTTTTTTGGTTTTTTAACCCTATGTGTTTTTCAATAACTTCAGCACCGGCTGCTATTGCGGCTAGTCCTATTTTATTATTTTTTGAATGATCTGAGAAACCTACAGTGCATTTAAATTCTTTCTTTAATATTTTAATATTATTTAAATTAAACTCTTCATCTTTTGCGGGATAGCTGCTCACACAATAAAGTAGAGTTATATCTTTAGCACCATATTTTTTTGCAATCGAGTAAGTTTTGCTTATTTCCCTTAAGTTTGCCATCCCAGTTGAAATAATCATGGGTTTTTTTGTAGATGCAATTTTTTTTATCAAAGGTATATCCGTCATTTCAAATGAAGCAACTTTATACATTGGGCACTTTATCTTTTCTAAAAAATCTACAGCTGTTTCATCAAAGGGTGTGCTGAATATCTTGATTCCTATTTTTTTACTATATTTAAATAATTGTTCATGCCATTTAAGCGGAGTGTGTGCTTCGTCGTATAGTTTCCAAAGATTATAACCCTTCCACAAACCTTTTTTAATTTTAAAATATTTTTTATTAGAATTTACTGTCATAGAGTCAGCAGTATATGTTTGAATTTTGACTGCATCAGCGCCATTAATTTTTGCACACTTAATTAATTTTTTTGCAAGATTTATATCTCCACAATGATTTGCAGAAATTTCTGCAATTAAAAAAGGTTTTTTCATTTTATTTAGAATTTTTAATTATTTAACTGATAAAAGTTTTTTGGCTAATTTTGATATTTTCTGATCGTCTTTATAAATTTGATATAAAATTTTAGAAGTAGATTTATGGTCTAATTTTAAAGATAGTCTAAGAAGGTCCATCCAATTTTTATTATTTTTTGACCTAATTCTTTGTATTTGATTAACTAATTTCAATGATTTTTTATATTTTTTCATCTCTATTATAATCTTTATACTTTAAAATAGTTTTATCAATGTTTTGATTCCATTTTTTTAAAACTTGAGTAGGCAAGTCGCTCTTTAAGTGAAACGTTCCTTTTCCTAATTGTTTATGAAATTTATAATTTCCGCTAATCAATTTATTTAGATTTTTAATTAGTAATTTTTCTAATTCTTCAAAAAGAATTTTGTATGTATTTTTGAATGTAAGTCTTGAATTTTTTTTCAAATTAAAATATTTTTTTTTTTGAACTATAATTTTTCCCGTATCTATTCCCGAATTAATCTCATGTATAGTTACTCCACTTGGAGTTTTTTCCATAAAAGACCAAAAATTTGGATGAGCTCCTCTATTAAATGGTAAGTAACTCATATGTAAGTTAATTATAGGTCTCTCTAATTTTTTAATTATATTTTTATTGACTATATGTCTGTAACCAAAACTTATTATTAAATCAAATTTTCTAAAGAAACTTAATATTGGTTTTTTTTTTGAGTTTATTAACTTAATATTTTTAAATTTCGTATAAATTAATTTATATAACTTTGTTTCATTTTTATTATATCCAATTATGAGTATTTTTTTCATCTTAAGAAAATATATTTTTTATTATCAAATAAATATTTGACATTATATTTTTTTGTAAGAAACTTTCTTAATTCTCTGTTATCCATAAAATTCTCAACTTAAGATGTGTTAGACGGTTTTAATTTTTTTTCCCTCAATTACTAAAAATGTAAATTTTTCTTTTCTAAAAAAATATGTTCTAGTTAATTCTTCAGCATATTCAATCTTAAAACCATGATTTTTTAATAAATTTGAGTATTGACCGATAGAAGTAAATCTATGGGGATGATCTATTATTCTTGAAGCTTTTTCATCAAGTGAGATCATTGTATCGCTATCATGCATTTTTCTAGTGGGAAAACTAAACATATCTGAGTTCTTTGATGGAAAATAAGAAAAAAATTTACCATTTTTTTTCAATATTCTACTTACTTCTTTGATAAATTTAACTCCACCTGATTTGTCTAAGCAACAAGAGGAAAATACATCCACAACACAGTTAAATAGTTTGTTTTTATAAGGCATAGATGAAAAATCTCCCACTTTTAAGTCAGCTTTCAATTTTTTTTTTTTAAAAAGTTTTTTTGTTATTGATATAGCTTCCTGAGAAATATCTATACCATAAGTCGAAAAGCCTTCTTCACTTATCATGCGCAGGTTTCCTCCACTTCCACATCCAGTCTCAAGAATTTTTATTTTTTTTCTTTTATTAATTCTTGTTGAAAAAAAATTTCTTCCCATGAATCTACATAACTCCTCATTTGGATATCTTCTTTGATAATCGATACCTTTTCTTCTGTAACCTTTTTGGTAAAATTTTTCAGCTACTTTTGTAATTTTGGACATTAAAAATTGGTATAAAAATATTTTATTTTATAATGCTATTTTTTATATTTTTCTTTTTATTAGAGTATCCAGTTGCTTTCTTCATTTTTTCTAAAGCTATAGTATTTCCAATTTTTAGATTTAATTCATCCATTAATGTGTTTTTTTGCCTTAAAATTAATCTTAAAGAAAATCTTGGTGTATCACCTTGAACATTAAAATTAGTCCCGTGCAATAAACACCCATGCCAAAACCATGTATCACCTGAAGATCCAACTAAAATTTTATTTTTACTTTCAATATTTCTATTTCTGCCTAATTTATAAATAATTTTATTTTTTTTTTTTATCAAATTATGAGGGTAAGATGCGGCACCTCCCAAGTGAGTTTTGGGCAATATATTTAAAGGCGACATTTTTTTTGTAACTTTATCTAAATATATATAAACTGTTACAAAATTAGATTTTTCTTTAGAAAAATCTACTAAATCCATATGATAGTCTATACCATGAAAATATCTCATATCTCTAAACTCGTGTTTGATAAAATCTGTTAGATTTGGCTGACCAGTATCCATTTTGGAACTTATCCATTTTGGTATAAATTTATGAGGAACAGCACATATAATCCTAGATGCATACAAATAGTAATCTTTGCCTAAGATGGTTTCAATTTTACTCTGAAATTTCTTATTTTTAAATATGAAATTGAGATTAAATTTATCTAAAATATTTTTTGGTTTTATCTTTTTATGTTTTTTTTTTAAATACTCTTTTTTATCTTTAAAGAAAATATCTTTATTAATTTTTCTTAATTTGAGTATTTTGTTATTTATACTATCGCAATGAGATTTGCTTATTAGATTTTTATACTCTAAATAACCCTCTTTAATAAATTTTTTATTGTCCATAAAAATCGAAATTAATTAAATATTATAAAAAGCAAAGAATTTATATACGTATCGTAATTTTACTTTTTTTACAAGCTCACTCATTATTAATTTTTTGCTAATCTTAATTTTTTAAATGCAGGTACAAATTGTCTTGTATCAACAATCTGAATTTCTCTATACTTATCTAACTTTAGCAAGTCTTTAATTAGTTCATCATTTCTAAAATAATTCTCATATTTAACAAGTTTCAAATCTACTAAATTTTTTTTTTTAATATTAAACCCTAATAAATTAAATAATTTTTTTAATTTAGTATTTTTAAATTTTTTTCTAATTCTTGCTGTAAAAAAATGATACTTATTTATTTTTTTATACTGAGCTCTATCTACAAAATTATTAAAATTTTCATCATAATAAAAACTTTTAATAAATTTTTGAGTAGTAATAAAAAAAATATGTTTTGATGTAATTTTTTTAAATTCAAAATTGATTTTTATACCATTTATTTTTGCTGAGTTAATTCCAACATAAGTAGGCAAAATTATCTTATCGAATTTTTCTCCATCTATTATGACTTGTTTATTATTAATAACAAATTTTTTTACATATTTTTTTTTTATAGTAATACCTGATTTTTTTAGAAAATTATAAATAACTTCCAATTTAAATTTATAAATATTTTTTGGTTTATATTTGGCTATAGTTTCATATGTCTCATAATTTTTTTTTATTTTTACCTTATATTTTTTTTTAAGATAATTAATTATTGAAATAACATATTTTTCTTGAAATTTACTAGTTGGGCCTATTACATTCGTTTTGTTACAAATATAATAATTTCTAAACTTATCAAACGACCATGCTCCACCAAATTTCTTTCTTTTTTCGAAAATGGTTACCTCATGCTTCTTATAAATTTTTAAGGCAAGCAAAGTCATTATTGGGCTTGTTCCTATTAATGCAATTTTCATAAATTAGTCATTTATAGAAGCTTTATTTAAAAAATGTTTCCATTGGTCTACCCAATCAGAGTCAATATTCATTGTAAATTTTTTAAATTTTTCAATAGCACTTTGTGTTGATTGACTTTTCCACCATTCAAATGGATTATCCCAAACTTCATTAATATGTTTGCTGGCCAATTTAGGAGATTCGAAAAATATCTTATTTTTTTTCAAATCATCCAAAATTTCAGAAAAATCATCTGA
>MDTE01164275.1_pt1 | contig 12775 bp, 6 predicted proteins | sample 811231 | NCBI WGS metagenome assembly MDTE01 (sample SAMN05326651, study PRJNA326480) | marine metagenome | isolation source: seawater | place: Indian Ocean: Red Sea | collected 2010
GTACCTGCCCGGGTGGGGATAACGGCGGACAAGTGTGCAACGCCGATGGCTCCGGATACGAAGCATGTCAATGCGGCACCGGTGAAGATGCGCTGACGGGGTCGGACTCCGGGGCCGCAGACAGCACTGGAACCGACATTCAACCGCCTTCAGACGCCGCGCCACCGAAAGACACGGATCCGGGCCTGCCCCCTTGTGGGACCGATTCGGACTGCCCCGCCGATCTTCCGCAATGTACACCGCAAGGCTCCTGCGTATTTTGCTACCCCGGCACAAAAATATGCGAAGGCGCTCAGCTCATGATTTGCGAACCGTTCGGCAAGTATTATGAGCTGCTCGAAGACTGCGGTGTCAGCCAGGGCATCTGCTACCCCGATATCGGTGTCTGCATCTCTCCCTGCGACGGATTTGGGAAGCTGACGCACACCAACGCGGGCTGTGATTTCTTTGCCGTGGATCTGCGCAACGTCAATGGAGGGGAAGGAAATATCGGCGGCGAAGCAAACGCACAAGACGCCCCGTTCGCCGTCGTTGTTTCCAATGTGTCCGAGTCGCTCGTGGCCAATGTGACCATCACGCTCCCCGATGGCCAAGCCTGGGCCGCGACGGTGAACCCCTTGGACCTGGGCTATTTCCTCTTGCCCCCCACCTACGGTATTCCCGGTCCAGGCGGCTTCAACTCGGCCTATCGCATCGAGAGCTCCTCGCCGATCGTGGCCTATCAGTTCAACCCACTGGACAACGCGAGTGCTTTGTCCAACGACGCGTCCGTCCTCTTACCCGTGAGCGAGCTGGGCACGGAATATTACGCCATGACGGTGGAGCATTTTTCCGCTCATGCAGCGAATCCTATAGCTCAATGGCCTGGCTACATCACATTGGTGGGTGTTCAGCCCGAGGGAACCCAGGTCACTGTCACCCCCACCGCATTGACGGCCGCTGGCGACAATCTGCCCGCCATGAATCCAGGCCAAGCCACCACGGTGACGGTCGGCCTCAATGAAGTTATCCAGATCGAAACCGAAGCTCTGGATGGGACCGGGTTCGGCGGCGACCTCACGGGCACACACATTCAATCCAACAAACCGGTGCTCGTCTTTTCGGGACACGTGGCCGGTCGGCTCGGCACGGAATGCTGTGGGGACCATCTAGAACAACAACTCCCGCCGGTCTCGAGCTGGGGCAAAGAGTTCGTCCTGGGCCGCAGCATGGAGCGCGGAGAAGAGAAGGACTATGTCCGCGTGTTGGCCGCGCAGAATGGAACCCAGGTACAAATCAACGGGAGCGCCACGCCCGGTGGGTTCAGCCTCAACAAAGGAGGCTTCCAGGAGGTAATGGTCGATGGCCACATCCAGATTACGGCAGACAAACCCATCTTGGTCGCCCAGTTCCTGGCGCCGGTCGGCGATGTCACCACTCTGCCGGCGATTGGGGGTTCTAGTGCCGTGCCGTGCGATACGGACGCCGATTGCGGACAGGCCTACGTGTGCAAAACGAACCCCTGGTCCCCCAACCAGGAGCCCGTCTGCCAGACCAAGGATTGCAGTTCGGACGCCGAATGCGGCGGTTTCCCCTATGGCTGTCTGCTCCAACCGTGGTGGAACCCCGGCAAATGCGGAGTCGTCGGCGATCCCTCCATGATCCTGGCCGTCCCCGTGGAACAATGGCAGAGCAAGTTTGTGTTTCTCACACCCGACAGCTACATGCATGACTATATTAACCTGGTGATCCCCCAGGGCACCGTCGCCACCCTGGATGGCGTGGCCATTCCAGCCGACCAGTTGGAGACCATCCCCGGAACCACCCACCGGGTCTATCGCGCTGAAGTCACCGACGGCGTGCACATCATCGAATCCGAGGCACCTGCGGCGCTGACTGTCTACGGGTACGACACGGCGGTCAGCTACGGCTACCCCGGCGCCATGGGACTCAAGAATCTGGTCGCACCGTAGAGAATTTAGTCTTGCTCGGATCGCCTGCTTGCTTCGTAAGCCGTGGGCTTTGGGCCGCCTCGCCACGGAAATCGGGCTGGGTTATACTTCCCTCTCGCGGATGACAGTGGAGGATTTGATGCGGTGGTTGGCTTTGATGCTTGGTCTTGCCCTGGCGGCGTGTTCCGCAGCCCCGGTCGAAAATATGTCCGAGAAAGATCTCGACGGGGCCTGCTATTGGGGCCACACCAAGGCCTGCACCGAGTTGGGGCGAGTCGAGTATAAGAAACGAAACTACCCGAAGGCCGCGAAGCTATTCCGCAAGGCTTGCAAGAAAGGCGACCCAAAGGCCTGCTGTAATCTGGGTGGTGCCTATTGGACCGGACGAGGGGTCACCAAAGACTTTGCCAAGGCCGGCGAGCTTTTGACCAGAGCCTGTGATGCTGGAGTGACGGTATGCTGCACCAATCTGGGGCTTATGCATAAGACCCAGGCCCTGAAAAACCTGAAGGGTGAAGAGGTCGTCGCCCTCTTTGAGAAGGCCTGCGCAGAGGGAAATAAACTCGGATGTTTTGAAGCCGGGTATATGTACGATGTAGGGGAACACATCCCTCGTGACCTCCCCAAAGCCGTCGCGGCCTACGAGAAGGTCTGTTCGAAACGCTTCCGCGTCGCCTGCGCCAATCTGGGGCGGCTCTATCGCCGTGGCGAAGCGGGCATCGAATATAATATCGCCAAGTCACATCACTATTATCAGCTCGCCTGCACGGGCAAAGAAGGAGACCTCTCCTGTGTCAAAGCCAGAAGCCTGAAGGGCCAGCTGGATTGCCGCCAGATCTGCACCAACCTGGACGGGATGTTAAAAGAGGGGTCCAAGGGTATTCGCAAACGCTCCGACAGAAAAAAGCTCAAGCGCATCAAACGGGCGCAACCTCATTGTATGCAGGGTTGTTTGCGGGATGGCACCATCAAGATCGACTGTGCACTCCCGGCCAAAACCCTGGAGGAATTCCTCCCCTGCAGCAATTATTAGCCCTGCACTCAATCGTGCCACTAGCCTACAATTTGTCCCAGAACGAACCCATCGAAAATTCGGTTCTTGCGAAGCGAAGGGAGTCGTAATAATAGGACCCGCTCATTTGGAAAGGTCATCCATTGAGCCTCGTAAATTTTCAAGCCCTCCGCCACAGCCTTGCCCTCACAATTCTTCTTCTCTTTTTCGGCTGCGGAGGAGGCACCACGACCTCCGATATTTCGGAAACAAATGATAGCCAGTCGGACAGCACTCCGACCCCAGACCAACAGGACTCTGTCGATAGCTCCGTCGAGGTGGTCGACGCAGCGCCCGATACAGATAGCTCCCTCTTCCAGGGCCACGAAGCCTGCCAGGACGGCGCCAACATCCCGGACTTTGCCAACATCGAAAGCGGTGTCGTGGCTCTGCAATGCCCACTGTATTCTCTTCAACTTACGCCCTGGACGGAGACAATGGTTCGGCTTCGCTATGTAGGCGAAAAACCCGACCCCGCTCCAGACCGAAGCTATGCGGTCATCCAACCCTCCCAGGAGCCCAGCTTCTCTCTGATCGGGACCGACACGGGGATCCGTATCTGTACGGAAGGTCTGACGATCGATGTGGATACGGTTTGTCGCTTACATATTCAAGATAGCGATGGCGTCTCTCTTCTCGAAGATCCCATCCAGGGGCATTACCAGGAAGGGGAATATACCCTCAGCAGTCATACCCACCAGGGCGTGAGCAGCCAGACCCATTTCGGCGCCAAGGTGGTTCGTAACCTGACAGACATCGACCATGTCTACGGCCTCGGAGAAAAGAACGGTCCCCTCGACAAAAAGGGAATGATCCTGAACTTCTGGAACGCCGACGTTCCCGGCTACGGACCCACGCAAGACCCCCTCTATCTCTCCGTCCCCTTCTTCGTAGGACTGCAAGGCGACACGGCCTTCGGTGTATTCACCGATAACTCCTACCGCATGGACATCGATCTGGGAGCGACCGATCCGGACCTGTACACCATCACCGTCGGCGGTGGTGAGATCGACCAGTACATCATCGCGGGCCCGGACATCGCACAAGTGGTGGAACGGTATACCGACCTTACGGGCCGTATGCCCCTCCCGCCCATCTGGTCTCTAGGATACCACCAGGCCCGCTACGGGTATTACCCAGACTCCATGGTCCTGGACATCGCCAACAAGCTGCGAGCCCACTCGATCCCCTCCGACACCATCTGGCTCGATATCGACTATATGGACGAGTACCGTTGCTTCACCTGGTCACCGGAACATTTCCCTGATCCGGCCGGCCTGATCAGCGACTTGGACGCGTTGGGGCTGAAGACCATCGTTATCATCGATCCAGGCCTGAAGGTGGACCCAGAATGGCCCATCTACCAGGAAGGGCTGGAGCAAGGGCTCTACCTTACCAACCCCGACGGGACCCCCTTCGTGGGTAATGTATGGCCCGGCGATTCGGTGTTCCCCGACTTCACCAATCCGGCTACCCGCGCCTGGTGGGAAACCCTCGTACCCCATCTGACCGATATGGGAGTCGCCGGTATCTGGAACGATATGAACGAGCCGGCCAACTTCCAGAGTCAACACTTCTGGACGGTCCCCAACTGGGTACAGGCCCATGGCGACGGCACCCAGATGACCATGTATGAAGCCCATAACCTCTATGGAAGCACCATGGCCTGGGCGAGCTATGAGGGCCTGAAAACCCACCGCCCCGACAAACGCCCCTTCGTTCTGACCCGGGCGGGTTACGCCGGTGTCCAACGGGTATCGGCCGTCTGGACAGGCGATGTCCCCTCCACCTTTGAAGCCCTCACCTCCACGGTGTCCATGTTGATGGGAATGGGGATCTCCGGGGTCCCCTTCGTCGGCAGCGATGTGGGCGGCTGGGGCGGCGGCGCCACCCCAGAACTGTATATACGGTGGATTCAGGTGGGCCTGATCTCGCCCTTCTTCCGTAACCATAGTGATAAGAACAGCGAGAGCCAGGAGCCCTGGGCCTTTGGTCCACAAGTAGAAGATGTGGTGCGTTCCGCCATTGAAGAACGATACCGCCTCCTCCCTTATCTCTACAGTGTCTTTCAACAGTCCTCCGAAACGGGTGCCCCCATCCTCCGGCCTCTGGTCTATGACTTCCAGACCGATCCCATCGTAGCCAGCGTGTCGAATCAGGCCATGCTGGGTCCGTGGTTGATGGCGGCACCGGTCCTGAACCCGAACGTCGAGGCACAGCAAACCGTCTTTCCAACCGGACGCTGGTACGACTACTACTCGGGAGCCATCATCGATGGTCCAGCGACCCGCACGAAGACGGTCGGTCTTGGAGGGCTACCACTCTACGTCCGCGAGGGAGCGATACTCCCAAGCCGTTACGTGGTCCAATGGTCAACACAGGCGCCTATCCAGACATTGACCCTCGATCTCTATCCGGCCGACGAGCCCAGCCATTTCCAGCTATACGAAGACGATGGAGTCAGCCCCGCCTATCTCGACGGAGAATTCGCCAAGACCCACTACGAGCTTCAGCGAACCGAGGAAGGAGCAAAGCTCACCATCGGCGCCCGCGAGGGTAGTTATACCGGGGAGCCGCGACAATTGGTCCTGCAAGTACGCCGCGTGGACAGTCCCGCCACAGGGGTCCGCGTCGGGGAGACGAGCCTGCCACAAATCCCCGACCTTGCGACGTGGATGGACAGCGATACGGGCTGGTTCTATGAGCCAGAGACTCTCTCCCTGCGAGTCCGCATGGCCGATACCGCAGACACGGTCATCCATTTTGAATACCCCCATGTGGAATCGGAACCGGCCCCACCCATCGAAGTACGTTTTCGCGTCCAGGTTCCTGGCGATCCAGACGACACGCCGCCCTTCATCGCCCTCTCGAATCAAGGGTGGGAACACCAGCCTATGACCTGGGTAGAAGACCAGGTCGCAGAATTCGTAACCACCGTACCCCGTGGGGAGTGGCTACAATATAAATACACCCGTGGCGACTGGACTCGCGTTGAAAAGAGCGCCAGTTGCGGCGAACTCCTGAACCGCTCCGTGGTAGCACGGGGCTATTCCTCTACTTACGACACAGTGGCCTCCTGGGCTGATGTGTGCAACCCCTGAGCTGAACGAATACCCATGAAAAGAATCCTCTTCCTGCTCGTATGCTTCGCCTGGCTGTCCGGTCCGATCCCCCAGTCGGCACAGGCGGCCCAACGAAGTTTCTATGAAATGCCCACCGGCAATGGTCACGGTTTTCAGGTCTTCAACCGCGTTGAAAACCGGATCAAAGTCTTCCTCGAACAACCCTACCGCTATGTGGGTCATGCCGACCCCGCGCGCGCCGAAGGCATCGGTCGCCGCAACCTCGCCCATGATATCTATTTTGGGCTTCGTGCGGGACCCCAGAGTCTCTGGCTCCACGACCAGACCGATATCGAATACGAGGCTGAGAGCCATATTATCCATGGCCAGTCCGTAGAAGCCGGGCTGGAAGTCCACACCTATTATTACGCGCCCTACGGCTACGGGGGCAACGCGATGGTGATGTTGATTCAGCTTAAGAATCCGACCCAGACGGCCCTGGATGTGCAGGTCTTCGCAAAACCCAATTTGAAGCTTGGCACGGGCCGACCCAACCCCAACACCAACGGCGAGTCCATTGTATGGAATGGGGCGGCCACCCTACCCCACGCCATCGAGACCGGCCCCGGTGGTGGGCATGCGATCTACGTACCCATCGACGGGTTGGATCAGATGAGTTGTGGAGCGGACGCCACCTTGTACAACCAGGTAAAAGACGGGACCGCCCTCGAGGCCAGCGACAGCTGCGAAGGCGATGACCAGGTACCGGTCTTTCAACGCACTCTATCCATAGCCGCGGGTGGTGAGGCCTGGTGGGGAACGGCCGTTCTATTCCTGAACGACAACCCAGCCCACGCCGCAGCGGACACCTTCCGGGACTACCGCTCCATCGACGACATCCTCAATGCATGGAGCGCGTTCCAGGGAGAACAAGGCGCCCAGGCGTTGCATGAGAGTGCCCTCGCCGAGATGGAAGCCTGGCGCGTGGATTCGGCCCCAAGCCAGCTGACCAGCGTGGAAACCAAGATCTGGCGTCAGTCCGAGACGGTTCTACGAATGGGGCAAATCTGGGAAGAACGCCAGAGCAACCGAAACAACTATGGCATGCTGCTAGCGGCTCTTCCCCCGGGAGAATGGCATACCGGTTGGGTACGCGATGGCCTCTATGCCGTCATCGCCCTGGCGGTGACCGGTCACCTGGAGGAGGCCCGACTCGGACTGGATTTCTTCCTGGGAGCGGAAGGCGGCTTCTTCGACGACGACATCTACCTGGGGGATTCCTATCGAGTGTCCTCCTGCCGCTACTTTGGCAATGGTCTCGAAGAAGGCGATTACAACGCGGCTGGCCCCAATATTGAAACCGATGGTTGGGGACTGGTCCTCTGGTCGGCGGCCGTTTATCTACAAGAGAGCTGTGATCTGGCGTGGCTCGACTCCACAACCTGGCAGGGCGATACGGTCTACGAAGCGCTGCTGGAGATCGCCGAAGACATTGAACAACAGATGACTCCTATTGGGCTCCCAGGCGCCGACGCCTCCATCTGGGAGGTCCATTGGGATCTACGCCAGAACTTCACCTATACGGGGGCCTGCCAGATGCGCGGCATGTTCGACTTCGCCAAGATCGCAGACGCCTATGGTCAACCCGAAGTCGCGAGTCATTTTGAAGGCCTTGCCGAGACCATGTTGGAGGCCACCAACAACAACGCGGTGACCGAAAACAACAGTTACGCGAGTCATCCTGGCGTGGTGACCAAGGACGCCTTCATCGATGGCTCCGTGGTCGAAATGCTCAACTGGGGACTCACCCCCGTGGAGAGCCCCTTCTATATGGGTACTCTGTCGGACTTTTCGCGTCTGACAACGAACTTTGGCGGGTACCGTCGACTGGAACCCGGTTTATCGCTAACCAACGCCACGAGCGCCAACACCTACGACCTGAGCGAGTGGATCCTGCTGGACCTGCGGATCTCCGAGGCCTGGCGGCGGGCGGGTGAAACCGAGATCGCCGACCAACATCTGCATCGTGTTACGGAGCAGGTGGTCGCCAACGACAACCTGGTCCCAGAGCTCTTTGATCCCGATGGTGGTTTCTACACCGGCGAGATCCCCATGGTCGGATACGGCGCGGGAGCGTGGATGATGACCCAACTGGATCGCTACGACCAGCCCGCCCCACTCCTGGGCGCAGATTACGGCCACTGTCTGACCAACCCGGGTGAAGATGTCGGAGGCACAGAAGACACTGGCACAACCAATCCGCCAGACGTCAGCACCCCCGATACGACGGCTCCAGATGTCGTCGACACCTCGACAGCCTGGAACGATGGCCGTGCCAGCCTATGTGAAGTGAACCATTGGACCAGAGAAGCACCCAACGGTGCCCTGCTCTTTACCGTATTAGTCCTTGCCTACGGCTTGCTACGAAGGAGACATCATGCTTCATAAAGCCGCATTATTCATTGCCCTCCTGGGCTTCCTACCGACTCTCAGCCTCGCAGAGACACCATCGGCTGATCCCATGGCCGAAGTGTCCGGTCGACCCACCTTCCCAGAAGATGGTGGCTCGGGCACCGAATGGACGTTTGGCTTTCACGGCTACGCCCGGATGGCCCTGCGGCTGCCCAACGGACAACTCATCGACGCCCGGGAACCCTACCTGATCGACGACGACTACTACCGCTCCGGCTTCGCCTATACCCGTGTCAACGAGACCGAATGGGCGGAGATCTTCCTATCCGCCTCGCGGGACGACACGCGCTTTGTCGTGGGCCTCTTTGCGTCGGGTTTTTCCGATTGGAAGAATGTCACCGTAGAGGACCAGAAAGGGATCGCCACGGCCTTTGTAGAGCAGCGGTTCCAACCCGCCAAGCCCTATGAGCTTCGGCTTCGCGCCGGCATGTTCTGGGACCGCTTTGGCTTCATTGAGCCCTATGACACCTATGTCTTTGGTCGCACCCATGTGGGAGGCCTCTCCCTCCACCAGCGGCTCTTCGACCGCTACTATCTGAAGATCGGATATGGCGCCCACGCCGATGTACTCGACGTGAACCAGGGCTTCTCTCCCGTAGCCTGGTCGGTGATCGGGGTTGATCTGGGATGGTTGGATACAGGGCTCTACGCCCTCGGAACCTGGACCAATCACACCCCTGGCCTGAAGCAGGTACAGGAAGGTAGCCTGGAAGTTCTCGGGGGCGATGTCCTGCTACGCCATGAGAACTTCGGTACGTTCTACGGAACCGTAGCGCGCTACCGGGCGGACAAAGTGAACTTCCTGTCCACCGGCCTGGAAGCTCTCCATAGCACAGGCGGCCGAAACTTCATGCTCAACATCCTTGGGAAAGACTCGGAATACGGCACGGGCGAGGTCCTGGTTTCAGCCTTCGACACCGAATGGTCTCCCTATCGTAGCCTACGTGCTATCCAGGGAGCCGACACCCCCCACGCCCTCAAAGGCCTGAACCTTCGCCTCTTCGGCATGACCGCCTACGTGCTGAGCAAACAGAAGTCGGACGACCCCATCGAAAATAGAAACGACCGTCTCTACATCAAATGGGGAACCGATCTCAGCTACCAGACCGCGTTTCGTTCCGGGTTCTTTGTAGCCCTGCGCTACGACCGGGTAATCCTCGACGCCAATCACGAGGACTTAAGCTTCCGTGTTGTGACCCCGCGCATCGGCATTCGACCCACCAACGGACTTGATGTCTATCTCTCCTATTCACGATACTTTTACGGAGATCGCATCGAGATACCACAACAGTTGAAACCTGAAGGCGAATCGAGTGAGTATACCCAGCCCGACGAATCGGTTCTTAAACTCCAGGCCCAGATGCGCTGGTAGGAGATATTTATGAAGCACTTCCTTTCTCTGATTCTCAGTATCCTTCTATGCACGGCCTGCCTCGATAAAGATGAGTTTATCGACCCCGTCCCCGACGTAAGTGACGCCCAGGACAGCAGCGCCACCGACGAAGGCCCCGCTCCAACCGACGAAGGCCCCGCTCCCACGGATGAAGGTCCCGCTCCCACGGATGAGGGGCCTGCTCCCTCCGACGAAGGCGACGCGACGGAGACCACTGAAGAGGACACAGCCGCGACCGACGAGGGCCCCGCTCCTACGGACGAAGGCCCCGCTCCCTCCGACGAAGGGGACACCTCGGAGACCACCGAAGAGGACACGACCGCGACCGACTCTGCCACCACCAACCAATGTCTCTGTCGCTTCTTCTACCCGGGAACCGATCCTGTATTGCAAGACTATGTCTGGCTCACGGGAGATCTGGTGGATCCCGCCTGGAGCACCGATCCCAACGATGGAGCGATCGCCCTGACCTACGACGAGGCTCAGCTCAGCTGGATCGTCGATGTCTCCCTCGAAGATGGCCAGCTGGTAGAATACAAATACCTGATGTGTTGGGCGGATAACGATCCCGCCATCTGCCCACAATGGGTAACCCAGGATGGCAACTTTGATACGGGTGCGGGGAACTCCACCCTGCTCGTCGAGTGCGGTACGGCTCCCTGCGATCAGTAGGTGTATCCCTGGCTCGGATACCGATTTGATTGAAAGCCATCGACAAATGTCGTACGTATCATCCGGTTCGAGGACTGGGTTTTACGAGTGGAATCTGAGGGATATCCTATGCGGCATCGGTGGATGATAATTCTGGCAAGCCTTCTATTGGCTTGCTCGGGCAGTAGTAAGAATACGGATACGGGTGGTGACGGTGCGTCCGGTGACGCGCTGACGGACGCCAACTCCGACGCCGTTGTGACAGCAGAACAGCAACTCATTCTGGATGTTCCGGTTTCGGAGACCTGGTCCATTCCCGGACTGCAAGACAACGCCTACGTCGTGCGTACCGAGATGAACGTTCCGCATATCTATGCGAGCAATCGAAACGATCTGGGGCGTATCCTCGGCTTCAACCTGGGCCGTGACCGCTTTTTTGTCATGGACCTTGTGCGCCGAATGGGCCTCGGCACCATCAGTGAATTGCTCGGCGACGCGGCCCTGGAAAACGACCAGGAGTCTCGTGGACTGGGTATGCCGTACCTCGCGGACCGACTGCTCGCCAATGTCTCCGACGAGATGGCCGAATATCTGGACGCCTTTGCAGACGGGATGAATAGCTACATCGACGAAGTAGAGAAAGGCAACCTCCCTCCCCCCAGTGAACTGGCGGTAGCCTACAGCCTCCTGGGTGCCGACAGCCCCACGGCTTTGATGCATCGGTGGGATCGCCGTAGCGTGGCCGGCATGGTGGCCGTCGTCATGTATGAGACCACCTTCGAGACCGGTGATGTGAGCCGAACCCAGAAGTTCGCGGCCCTGGACAATCTCTATCCAGAGTCTGTCCCCTATGTGAATCTGCGCCGCCATGGATTCCTGACCGACGTCGCATATAATGTAACCCCGCTCTTCCCCGACAGCTCGGCCGAGGGGCTGGGACTGGAATTGGGAGAGGGACAAGCCGCAGGCCCAAGCCCAACAGAGCCGGGCGCCGACAACGCCAACCCGCCACAAGAAGGCGATCCTTCGGATAGCCCCAGTGCCATGCCGCACCCCATCGATCTGATACAGCGGCTTGCCCAACGGCTGGAGCGATTCGATCTACGGATACAACGTAACCGACGCGCCGGCTTCGGTTCTAACGCCTGGGCCGTAGCGGGCTCGGCGTCCACTGACGGCTCCGCCCTGGTCGCCGGTGATGGCCATCTTCAGTTATCCATCCCCTCCCTGATGTATCAGGTGGCTTTGGATACACAGCTCTTCGGCGGCGGAGACATTCATCAGATTGGTCTCCTCCTCACGGGCCTGCCCGTGCTCGCGGTAGGAACCAACGGTCATGTGGCCTGGAGTCAGGTAAACCCGGTCTTCGACATCACCGACTGGTATCTGGAGTCCATCCAATTGGACGCCGATGGGATGCCAGCGACCAGTGAATTCCAGGGCGAATGGAAGTCTCTTATTGCTGTAGAAGAGAGTATCGATGTGGCCCATGTGGACGCACTCGACAGTGTCGGCCGTACCGAAACCTGGACACGCTGGACCACCTTCGACGGCCGCTGGATCTCCGAAATTGAAGGGCGAAACGCCAGCGAAGGAGAGGTGCTGGCCGAGGGAGAGTCCATCATCAATATTCAGGGGAACTTAATCGTTCCCGGCGACACCGATGGCGATGGCGTCATCTCCGCCATCAGTTTCGACTACGCCGCCTTTGACGCGACCAACTATATGGACGCGCTCGATAATCTGGGCCGCACAAACGATGTCTATGAGTTCCGCGACGCGACCCGTGGGCTGGTGGGTAGTGGCCTGTTCAGCGCAGTAGGAGATTCGTCCGGTAATATCCTGTTTACCAGCTACCAGGCCGTTCCCTGTCGTACCTACCTGCCACGAACAGAGGATGGAGATTGGGCTGCCGGTGCCAACCCCATGGCGCTATTAGATGGACGACAGTACGGCGGATTTGAACTCCCCATGGTGGACGGAAGAGCCGACGAAGGCACCGAAGGTGGGAGCCCCAATTCCTGTGTAATCCCCTTTGATGAGATGCCGCAGGCTATCAATCCCGATCAGGGCTACGTGGCCACCGCCAACAACGATCCTGGCAATCTCACAACGGATGGAAGTCTGAGTAACGACCAATGGTATCTGGGTGGCCCCTGGTCCTCTGTCCGCGTCAACACCATCGGCCGTGAACTCGCAGCGGCGATCGACTCCA
>MDTE01075373.1_pt1 | contig 12774 bp, 11 predicted proteins | sample 811231 | NCBI WGS metagenome assembly MDTE01 (sample SAMN05326651, study PRJNA326480) | marine metagenome | isolation source: seawater | place: Indian Ocean: Red Sea | collected 2010
CCAGTAGAAGTGCAAGTCTCTGATTTTGGCACTCCTATTGTGAGCGTCCCAATTCACAAAACGGACGAGGTGATGCCACATCTGGAGGAAATTGAGTTGGATCTGATAGTTTTCGGCGGAACCAGAATTATTCGTGGAGAAATACTAGACTACCCCAAAGATGGAGTAATCAATTCGCATCCGGGACTATTGCCGGATTGTAGGGGTTCTGCCTCCCCGGCTTGGTCGGTTTTTCACGACATTCCGATTGGATCCTCGACTCATTTCTGTGACAATGGGATTGATACTGGAGAGTTGTTGTTACGAAGAGAAATGGAAGTGACTAGGGGGATGACTTACGAAGATCTGTGCTATGGAACTTTGGTCTTGTCCGGGATACTGATGAAGGAGGCATTAATTGCCTATGAAGAGGGCATGTGGGGCGAGATGAGAAGGCCCCAGGGAGAAAGTGAGCACCCAACATTCCGAAATGCGCCTGAAGAAGTCCTCGCAGTCGTGCGAGAGAAACTTAGGGAGCAAACTTATGCTCACTACTCTAACTAGGTGACAACATGGGAGAAAAACTACTAGATGATGAGTTTCCGTTTGCTGAAGGAATTCTGCAGGGCCAGACAGCCTTGGTATGCGGTGCTTCAAAGGGAATCGGAAGAGCCTGCGCATTGATGCTGGCTAGATCGGGCGCTAGGGTGCTGGCCTGCGCGAGAACCACTGATGACTTAGATTCCCTAGTCGGAGAAATGTATGGAGATGGCCATAGAGGGATAGTATTGGATCTGGAAGACATAGATGCAGTTCGTGAAGTTGTATCAGATGTTGGGGCCGTTCACATCTTGGTGAACAACTCGGGAGGGCCCCCCGGAGGTCCCCTATTGGAAAACGATCTGGCGGACTTTGAGGGGCCATTTAGGCGTCATCTGCACGCATCTCATACAATTGTCCAAGCCTTGGTACCTGGAATGGAAGCCCAAGGTAGTGGCCGAATAGTGAACATTATCTCTACGTCAGTAAGGGAACCCATCGACAATATTGGACTTTCCAACACCCTTCGAGGATCCATGGCATCCTGGGCTAAGTCATTATCTAGAGAATTGCCACCATGCATTACGATCAACAATATTTTGCCTGGATTTACAGATACGGACAGGCTTTCAACACTAGCGGATTCGATTTCCCAGCGAACCGGTAAGGCAGCAAAAGAAGTTCAGGAAGATTGGATGAGAGGAGTCCCTATTCAACGATTGATAGACCCCCTAGAAACTGCTGCTGCAGTTACTTGGCTATGCCTCCCGAGTAGCAGCGGGGTTCGAGGAGTGAGCCTAGCTGTCGACGGCGGCAGAATGCGCTCGATTTGAGTGGTCATATGGAGTTTGACATCTTCTTCTCAATCTCACAGACACCGGACACTTCTGGTTTCTCCCCCTCAGAGAATGAGATGTTCTCAAACTTCTTCAAACAAGTTGAATTGGCGGATAGCCTTGGTTTTGGGGTGGGGTGGGTCGCTCAGGCACACTTGTCGACAGAAGTTCAGAAGATGAACAGCAATCCTGTCGTTCCTCATTATCCCGGCGAGGTTGGGCTATGTACTGATTTTTTCCAAGTCGCTCGAGAGATGCTCTCGAGAACTAGAAGAATGGAGGTTGGTAGCGCAGTAATGTCGATTCTAGCATCCGGAGGGCCAATCGCACAGGCAGAAAGAGTCGGGTCATTCCTGGCACTGCATGGAATGGACCCCAGAGAGGGACGTAGGCTGCACTTGGGTTTCTCTGCGGGACGTTTTGAATTCATGGCGAGGCCGTATGGAATTGTCCCGCGGGACCGGGTCGAGGAGGCTGCATGGCCTGCTCTAAGGGGGCAAATTTTTTCAGAAGCATCAGAGATATTCCTTAGGCTCCTAAATGGTGAAGTAGTCTCTAGTAAGATGATTCAGCCGACAATTCTTGAGAGGAGGAATTTCAGAACCGATGAGGACTGGGATTTGGTCCAAAAAGTCGCTCTTTCGGAACGAGGTTTGGACTCATTGCCAGAATTTATCGAGTTCAATAACAGATATGAGTTTGAGGAAATCAAGACGATACCTCAAGAGTGGAGGAGAGAATTGCTCAACCTTGTATTGGGAAGTCATGATCAGAATCTACAAATCAAAGTTAACAGAATCAGACCAGTGCAAGTTTTCAACCTCAGCATCACGCCCCCCCAAGTAATTGAGGATACACATAACAGAATGAAGGAGCACTACCACTCGGACGGAGGGGGGTGGGAGCGTAGTATGATGCCTAGAACAATAATGGTGTTCATCAATGACGAAGAGGGTTTGACCGAGGAACAACAAAATGAGTCTGGTATGGAGGAGGCCCGTGCGGCACTTTCAACATACTGGAGAGCATTGGAGGGGACTATAGATCCTGGGAAAATTGAACGGGCTACGGACAATGCTGTGATTGGGAGCGTCGAAACTGTGAGTGAGCAAATTATCCAAAGATTTCACCCCAATGATCGTTTGATGTGTTGGTTTGACTTCTTCAATCATGATAGTGAGCGAGTGATGAGGAACATGACGGCATTCATGACCAAAGTCGTTCCTCGAGTGAATGGGGGTTCCTAGGTGTCGAGTGATGGAGTCAGGCCGTCAAGTGTTTCACCTGGTCGGCCGGGTTCTTCGGTTTATCCAACAAACCCTCTAGGGGAGAAATTCGAGGGAATTGCCACGGGAAGGGATGTCGAGTGGGAGCCTCTGGTTGATTTCAGAAGGCTGGATGTTTCTGAGAATACAATACACGGGGCAATATCCTGGTCGCATGGCACTGAAATCGTCCACTCATTTGGAGGAAACGTACTGGTTTATGGCCGTTCAATGATGAAGCCATTGATGATGAAGACGTTTGCCAGAGAGTTAGAGGCAGAAGGCATAAGTTGGGAGCAAAAAGCAATTGCATGCTCTTCACACAATGGGGACACTGAGCACGTTTCTGCTGCACAATCATTGCTATCAGAGTCGGAGTGGGGATTGATGCAGTGCCCTCTTGATGTGCCTTTGATCCAGTTTGGAAGGCAAGTTAGAAGGCCAAGGAGGTGGTTTCACACCTGCTCCGGAGAACATGCTGCAATGCTCAAGGCACTACGAAGAATGGGGATAAATCGTGCTGGCTACACCCTTCCAAGTTCGCCATGGTTCCAAATGTATCTGGAAGTGATTCGTGAAATAATGGAGAAGCCAGATTGGAATCCAAAGAGAGTAGCTAAGGATGGATGTGGACTGCCCACTGTTTCGAACACTGTGGATGAGTTGGCAATCATGTTTGCTGGACTAGTGAGGCAGAAGGATCAGGACTGGATTTGGGAAGCGATGAACAAGCATCCCGACCTAATTGGGGGTTTCAACAGGTTAGATTCAACTTGTCTTAAGGCCGGTGAAGGAACTCTGATTGCAAAGGAGGGGGCTGACGGGCTACTTGGACTTGCAATAGAGCACGAAGACTGGCCCAAAGGACTAGGGATTGTGATAAAAATAGCTCATGGGTGGAACTCGCAGGCAACTTGGTACGTTGCCAGAGCTGTGTTAGGAGTTCTTGGAATCGGACTCAGGAATCCATACCCCCTTCACCGTCAGAAGGCATTCATCGTCCCCAGGGTGGTTCCAGAGATTTATCTCGAGGATTTGGAGCAAGTTGTTACCTGGGATGAATGGGACCCAAATCGGGACAGTTTTTCCATAGATTGGAAAGAGTACTCGGATGCTATGACCAGATCGGACCCATTTTCTAACGAGGGGGCATGATGGGAAATACAGATGTTCCAGAAATCAGGAACTACATTGGCGGGGACTTCGTAGATCACTCAAGTGAAGATTGGATCGAAGTTATCGGGCCGGCGACAGGGGAGGTTTTCGCCATGGCCCCACTATCGAACGAGAAAGACGTCGATAATGCTGTGAAATCTGCTCGAGAGGCACATGAAAACTGGTCTTCCCTAAAGATTAGTGAAAGATCGAATTGGCTCGACAGGATTGCCGACTCACTGGAGTTGAAATTCGAAGAGATCGCGAATCTGGAATGCCGTGATACTGGAAAGCCTATTTCTCTTGCACGATCTGTGGATGCGGCCCGATCTGTCTCGAATTTCCGGTTCTTCGCAGGACTACTCAGGGAGATAGAAGAGGAAACTTTCGAAATGGAAGATGCTACAAACTACGTTATACAAAAATCAGTAGGGGTTTGCGGATTGATAACTCCGTGGAACCTCCCCTTGTATCTTCTTTCTTGGAAGGTGGCCCCAGCAATTGGGATGGGAAACACGGTGGTCTGCAAACCAAGTGAGTTGACCCCGATGACTGCGGATCTTCTAATGAGGGTGGTCCATGAAGTGGGCCTTCCGGAAGGAGTTGTGAACCTAGTTCACGGAGATGGGGCTGGTGCAGGCAGACCCTTGGTCGGACATCCGGGAGTGGATCTCGTCTCATTCACGGGAGGGACGGAGACAGGTAAGGCAGTTGCTTCTTCTGCTGCTCCTTCTTTCAAGAAAATTAGTCTCGAATTAGGGGGCAAGAACTCTAGCATTGTTTTCTCTGATTGTGATATCGAATCTACTGTTGCCGGAGTAGTTAGATCGGGTTTCCTAAATCAAGGACAGGTGTGCCTATGTGGATCCAGAGTCTTAGTTGAGGGTTCGATATATGAGGAATTCAAGGAGAAGTTTATTCATTCGATCGAGAAGCTAAGGATTGGCGATCCCAATGATGAGTCAACTGACCTAGGGGCCCTGATCTCTCCTGAGCATCTATCTAAAGTAGAAGGCTATATTGAGCTTGGACTAAGTGAAGGAGGGGCCATTCTTACTGGCGGAACTCCTGACCTTTCTTCCGAGTTTGACAAGGGGAACTGGATTTCTCCAACAGTTATTGAGGGGCTTTCCCCCTACTCGAGATGCGCCACAGAGGAGATTTTCGGACCCGTAGTGACCTTGCATAGATTCGAAACAGAAGCCGAGGCGATTTTGATGGCGAATTGCACCAGGTACGGCCTGGCCGGCAGTGTCTGGACAGGAGATCTAGAAAGAGGGAAGAGAGTTTCTGAAGCCATCGAATCTGGTATGATTTGGGTGAATTCTTGGCTTCACAGGGATCTTAGGGTTCCATTCGGAGGTGTGAAGGACAGTGGGGTGGGCCGGGAAGGTGGAAGGTGGAGTTTGGCTTTCTTCTCCGAGGCGATGAACATTTGCGTAAAGCACGACTAAACAGGAAGAGTGAAATTCAGAAAAGGTCGGACGTTGTAGGATGGTGCCAGCCGGGATTGTCGGACTGGGGGCTTATGTCCCTCCAAACATCATGACGAATGAGGACTGGTCAAAACTGGTTGATACCAGTGATGAGTGGATAATAGAGAAGACCGGGATCAAGGAGAGGAGAGTGGCTGGGGCGGAGACCTGTACTAGCGATCTCGCGGTTATTGCCTCTAGGAATGCAATCAATGAAGCTGGACTGGACCCTCAAGAGATTGACTTGCTAATTCTTGCAACCAGTAGCCCGGATGTTCCTCTTTCCTCCACGGCAGGGATTGTCCAGAGCAAGCTCGGTTGTAGTAACGCTGCGGCATTCGATATCAACGCAGTGTGTGCCGGATGGGTTCATGCTCTGGATGTGGGTTCCCGATTTGTGGGCACTTCAGGCTACGAGAATGTCTTGGTTGTGGCTGCAGAAGTGTACAGCAGAATTCTGAATTGGGAGGACAGGTCAACATGTGTTCTCTTCGGCGATGGGGCTGGAGCAGCCGTGATTTCGGAAGTTGAGGGAAAAAGGGGAATTCTGGGTAGTTGGATGATGTCTGATGGTGATGGTTCGAGTGTGATCCAAATTCCCGCAGGCGGCGTCAGAACTCCGATACTTTCCGATGGTTTCCAAGAGGGAGACCAGTACTTCCAGATGGATGGCAGGGCTGTCTGGGATTTTGCTGTGGAGGCCTTTCCACAGGCTGTAAGGAAAATTTTGGAAAAGATTGATCGAGATTTATCGGAAGTCGATATGATCATCCCCCACCAAGCCAATCTAAGAATAGTTGAGTCTGGGATGAAGAAGCTTGGTTTGCCAATGAGCAAGACCTACACAAATATGCAGCAATACGGAAATACGGCCGGTGCTAGTGTCCCGATTGCTCTTAAAGAAGCAGTTGAAAAGGGAATGGTAAATAGAGGGGATCTGGTTATTACTGTAGCTTTCGGAGGAGGACTTGCTTGGGGTTCCAATGCTATTTTGTGGTGATTGGGGGAAATATCGAAATCTGACCCGCTATGCAGTTTCAGGGTGTTTGTAGAATGAGTCGTCACCTTCTCCTTGGTACATTCGTAGTAGTTTTGGTCTTGTTGTCCCAATCGTTTTCAAGTGGTTTCGATCTAAAACCCCGAAACAACGAGTTTCGACAATCGGATGCATATGCGAATAGTTTGCCAGAATGCGATTCCACGAATAGAACCCAAGTATCCATAATTCACGTTGATATCCTGAATGGAAGTGATTCCTTCTCGGGATCTGAAATGTGCCCGTTCGAGACGATTTCTGCAGCGGTAGAAGAAGCGGTTGCTGGGGACGAAATTATTGTGCACTCCGGTTCATACTATGAAGAAATAACCATTTCAAACAAGGATGGGTTGACAATTAGGGCGGCTGAAGGCGATAGGGTAGTTCTTGATGGCACCAGAAGCATTAAGCAGGATCTTCAGAAAAGCTGGAGTCAGCATTCTGGAGGGGTGCAGTTCGTCGACCTTGGGCTGGATGCATGGCAACTCTTTCTTGACTACGAGGAGCAGGTGCCTGCGAGGTGGCCAAATGCTAATTTTAGCGATGGATCTGTGTTCAACCGGAGTCACAACTGGGCTCATGGGACAATCACTCAGGGAGGAAACGAGTATTCCAACGGCGAATTGATTGATGCAGGCGCGATAGAGGGAGGGCATCAGGGGCTGAATCTTAGTGGCATAGATCCAGTGGGAGCAACTGCGATTCTTAACGTGGGATCATTCAAGACTTGGAGTAGAGCGGTGGAAACCTATGACAGAAATTATTCCAAAATTACTTTCGAAGAAGTGCCTGGTTGGAAGACGAAGCATCACGCATACTTCCTTGAGGGCAAGTTGGAGTTTATTGACAGCGCGGGAGAATGGTTCTTCGACAAGGAATTGCAACGGCTCTACTTCCTCCCTCCCGATGGTCAAGACGCTAACATTCTGGACATTAGGGTGAAAACGCAAGCATTCGCCATAAACGTTAGTGACTCTGATTTCGTAACATTGGATGGAATCGATTTCTTTGGAACGACATTCAAGTTCTATGAATGTACAGGCTGCTTGGTGAATAACTCGATTCTACTATACCCTAGTACTTCCAAAAGAGGGCTGGGGGTTTCGGGAGAGGATGATGGGGAGAGATGGGTTTCGCGGATGGATCGCTGCAAACAATGCATGATTGAATCTTCGGCTTTTCTGTACACTGATGGGTGTGCCATTGAAATGCACGGTGGCGATTTGCATAACAACAACAACAGCATAAAGAACTCCTACTTCTACCACATAGACTGGTCCGTTTCAGATCTGCCGGGCCTAATGACCACATTTTACCTCGGCGGCAGGGATAACCAATTTGTTGGAAACACAGTCCACAGGACTGGGGCGTCTGCTACAATATCAATCGGAGACGCGCCGACTGTGAAGGGGATTCGGGCATATGATACTGGACTTCTACAGACTGATGGGGCGGTTGTCCAAATGATGATGGCTGAGCAGGATGGTGCTGAAATATCATACAATTGGATCCATGACACTGAAAAGTACGGCATTAGGATGGACGGCCCCGCGACAGAACAGGACAACAGAGGTAGGAATGCAACAATTCACCACAATGTGCTTTGGAACATCAAGGGCGGAATAATGATGAAAGGGGATTTCCACAATGCGAGTAACAATACAGTATTTGGCGAGGCGGTTTCTGACTACAACCACATGATTGTCCTCCACGAGGGAGGATGGGGGAATGGGAATTCGACAGTTGCATCCAACGCCGCAGACAGAATAGCGGCACATCGGAGAAACTCAAATTCATCGTATCCACTTCCAGGGAATGACAGTATCCAGTTCAACAACTGGAACGGCTACGATGAAGGGAACAATGGGGAAAGTGTATTTTCGCAGCTGACGGATCCCCTTGGACTCGACTTTCGACCAATTCCGGGGAGCGAAATAGATTTGATGGGGGCGGGAGCTTATTCTTCCTCTGACCAGACTCCTTGGAAGGCAGGGATAAGTTGGAATTTTTCGATGCCAGAGCCGCATCGAATAGGATGTACGGCATCAGAAGCCTTGAACCACGATTCTAATGCAATTTTTGATAATGGGAGATGCATGATGAATGATGAAGAAGTGGTGAATGAAAGCAATGAGTTGATTTCAATAGTAGGTTGTACGGATACGGAAGCGAGAAATTTCAATCCATCTGCGAACGAAGATGACGGTTCTTGCGTATATTTTGTGGGAGGGTGCATGGATCCCGATGCTAGTAATTACAATCCGGAAGCTGAAGAAGTAGAGGAGTGCACATATTCGGAAGATTTTGTCGACGAGGTAAATCCTGAAATTGGAGTAAAATCGGAAGGAGGAGAAAAAATGATTCTGGGAAGCTTTTGGGCACTTCTGGGAATAGCAGTTGCAATATTGCTGATTTTTGCATGGTCAATGAAGAAGCGTAATGTGGTATAATTCCATCAACCTACGGGCTCCCCTCCCTCTCCAAGGAATGCAAGCCTCCTTAGATAGTCGTTTTCCAGTAAAGTGGAAATCACTGAATTTGGGACCGAGGGCGACAGCACCTCTCTGATTGCTTCTTCCTCCGAAATAGTCGACACCATTCTAGCAGTGGCCCTAACCCTCCACCCTTCGAACATCTTACGATTCTCTAAATCCCCCACAATTACGGGCCAATTGGATGAATTGTAGAGTTCCATGGAGTTCGAATCTGTGGTGAACAGGATTCCTGGATGTCCGTGATACCTTTCGGCATGTGATACCCAATTAGGAGGGTCCTCAATATCGGGGATTTCAACAATTTGAGCAGAAATATCTTGCTGATTTAGCCAACTCTCTAGCATCTCCCTCCTTTCCTTGGAAGACCAGGGATTTCTAATTGACTCGGGTTGGTTCGAAGACCCTATGGCAATTATCAGGTGCTTTTGGGGGGCATTTGATTCTCGCCAACTTTCAGCGGCTTCAATCAACAAAGCATGACCCCGATGAAATGGTTGGAATCTACCAAGAACGACCAGCCCCGGATCGGGAGGATTTTTTGGGGGTGGTGGGAAGAGAGGCAGGTCAGTCAGATCAAAGCCCCCAAAAATTGGAGAGTTTCGAACTGCCTAGACTCCATTCCTTTCCCTCCAGGAACTCCCTGCCCAAGAGGAGTTGGTGATTGGACGTCCTAGACTTTTCTACGATCGAGAAAAGGGTCTCACTCAATTTTCGATGAGATTCCATGGTGGGGAGGATCCTTGGGTCTTCCGATGGTTCCATTGTCTCCCCCATTTCCTCCCTTCTAGACATCCAATCCAACACTACGGACTCGGAATAGGACAGCCTGTCAGTGTTCGACAGAGCATCGGAGAACCGATGCCAGATTTCTGGAGAAAGGAAATCTTCGGAGCTGGGGACGGTTTCCGCCAAATGAGGCTCCACATATAAGAAAAGGCGAGCCTCCCAGCACCTCCACTGTGCAACTGAGGACCACTTGGCCAGTAAGACTCCTAGGCTAACCGCAGAATCCGAAATTACATTTATTGGAGGCAGTGGGGCCTTCAGATCGTCGAATCGATCAATTAAGTCCAAAATTTCACCCTCCAGATCGGCATCAAATTCTCTGTGGAAATTTCTATCATGGTCCGGTCTGAATTGCCTTAGGGAGCGTGCCTCCATTCCCGAATAAATTTCACTCAAGGGCATTTCAATAATCTCTGTAAAGGATTTGGGGTCAACAAGATCGAGCATGACGTCGACCATGCATCCCATGGGGCGGCGGCATCCAAATACCCTCGCTTGTGCAGTTCAGGTGAAAACTTGCCACCGTATTCAAGAATGCGGGACTACGCCTTGAGGCAGAAAGATATCGGGGGGAGGCAGAGATGGCAACTATTGATGAGCAAATCAAGTCCCTTGAGGAAGAGATCTCCAAAACCAAATATAACAAAGCGACCCAAGGCCACATAGGCAAATTAAAGGCAAAAATAGCGGCATTGAGGCAACGAAAAGAAAAGGCTCAAGCTCATTCAAGATCCAGCGGAGGATCTCAAGGATTCGAGGTTAAGAAGTCAGGTGACGCCTCGGTGGCTCTTGTTGGTTTTCCCAGTGTTGGTAAGTCCAGCTTGATTTCCCAGCTTACGGAAGTAGATTCGGAGACCGGGAACTTTGCTTTCACCACTCTAACTTGCATCCCGGGAGTAATGGAACACAGAGGGGCGAGGATCCAGATTCTTGACTTGCCAGGACTGATCAAAGGTGCCTCAGAGGGGAAAGGTAGGGGGAAAGAGATCCTGAATGTCATTAGAGGCTCAGATATGGTGCTGTATGTCATTGATCCATTTCAGAAATCTCACTTCCAAGTCCTCGATAATGAACTTTGGAAGTCTGGAATGAGACTGAATCAGAATCCTCCGCAGGTTTTCATCTCCAGAACAAAAAGGGGCGGGATAGAAGTGCGCTCTACGCTCGAGCAGACGAACCTTACAGAAGAAGAGATTCAATTGATAGTGAGGAGTTTCGGAATTGTTTCTGCAACCGTAACCCTAAGGACTGACGTGACAGATGATCACATCGTTGACACTCTCGCGGGAAACAGAGTATACAATAGATCGGTAGTTGTCATCAATAAAATAGACTTGGCCAACAAAGAGGACCTGAGAAGAGCCCACAGTGAGTTGCCAGAAGATTGGCCGATACTGAACGTCTCGGCGAAGACTGGGGAAGGAATCGAGGAGATGAAGGACTTCATTTTTGACAATCTTGGTTTCATGTCGATTTTCCTCAAGCCGCAAGGCCAGGAAGCGGACTTAATTGAGCCCCTAATTGTGAAGGACACGTCAACTGTCAGGGATGTTTGTGCTAAACTCCACAGGGATTTCCTGAGGAAGTTCAGATACGCGAGGGTCAAGGGCCCTAGTGCCAAATTTGACTGGCAGAGGGTTGGTCTAGACCACCTCCTTAAGGACGGAGATCTACTGACAATAATTCTCAAGAAAGCGTGATCTTCAATCGATGAATTCACCAATGAGATGCCCATCCAGAGTCATGGAAGACGGTTTGCTCGGACTCATAGACAGGGTTGGTAGGAGTCGTCTATTTTCTCATTTGCAGGCTCGCAGTAAGCTGTATATAGCCGTCTTCTTTGTTTGTTTTATAGGCGGATACCCTGCTGCTGAAGTGATTATCGAATGGCTCCTTTCTTCGGATGGATTTGTGCCTGAAGGAGTCGAGGTGATAATACTTCAACCAATGGAGATGATATTGTTACAGTTACGGATTGCGGGACAGATAGCAATCGGGGTAACAATTTTGATGATCATTCTAGATCTCTCATGGATAGGCAAGAGTGAATTATCCGAAACAGTAAGTAATGCCGCAGGCGGGTTTGGAAAATTTGGAGCGATGGGGTCATTATTTTCGGCCTTAATTCTGGGCATACTAGGTTTGTCCTATGCACATAACATTCTGATTCCATTCCTACTGGAATATCTGGCTAATGACACTTCTTCATCTGGCCTACAGTCAACATGGCAATTACAATCTTGGGCCGGATTCGTAACTGGACTATATTTCTCCTCGGCATTGTGCTTCCAAGTTCCAGTTGTTGCAGTTGTAATGCTGAAAGCAGGCATAATCGAAAGGGAAATGATTGAATCGAACAGAGGCGGAATTTGGTTCTTGGCTCTACTGTTGGGGGCACTAATTTCCCCTCCAGATCCGATCTCACTTTTCCTAGTGGGGGGGCCCATGCTAGTTCTTCTGGAAGTTGCCCTTCTGTATGATAAGATTTCTCGAAACTGAGACTCTCAAATTCTATTCTACCTCGACCTCTTGGCCATCGTTTTCTATGAATTCCGATATCACCATCTGCTCTTCTGGTGCCAATGATGCGGCGAGTTCTGCACTGGAAAGACCCATTTTGTTGGCTTCTTCCCTGAACCAAGCGCGGACCTTTCGGTATTCTACCTCGGGACAGCCAAAGTACTCAGCGAACCTTCTGGTAGTTGTGAGGCGCCTGGTTAGGCCGTCCCTTCTTCTGTCGACGAGCCCTCTAGTGGCCAGATCGCGAACGTGATCGTAGGCCCTTTGACCGAGCATGTCGACTAGCCTAGACTGGGGCATTGGCTGATGATATGCAATTAGGGCTGCAGCTGGAAGGAGCCTTTGAGGGATATCGGCTCTAAATGTCTCCGGCAAGAAAGAAGATAGTTCCGGCCTAACCTCGAAAATCCACCTTCCAGAAACATCTGTTAATTGCAATGCAGAGTCTTCCCTGAGGTCGATGGTTTTCCTTAAATTAGATAGGGCTACGTGTATCACACCTTTCGGTTCACCCAGCATTTCTGAAAGTTCTTCCAGAGACATTGAACGGCCGGCACCGAAGAGGATAGCCTCGAGGACGGTAGTTAGTGGGGGTTCAGGCATTTTTAGCCTCCATAGTCTCGGATTTGGGGTGAAGCTTCTGAGTCAATTGATCATAGTTCCTTGACTGCCTCCAAAGATCCTCGA
>MDTE01085128.1_pt1 | contig 12774 bp, 7 predicted proteins | sample 811231 | NCBI WGS metagenome assembly MDTE01 (sample SAMN05326651, study PRJNA326480) | marine metagenome | isolation source: seawater | place: Indian Ocean: Red Sea | collected 2010
AAGAAGGCAACGGCCAAGAAGGCAACGGCCAAGAAGGCAACGGCCAAGAAGGCAACGGCCAAGAAGGCAACGGCCAAGGCTCCCAAGGTGGTCTCTAAAAAGAAGGCAACGGCCCAAAAGGCCTCCCAGGCGAGCGCCAAATCGACAGGCAAGAAAGTGGTCAGCCCCAAAGCCAAAGCGACGATCAAAGAGGCAAAAGGGGCGTCGGCCGGCAAGGTGGCCAAACCAGCGAATAACGCCTCACAGGCCAGAAAGCCAAAAACGGTTGCCAAGAAGCCCTCGATCCCGGCCAAGAAGCCCTCGATCCCGGCCAAGAATCGGACGGCTGAAGGAACCAAGTCGAAGTCCGGCAATAAGGCGGCTCAGAAGAAACAACAGGGAGCATCGCCTGAGGTGATGGAGAATGTGAAGGCCGTTCTCAAAACCTCGCCTGAGAAACAGAATGAGACCGAGGCGGCCTTGGATGCCATGCAGGCCCCCAAAGGGAAGAGCGGGATCAATCTCACCGAATATGTCAAAGAACTCCTCTCCTTGGCGCAGGAACAGGGTTACCTGACCTACGGCGATATCAACGAGGTGCTGCCTGAAGGGGTGACGACCCCTGAAGACCTGGAGGAGGTTTATTCCCGATTGCGAAACCTGGACGTTGAGATCGTCGATCAAGCTGAGGTCGATCGAATCAAGAAGAACGACCAAGAGGAAGAAGACGACGCAAGCCGATTGGATATTCTCGACGATCCGGTTCGGATGTACATGAAGCAGATGGGCAAGGTGCCTTTGCTGACCCGCGAGCAGGAGGTTGAAATCTGCAAGCGAATTGAAAGTGCTGAGATCGAACAGCGCCGGATTATTTACGGCATGGGATTTGCCGGCAAGGAGCACATTGCCTTAGCGGAGAAACTCATCGCCGAACCTCCCAAGGAACGGTTTGATCGAGTGATTCTGGACAAGAAGATTGACAGCCGCGATAAGCATCTCAAATACCTGAGAAAGCTGGTCAAGAACGTGCGGGCTCAAGACCAGCTCGTGGATGAAAAGTATGCGTCGTGGCAGCATTCCGAATCCGCCCGAGGAAAGGCGAAACTCGAGACGGAGTTTCAGAAGGTGGACAAGAAGCTCCAGAACATGTTCTCCCGCTTTTACTACAAGCAGAAGGTCATCGAGGAGATGACCATGGTGACGGAGAACATCTTCGAGAAGATCAATCTCAGCTTGTTGGGGATCCAAGAGTTGGAGAAAGGGCGGGCCTCGCAGCAGCAAAAGGCCTTCATCGAGATGGAATGGCAGAAGATTCGGGCGCTCGAAGCCTTTGTGCGGATGCCGTATGATGACTATATCAAGGCCTATGAGCGGTTGAAGGAGTATGCTGCCAAGGCTCATCAGGCCAAGACGGAGATGGTCGAGGCCAACTTGCGTTTGGTTATCTCCATTGCCAAGAAGTATACCAATCGCGGGCTCTCATTTTTGGATCTGATCCAGGAAGGGAACATGGGGCTCATGAAAGGGGTGGAGAAGTTTGAATACCGTCGAGGCTACAAGTTTTCCACCTACGCAACCTGGTGGATTCGCCAAGCGATCACGCGCTCGGTGGCCGACCAAGCGCGGACGATTCGGATTCCGGTTCACATGATTGAGATCATCAACAAGCTGATGCGGGTGCAGAAGCAATTGTTGCAGGAATTTGGTCGGGAGCCGACCGCCGAAGAAATCGCCGATGAGATGAACCTCCCGGTTGAGCGGGTCAGCGCGGTCTTGAAGATGGCACAGCAACCCATCTCGCTCGAGTCCCCGGTGGGCGATAGCGGAGATGCGAATTTTGGCGACTTTATCGAGGACAAGTCCGCTGAGAACCCTTCGGATATGACGAGTCATCTGCTCTTGAGGGAGCGGCTCAACGAGGTGCTCTCCACCTTAACCGAGCGGGAACGGAAAATTCTGGAACTCAGATTCGGGCTCCATGACGGGTATGCCCGAACGCTGGAGGAGGTCGGGAAGCAGTTCAAGGTGACCCGTGAGCGGATCCGGCAGATTGAGGCCAAAGGCTTGAGGAAGCTCCGCCACCCGACCCGCATTCGCCAACTTCAAGGTTTCCTGGAGTCGGAGAGTGCCGCATAGGGCCGAATCTGACTCGAGGCTCTGAAACCGAATCAAAAAAGGGGCGGCATGAGTTCATGCCGCCCCTTTCTTTTGAATGATCCGTCAGTCGTTGTAGGCCGTCTCACCGTGAGAGGCGACATCGAGTCCCTCGTTCTCCTCGGTTTCGGAGACCCTGAGGCCGATCGTGGCATCGATGACCTTGAGAAGGATCAAGCTGATCACCAGCGTATAGACCGCGGTAAAGATCGACGCGAAGAGTTGTTTCCCGAGTTGGCTGCCGATTGCCAGTTGGCCTTCTTTTCCCCCAAACATTTCGTGGGCAACGATGGCGACGAGAATTGTTCCGATGAAACCGCCGACGCCGTGAACCCCGAAGACATCGAGCGAATCGTCATAGCCAAACTTGGATTTGATACTCGTGGAAGCCCACCAGCAAACGATACCAGAGACGAATCCGATGATGAGAGCGCCCGCCGGGCCGACATGACCTGAGGCAGGGGTGATCGCAGCCAGGCCGGCGATGGCACCTGTGACGAAGCCAAGCACGCTGGGTTTGCCATGCTTGAGCCACTCAATGAACATCCACACGATGGCAGCCGTGGAGGCCGAGATCTGAGTGACGACAAGGGCCATTGCGGCATCGCCATTCGCGGCGACGGCACTGCCGGCGTTGAATCCGTACCAACCGACCCAGAGCATTCCCGTTCCGATAACCGTCATGGGAAGGTTGTGAGGAGGCATGGGCCGAGTGGGGTATCCGCTCCGGGGGCCGATGTAGATACAGGCAGCCAGCGCGGCGATTCCAGCGGTGATATGAACGACGATGCCCCCGGCAAAATCAAAGACGCCTCGATCCCAGAAAAAGCCTCCGTCTCCGCCCCAAACCATGTGGCAAATCGGCGTGTAGACCAAGATTCCCCAGAGTGCTAGGAAGCAGATCATTCCGGAGAATTTGATGCGCTCGGCAAAAGCGCCCACAATCAAAGCGGGCGTGATGATGAAAAAGGTCATTTGGAAGGCAAAGTGAAGCATCTTTGGAATCGTGCCTTCCACGGCATCCGCCGTGACACCTTTCATGAACATCAGGTCGAGTCCTCCGACGAAGGATCTCAGGTTGGTGGCGTTTGCGGTCATTCCCGTTGTGGAAAAGGAGAGGGTGTAACCGCAGATGAGCCACAGAACGGTCATCATGGCGGTGAGGAAGAAGCACTGTACGAGAACGGAGAGAACGTTTCGATTATGAACCAAGCCCCCATAGAATAGCGCGAGTCCCGGGATGGTCATGAAGAGGACAAGCGCGGTTGAAGTCAACATCCATGCCGTGTCCCCTGAGTCGATTGCCGGAGTCTCTTGTCCCCATGCGATGATAGGAAAACAGAATAAGATGCTGATGATCAATTGTTTACAACGATTGAGCTGGGTCATAGATGCTAGGTTGCTTCGTTTTGATTGGTTCATTCCGTCGTTGAATTCAATGAATTCTCCGCATGAAAACGTGCGAACTTTTTCATTGTTTGAGCGAAGATGGAAGAAAAAGTCGGGGAAATCGCCTGCTTGCGACCGATCGGATCTTGCTCTGTTGCTGGCGCTTGTCTGGAAAGGCGGGGACCCGATTTTCTGAAGTGACACCGAGCTCCTGATCGTTTTACCTGCGATGAACATGGTTGTGCTCCCGATTGTCGATCGTGAACTAAGGGTTGCCTCCCGGAAAAGGTCGGTTTACCGGGACCGTCTCACCTTGGCCCGCATCGCGACCCTGGCGTCGTTTTTTTTTCTGTTCGCCGGGATAGCCACCGGCACAGTCCCCGGGGAGTCCGCACGAATGAGCCAATCCCTGTTTACGTTCTTGGCCAATCTCATCTTTGTTTATTGCATCTTCGCCGGGATTTGGGCGACCTCGGACTGCTTGGCTGAGGAGCGGCGGAACGAAACGCTTGGGCTGCTGTTTTTGACCAAGCTCCGTGGGATTGATGTGGTCCTCGGGAAGTTGGTGGCATCGTCGCTGCAAGCGGTCTCCGGGGTCATTGGTGTTTTTCCGGTACTGGCGCTCCCGTTGATTCTTGGGGGAGTTGGATTCGCCGAATTCTGGCGAGTCCTATTGGTCCTGTTGCTCACGCTGATGGGATCATTGTCGCTGGGCATCGTCATTTCATCGATGAGTCGAAACGCGGTCCGGGCGGGTGTGGGAGTCGCCCTTGGATTGCTTGGCCTTTGTCTCGCCGGTCCGATAGCCAGCGGGCTCTTCATGCGCCTGCTGGGAGTGGGTCCGGGTTTTGAAGGGGGTTTGGAAACGGTGCAGTGGATGATGTTTTATAGTAGTCCCCTGCATGCGCTTTATGCCTCATACGATGCCCATCATCTTTCCAGGGAAGCGGCTTATTGGACCTTTGTAGGGCTATGGATTTTTTTCACGGCGGTTTTTCTGATGGTCGCATGCCTCGTGACCTCACGGGGTTGGCGGGAAACGTGGACCCGCAAAGCGCATTCTGCTCCTGGCATCGATCCGGTCACCCAGGGCGGCACAGATCGCTCTCATCGATCTGGTATCGGGGAATGGAATCCGATTCACTGGCGATTGACCCGCAAGCCCTCAAAGCCGGTATGGGTGTTTGCAAGCTTAGGAATCGTCGCGATGTACTGGTTTTTTTTGGGGAGAGCCGTTTCCGACAAGGTCGATATGTTTTCCCAGGAAAACTGTTTGTTCACCGCATTCGTCATGCAGTTGATTGTCAAATTATGGGTGGGAGTGGAGGCTTCATCTCGTTTTGGTGATGAGCGTCGAAGTGGCGCACTGGAGGTGCTGCTTTCGACGCCGATCAAGATTCCGGAGATCCTTGACGGTCACCGGAAGGCCATGGCCTGGCAGTTTTTTTGGCCCATTGTCTTTGTCATAGTCATCGAGTTGGCTCTCTTTGCGACGTGGCTTTCGACTCATTGGGCAGGGGAGATTGGTTCCTGGGGCATGATGTATTTTGGAAGTATGTTGTTGTTTATATTTGATCTCCAGGCGTTGAGCTGGCTGGGGATGTGGAGGGGGCTCACCAGTCGCTTTGTGAACCGAACGGCCATGGCGGTTTTGCAGACCGTCTTGCTCTGGCCGTGGATTGGTTTCATTTTGTTTTGGGTGGGACTTCAATTCAGTAGCAGGAAGGGGAACGCCCCCTTCCTCTTCGGCTCGACTGAAGCATCCCTTCTTCTGGGAGCTTGGTTCGTGATCGGAGCGGTCAGCTCTGTCTACTGGTGGTGGTTCGGGCGCAACCGGCTCAGAAACGAATTGCGGCACGTGGCATCGCTTCCGGTAGGACTTTCCCGGCCGCGTGAGAGCACGACGGAGGTCTGATCGAAATTCGTTTCGAGCGGGTGCCGAGACTGAAATGAAATTCCTTCCCATTGTTATCCGCGAACTACTCGTTGCGTCCCGACGGGTGGCGACCTATCGGAATCGCTTCTGGGTTCCCTTGCTTGGAATCCTGATTTCGTTCGTGGTGGTGACGGCGGTCGAGTCCCGGGGCTTGGGGGGGGCGGTCCAGCAGGGGCGGACCCTATTCTCGGCGCTGGCGATCTTGGGCTTGATTCATGCCTTGTTTGTGGGCGTTCGGGTTACCGCCGATTGTTTGAGTGTGGAAAAACGTGATGGGACGCTGGGGCTCCTCTTTCTGACCGATTTGAGTGGGGTTGATGTCGTCTTTGGAAAGCTCGCCGCCACCTCCTTGAATTCGATATACGGGCTCTTAGCATTGGTGCCGATACTGGCGATTCCTCTTCAAATGGGCGGCGTGTCGGGCCTTCTTTTTTTTCTGGTGGTTCTGTGCCTGCTCAATGCCCTCTTTCTGTCATTGGCCACCGGGATCTTGGTCTCCGCCCTGAGTTTCCACGATCGAAAGGCCATGGTCGCGGCGGTATTGACGATGATCGTGCTCTCGGGAGGGCCTTATGCGGTCGTGGTCTATGTTGAGACCCTTGAAGCAGCGGTTCCTCATGCCTTGAGATCGTTGGCATGGTTGGGGCTGTTGTTGAGCCCGATCTCGCCATTTCTCATTGCGACCTCGACGGAAGTGATGGGCTTAACCTTGAACCAGATGCTGGTGACGGTCGGGCTTGGGGGAGGACTGTCCTTTCCCGTTACTCTTTTGGCGTCCCATGGAATGGCTTGGGGATTCCTTTTTGTCGCCTCCCGGCTCGTGGTCGGCTTTGTCCGGCAGGAAGGCCGGATCACGTGGGTTCAGCGTTTGACCGCCGGGATGCATCGCCTGATCTATGGAAGCGAATCGGTGCGCCGGGCACATCGCCAGCGGTATCTTGAACTCAACGCCTTTTCGTGGTTAACGAGCCGTGAGCCACTGAAAACGAAGTATGTATGGATATTTGTCGGGGCGATCATTCTCATCTACCTTTCGAATCTCAGAAGCCAGGGGGAGGTCATGTTTGATGATCGGACCTTGATTCCTCTTGGGTTCATCATTCATGCCTTTCTCAAGATTTGGATTGCCTCGGAAGCCTGTTACCGAATTGCCGAGGACCAGCGAATCGGGGCACTGGAGCTGGTGCTCTCAACCCCCTTGGGTCCCCTGGAGATTGTCAAAGGTCAATTCATCGCTCTTTGGCGCCAGTTTGGGGGGGCGATGATCGTTTTGGTCTTCTTCGAGTTGGTTCTGATATTCGGTTTTGCCACGGAATCTCGGGAAAACTCGGGGTTTAGGACGCGATCCATCTACTTGGGAGCGGTTGTGATTCTGGTCATTGATTGCCTGTTGATTGGGTGGGTGGCAATGTGGAATGGTGTTCGGTTGGGAATGGCTAATCGGGCGATCGCCAGGACAGTCATGATGTTTTTGGTGGTTCCCTGGTTCCTTTACCTGGTCGCTGCTTTGGGCATCGATGCCTTGCAGGGACTCCTTGCTCCTGGGGGGCTATTGACCCTCGGGTTCGCTTGGCTCGGAAGACCGGAGTGGCGGCTTGATATTGCTTGGAGCCCGATAGGAACGCAGGGACGAGTCCTGTTGTGGGTGATGGTGGGAGGTCTGTATGGCGCCGTCCACGCGCTCAAGGTCTCGCGGTCCGCCCTGCTCGAGAACTTGCGTGAGTGTGTGGCCAACTTCCGGGGTGCCGACGAAAGCGATCGGCAGGTGTGAGTGGACCGTTGTGGAGCAGTGCCCCGGGTCGAAGGCCACAGGCAGACAAGGGCAGAGCCTTTGCTCAGGTTGAATCACCACGAAGGTCGTGGAGCACCGAGAGCAGGTCGGGAATGGAACCACACTGGAAGGCTCCCAGTTTTGAGAGCACGGTTCGATACGACGTCGCAGCTCTGCCGCCAACGATGATCGGTGTGTGTTTCCCGAGAAACGAGTGGAGTCGTTCGAGCTCGCCCGGAAGAGCGGGATCATCAGAGGGGTAGACGATGCTCAGAGCGAGGGCTTGAGCGTTTTCCTGCTTGCACGCACCGGCCAACTCGGTGGCGGGAAGGTTGGTTCCCAGGTAGGTCACGTTCCAGCCTGCGCTGGTCGCGATGGCCATAGCAATGATGGCTCCGAGTTCATGGATCTGGCCAGAGGGCGTGGCTACGACGAGCCGTGGCGACGTCTCTGGAATGGTGAAGGGCTTGGAGATGTTTGTCAGGAAGACCTTGATGATGGCGCTTGCGAAATGCTCGTGGGCTGCTGTGATATTCCCCGACTCCCATTCCTTTCCCAACAGAACGGCCAAGGGGGAGACGACGTGGCAGATCATGCCTTGGTGTCCCAGTGAAAGGGCCGCCTGGGTGAGTGTTTCTTCGAGTTGTCGCTGGTCGAGTGCTCGGCATGCTTCCATGCAGGTTGCGATGAGGGGTGCCGCTCGGGTCTGGGTTTCGTGGTGGTTGGGCGGCGTTGTTGGCGATTCGCGGACCTCAGTTTGCTGATCCTTCGCAAGGAGTTCGACTAGGTTGTCGGTCGAAAGGGGGGCGATGCTGCTGATCTTGTAACCTGCGTCGGTCGCACGTTTGAGCAAGACCAGGCGTTCGATTTCCTCATCTGAGTATTGCCGTCGATTGGTGTCGGTGCGAACGGGAGCCACGGCTCTGTAGCGTCGCTCCCAAACCCGAATGACGTGGGGGGTGAGGCCTGATCTCTTGGCGGCGATGTTAATCGAGTGATTCATTAAGATGCGTCGGGGAGCTGGGGCCAGATTCCTGGGCGGGCAAACGTCAACCGTCGTCGGTCTGCGAATTCCAGCATGACTTTAGTCGGATTCTCCATTTAAAATTATAGACATTTCCTCGCTTAATTTTCGACAAAAAGCAAACTAATTTTGATATATACCTGAATCTCCCTTAGTTACCTGATAAAAATTTAGACACAATATTGACAAGCGTGATTTAAATAGACAAACTGTAGACGAAAATTATGCAGGAACAAGATCAGAGATTTAGAGGAGAGGTGATCGGGCTAGCGGTGAAATCGGCAGTGGTGGCGGTGGTCGCCCTCGTAGCAGGAAGTGTGGTGGTTCACTCCGAAAGCAACTGGCCAGGGTGGCGGGGACCGGCGCGGAGCGGGTTGGTTGACGGGGCGCCCTGGCCTGAATCCCTCGGGAAGGAGGTTCTGGTGAAGCGGTGGCACGTCGACGTGGCCGAGGGCTATCCAGGTCCCATTGTGTTTGAAGATCGGGTCTTCACCGTTGAGACCTCGGATGAACGAGCCGAAGTGGTTCGGGCGTTTGACCGGGAGAGCGGTGAGTTAATCTGGGCGCGATCGTGGGAAGGAGCAATGAAGGTTCCTTTCTTTGCAGCTCGGAATGGAAGTTGGGTGCGGTCCACTCCGGCGACCGACGGGAAGGTTCTGTTGGTGGGAGGAATGCGGGAGGTTCTGGTCGCTTTGGATCTCCAAACGGGCGACGAGCGTTGGCGAATTGATTTTGTCGAGGCCTTTGACGGTCAACTTCCCAGTTTTGGATTTGCTTCATCGCCCCTCATCGTGGGTGAGGCTGCCTTCGTCCAGGCTGGAGGAGGGGTTGTGAAGTTGAAAGTGGAGTCGGGAGAGGTCGTGTGGCGGCGGAGAACAGGCGGCGGCGGGATGAGCGGGGGAGCGTTTTCCTCGCCGATTCTCACCGAGGTGAATGGGAAGCAGCAGCTCATCGTTCAGGGTCGTGAGAAATTGATGGGGATTGATCCCAAGACTGGTGAACGGTTGTGGGATCAAGCGGTGAAGGCTTTTCGAGGGATGAACATCGTCACTCCCGTTCCCTACAAGAACGGGTTCTTCACCACGACCTACGGGGGTCGATCGCGTCTCTGGACGATCGAACGGCGGGGGACTGCGATAGAAGTGGGAAATCCGTGGGACAACAAGTTGCAGGGTTACATGTGCACGCCGGTGGTCGTGGGCGATCACGCCTATTTTCATCTTCGGAACCAACGGGCCGCTTGTGTTGATCTTGCGACAGGTGAGATTGCCTGGGTGAGCGATGAGCGGTTTGGGAAGTATTGGTCGATGGTGGCACAGGGAGATCGAATCCTGGCGCTCGATGAGCAGGGGGAGTTAATCCTGTTCAAGGCCAACCCGGAGAAGTTTGAAATGGTTGATCGGCGGGAGGTGTCGTCTTCTGAGACCTGGGGCCATTTGACGGTGGTGGACGGAGAGATTTACGTGCGAGAACTGCGGGGGCTTTCATCTTGGTCCTGGAAGGGAGCGACCGAGCTAGCGCAGGGGAACCGTTAGGAGATTAGAGACAAGTGAGTGAAGTGACGTATTTAGTGACAAGGAGCCAATGGACGCGATGAAATTATTGAACCAAAACAATCCGCCGATGACCCGGTTGGAGGGACCTGTTCACGGCACGAGCGAGTCGGCGTCAGCGTCAGCGACAGCGGCCCAAAACGACTTGCTTAAAGAGGGGCGTCCCAAAAGGGGGAGAGGAGATCAGGAGGATGCATCTGATCCTCAGCTCACGCCTCGGGCGTATCCGTTTTCCAGCTTGCGGCGATATCTCGATGAGATCGGTCAATATGAACGGCTCAGTCCGGAGGAGGAGCAGGAGTTGGGAGTGGAGGTGCAGGCGGGGAATGGGGGGGCTCGCGAGCGGATGATCAACGCCAATCTCCGGTTGGTGGTCAAGATCGCTCGTGACTTTGAGGGCTACGGGATGCCCGTGGAGGACCTGATCAACGAGGGAAACATCGGTCTCATGAAGGCCGTGGAGCATTTTGACCCGGAGCGAGGGGTCCGTTTTTCCACCTATGGAGCCTACTGGATCAAGCAAGCGGTGAAGCGCTGCCTGAGTAATCAGAGTCGAACCATTCGGGTTCCGATTCACATGGTGGAGAAGATTTCGAAGCTTCTGCAGGTGTCTCAACGGTTCAACGAGCAACACGGCCGCGATCCCTCCGACGAAGAGCTCGCCAAGTTGTTGGAACTCTCGGTGGGCGAAATTAGTGCGATCCGGCGTGCCCAGTCCCGCGCGGTGTCACTCGAACGGCCGTTTGATGACGGAGAGCAGGACTCCCCGAGTGATCGGATTCCAGACGAAACCGCACCAAACCCCTACCGTCAACTGGAGCTCCAGACCTCGATCAACCGGATGTGTGAGTTATTGGACCAGCTTCAGGAGCGTGACTCCACCATCTTGAAGGAGCGTTACGGTTTAGCAGGTGATGACCCAAAGACACTCGAGGAAGTGGGCCGCGAATTCGGCGTGACGCGGGAGCGGATCCGTCAGTTGCAGAACGAGGCGCTCGTCAAGTTGCGAAACATGATGGACGACTGGCGACCTGAGTGATTGAAGGAAGGAGTGAAAAAAGGATGAAGAGCAACTCGAAGGAAGTCATTATTATTGGAGCTGGTCCAGGGGGGCTGGCCACCTCAATCCTTCTGGCAAGCGCCGGACTGCGGGTGCGAATCCTTGAGCGGTTGCCAATGGTCGGGGGGCGGACGTCGACGATTGAGGCCAAGGGGTTTCAATTCGATTTGGGGCCAACGTTTTTCCTCTACCCCCAGGTGCTGCAGACCGTGCTGGCGCAGGCGGGGACCAGCCTGGAGAAAGAAATCGAGATGGTGAAGCTTGACCCTCAGTATCGGGTGCAGTTCGGTGGCGGCGGGCCAATCGATGCGACTCCCCGCGCTCGCGAGATGGAGCAGCAAATTGCCCGGTTGAGCCCGGCGGATGCACCCGGTTTCCGACGCTTCATGGACGAAAATCGCTCGAAGTTCGATGCGATGCTTCCTTGTTTGGAAAGTCCTTTCCGGGGATGGAAAGATTTGATTAACCCCAGGACGCTGTCGTTGTTACCCACGATTCGTCCGGGGCAGTCAATCGATCAGTATCTCAAGGGATTCTTTCAGGATCCCCGGATCCGGTTGGCCTTTTCGTTCCAGTCTAAGTATTTGGGAATGTCCCCGTTTCGTTGTCCGAGCTTGTTCTCCATTCTCTCATTTCTCGAGTATGAGTACGGCGTGTTCCACCCGATGGGAGGCTGTGGGGCTTTGAGTCGGGCCTTGGCCCGAGTGGCACAGAGGCTGGGGGTTCAAATCGATCTGGGAACGCCAGTTTCGCGACTGTTGTTCTCTGGGAAACGAGCCATTGGCGTGGAGACGGAGGAGGGGAATCTGTTCGCCGATGCCGTTGTCGTCAACGCCGACTTTGCGCGGGCCATGCAGCGGCTTGTACCCAACGCCCTGCGCCGGAAGTGGACGGATCGAAGGATCGAGAAGAAGAAGTTCTCTTGTTCGACCTTCATGATGTATCTCGGGGTGAAAGGGAGGTATGAATCGCCGCACCATACGATTCACATTTCTCAGGACTATCAGAGGAATCTCGACGAGATCGAGAACCAGCATGTATTGTCCTCGGATCCCTCCATTTACGTGCAGAATGCCTGTGTGACCGATCCACAATTAGCGCCCAAGGGCCACAGCACGCTTTACGTGTTGGCCCCGGTGACCCATCAGCACCCCAATGTCGACTGGAACCGGGCTCGCGCCGGTTTTCGTCAAACAGTTCTAGAACAAATGGAACGGGCGGGTTTTTCCGGGGTGGAGGATCGCATCGTCTATGAACGGGTCATCACACCGGCTGATTGGGATGAAAAGTACGAGATTTTCCGGGGAGCGACCTTCAATCTCGCTCACTCGTTGGATCAAATGCTGCACCTGCGGCCTCAGAACCGGTTTGAAGATCTCGATCGAACCTACATCGTTGGAGGGGGAACCCATCCGGGAAGTGGCCTGCCGGTCATCTTTCAATCGGCACTGATCAGCAGCCGGCTTCTGCTGCAGGACTTGGGGTTGTCGTCCAAGGGAGTCACTGATGGGGAAGGGTCCGATGAGCGAACCGCCGGTGTCAGTCTGAAGGGCTCGTCTCAACCGAGGTGATCCGGCGGATCGAGGGACGGATGGTCGCCGGGGACGCGCCGGAAAATAGCCATGGTCCGTTGGATCAGTCTTGGAAGCTGGTTGTGGCTGCTCCAGGTGGGGACCATGGGGGAGGGACTGAGACAGTCTGTCTGCAAGGGGGTGGGGCATATAGAGTCCTTCTCGCTGAAGGACCAGGATCGGGTGAGACGAACCTTCCGGTTCCCCCACGCAGCGGTTCGGGTGTTTTTTGTGTCCCGGCGCGATGGTTCGGGGCTTGTGTCCGATTGGGTGGAAACGATCCGGGACGCGTTTCCGAAGGGAGTCGAGCTCCAGGGGGTCGCCAGCCTTGGCTCGG
>MDTE01055702.1_pt1 | contig 12773 bp, 9 predicted proteins | sample 811231 | NCBI WGS metagenome assembly MDTE01 (sample SAMN05326651, study PRJNA326480) | marine metagenome | isolation source: seawater | place: Indian Ocean: Red Sea | collected 2010
AAATACGCCTGGAGTAATAATCCCAGATTTAACCAAAATTGGAATTATGCCTGCAAGCCCTTATTCACCTGGAAGAATTGCTGTACTATCAAAAAGTGGCACACTACTATATGAAATCTCAAATAATCTTACTACAGCAGGGTTTGGACAAAGTATCACTATTGGAATTGGGGGTGATCCTGTAAATGGTACCAGAATGATTGATGCATTTGATATGATAAAGGATGATCCTGAATTAGAAGGAATTGTTGTAGTTGGTGAAATTGGTGGTGATGCAGAAGAAATCTTAGCACAGCATATTATTGACATAGGTTTTGATAAACCGATTGTAGGATACATAGCAGGACGACGTGCACCTAAAGAAAAACGAATGGGACATGCAGGTGCAATTGTAATGGGTACATATGGTTCTGCAGAGTCAAAAATTGCTATGTTTGCTAAAGCAAATATACCTGTAGCCAAAAGACCTGGGGAAGTTGCGGTACTGCTTGCTGGTAAAATGACTAACCAATAAGAATTATTAAGTGTGTTAAAACAAAAACTTCATGCCAGTAGCAGATCCACTAAAAAAGCAGATTGCCCAAAAGGCTAGATTACATATGAAAATTTGTATTTCATGTGGTGCTAGATTAGATATTAGTGCAACAAGATGTAGAAAATGTAGAAGTACATCACTGAGACTGAAAAATAGGCAATTAGGAATTAAAAAGTAACTGAGAATATTTTATTTCTTTCCAAAAATTCTAAATCCTGAAAATCTAGATGAGATAGATTCTTTATTAATTGAACTAGTTGTAATTCCGTCAAGATAATCATATGTAATATCTTCACCACCAAAACCAATAAGTTTCTTAGTTTTTAGTTCATCTAAAAAGAATTCTTTTCCATTTTCTAGTTTTAGTATTGCATCATCACTAATATCAAAACCTGAACCTTTATCATAAAATCTAATCATGCCGCCTTTTCTGAGTTCGATAAATACGTCATAACTAACTTTATGACCAAAAATCTGAATTTTCCTACCTTTGATGTTTACATTATCTACAAGATCCAGTACCAAAACCTCATCTGCATCAAGTGAAACTGTTTCTCTAACAGTACCAGCAATAATTTTTCCATTAGGTGAACTTAGTTGTGATCTATGTTCACGTATCAATGACATGCCAACTCGTCCTTGTGGATCTGGAACATGTTCCCTAATACCATTGACATTTCCACATATGATATCACCATTATCAACAGTTATCTTTGAACCATTTTCAATATTGAAACCATTATCCAATGGGTCTGTCATTTTGAATGTTCCATGTGTCAAATGAATTTCAGTTTTAGAGATATCGTTATCTGAGAAATATGGATTAGTAATACTGCCCCACATAAACACATGGTCATTGTAGGTTAATTTACCAGCCCAAAATTTTCCTTTAATTGCTAATGCATTAGATGCTTTTCTTTCTAATTCAATTTCACCAAGTTCCTTGGAACCAAAAAGTCTGTTCCCTGTTGCATTTGCTCGAGACAATGCATCAAGCCATTCCTGAGCAACCTGAATTTCTCTTGCAACGTCATCGGAAAGTAATGTATTTTGCCGTTTTCTTTCTTCCTCATCTGTTCCCCAGAAGAATTTTGCTTTCTTGGACAATTCATCTGGTGAATCTGGAAATTTTTTTCCTACTTTAAGATCTTCAAAGGCCTGCTTAATTTTGATAAATGAATCATCTTTGCCACCACGGTCAGAGTGATGCTTTAGTGCAAGTTCTCTAAATGCAGCACGAATTTCCTGTCTTGATGCACCATCCTTTACACCTAAAATTTGGTAATTGCTTTCTGGCATTTCAAACCTCTATGATGATATCTCTGTTAGAATATCTATAAGTTATGCAAAACTAATCTATTTTCTAATAAAGGTGACTTTGAAGTTCAATTTGTTCTTCAGCCGTGATTAACCCTTTTCTAACCATAATATCTAGTAAGTCTTTGAACAGTTGTTTCTGTTCTTCAGACATTCCACCAGATGTGCCTTTGTCACCAGGAGGGCCTGGAGGACCTCGTGGACCTTTATCGCCAACGGGACCTTGTGGACCTCGTGGACCTGCCTCACCTGAAGGACCTGGAGAACCTTGTGGACCTTGCTCACCTTGTGGACCTTGAATTCCTTGTGGACCTCGTGGACCTTTATCGCCAGTTAACCCTTGTGGACCTTGATCACCTTGTGGACCTTGTGGACCTCTATCACCTGAAGGACCTGGCGGACCTGTAATTCCTTTATCGCCAGGAGGACCTTGTGGACCTCGTGGACCTTTTTCACCAACGGGACCTGTTAATCCAATTTTTCCTTTTTCACCTTGTGGACCTTGTGGACCAGGAGATCCTTTATCGCCAGCTGGACCTGTAATTCCTTTATCGCCTTTTTCACCAACTGCTCCAGGTACTCCTTTATCACCTTGTATGCCAGGAGGACCTGTCGGACCTTTTTCACCTTTGTCACCACGTAATCCAGTTAATCCTTTGTCACCGGTTGGACCTTGTCTTCCAGTTTCACCTTTGTTACCTACTGGACCTTTATCGCCAGCTGGACCTTTGTCACCTTTGTCACCAGTTAGACCTTTTTGACCAGAATCGCCTTTGTCACCAGGAGGACCTGGATTACCTTTGTCACCTTTGTCTCCTTTGTCACCAGTAACACCTTTGTCACCGGTTGGACCTTTTCCACCTGTGGAACCTTTGTCTCCTTTGTCACCTTGTACACCAATTGGACCTTTGTCACCTTTGTCACCTTGGGGACCTTGTATACCTCTGGTTTTTGTTTTCTTTGTGGAAAATTTACTAGTTGTGGTTGTTTCTTTTTCTGTTTTTTTAGATTCAGGAATTTCAAATTCAAATGAATTACCAATGGATGAAAATTGATCGGATACAACTATCCAGATCTTTGAGAATGATGATATGCCTTCAGGTAAAGGATTCTCAATTGAACCTAATGTTTCTTCAAATTCACCATTTTTTACTTTTAAATGGAATTTCTCTGTCCAAATTGATGAGAAAGATTTTGTTTTAATCTCTGAATCGGTGGGTTTTGCCTCAGTAATTGATATTTCTACTTCAAATATCCCATCTTGGTCAAATGGGGCATCTCCTGAAACTAAAAAACTAAGATTTGCCATTATCGATGTTAAAACGCTTCCTAGTTAATACATTTTTCATTTTTTGATAAAAATGCTATAAATGCCCATAGGATACTATTTATCTAGAAAAAAGTGGTATCTGATAATATGAAGGAAAAGGAAGATACCCCACTGAAAAAGGTGGAAGAAACCTCGTTAACTAATGCAGACTATCAGCGTAATCGGCTATACAAAAAAGGCATCAACCTGATGGCTGATGAAAAATTAGAAGAGGCATCTAGAACTTTTGAGATGATTCTTAGAACTGACCCAAATGATGTCGAAGCTATGTTAAAACTAGGATATTCAAGATTCCACCTAGATGATTACTCTGAAGCAATGAGAGTTTATGACAAAGTCTTAGACATTGATATTACAAATTCAGAAGCTTGGAATTTAAAATCCTTGGTTTTCTATGAAAAAAAGAATTTTGCAAAAGCATTAGACAGTGTTGAAAAAGCACTTGATTCAGATCCAACTTATGATATGGCATGGTACAACAAAGCATGTTATTTATCACTAATGAATCAGATTCCTGATTCATTAGAATCATTAAAACGATCAATTGAAATTGACGTAAAGAATGCTAGAAAAGCTGTAAAGGACAAAGATTTTGTAAATGTACGAACAGAAGAGGGGTTTAAGAGAATAATTGAAGTTGTTGTTATTGAATCATTAAGACAGGGATACCATACAATTGGTTCAATTGTATGGACAACATTTCTAAGCAAAGAAGATACACAGAAATGTCTCAATGAACTAATTGAAAAAGGTCTTGTAATTAAAAGTCATAAAAGGCAAGGATTTAATCAAATGATTCCTATTTATGATCTAGAACCAGAAATGGGTAAGAAGATAGGTGCTAAGAAACGTGGTTTGCTAGGTCCTAAAACAAAAACAAAACTTACTGCACCTGTAAAAAATCTTAAAGAAATTGGTTTAGCAGTACAATCAATAAAATCATCTATACAAGATGAAAATGTTGAAAAAACATTAGAAAACTTACAAACTTTCATAGATCCTGCAATGTGTGGTGAACAAATGATTGAAGAATTTTTGGAGGAACATAGAGACATTAGACTTTACAAAGTTAGACTACAAGATAGAGGTGAAGACTTCCTTATAGAAAATAAACGAAAAATGCTTGAATTCTTTGATAATATTGAGATTAGAGTTACTAAGAAACTAAGAACAAATATTACATAGAAGCAGTTTTTTGTCCTAAAACTAATGCAAAATATTTGCGTGAGTCATACCAGATTTTATTAATTTTTATTCCTGATTTGTCAAACATTGACTCAATTTGGGAGATTGAAAATTTATATGAATTCTCAGTATGTATTAGTTCGTCTTTTGCTAAATCTATAACGAGATTTGCGCCAGGTATTGTCACAGTTTGAGAAGATGATGATTTCAGATACATCTCAATTCTTCCACATGATTCATTATAATATGCATGATGTGCAAATTTAGTTAGATCAAAATCTGCACCTAATTCACAATTTATCCTATCAAGAACATTAAGATTGAATCTTGCTGTTACCCCTTTTGAGTCATTATATGCATTATGTAATGTAACAGGATCTTTTTTCAAGTCAAATCCTATCAGAAAAAGATCCGAATCTTTCATCATACCATGAATTATTTGTAAAAATTCCATTCCTTCATTATGATCAAAATTCCCAAAACTCGAACCTAAGAAAGATATTAGATTTGGTTTTCTATCATGTTTCTTAATGAAATCTAACCCATTTTCATAAGTATCAATTACCCCAGTAATCTTTAGATCCTTGTAGATTTTAGATAATTCTTGTGTGCTATGAGTTAAAATGTCAGATATGTCAATTGGAATGTACTCAACGTTGGTTTGAAGATTGTAAAGTGCGTCTAACAACAAACGTGTCTTAACTGATGAGCCACTCCCTAATTCCACTAATCTAAGTTCAGATAAAACATAAGATTTGATTTTTTTCTGAATATTTTTAAGAATTTCAACCTCAGTTCTATATGGGTAATATTCTGATAATGAGCAAATCTCATCAAATAATTTAGAACCATTTTCATTGTAGAAAAATTTTGGATTTATTGATTTTGGTTCATTTCCTAGGGAAGTATTGATCTCATCAGCAAAAGTTTTTTGATTTCTTATAGTGCCTGGCTTGAAATATTTTAGATTGTTATTAACTGTGGTCAGTTGATATTCAATCTGACCTTGAATAGTTTTCGAGTTCATATCTCAAAAGCAAATTTTTAGATGCATAAATTTCTTCTCAAATAATTACTTCGTGATGAACATTTCATATATCAGTCATGACTACAGTTTTCATTGAATGAAATACTGAGAATTGAAAATTTAACCAAAACGTTCACTAAAAATGGTATTTTCCATTCAGGTTCAAGCTCAGTTAGAGCAGTAGATGATGTAAGTTTCACTCTTTTAAATGGAGAAATTTTGGCAATTGCCGGACAGTCAGGTTCTGGAAAATCAACTATTGCAAAACTAATTCTAAGATCAATTGAACCTGACTCAGGTAAAATTTTCTTTGATGGTGAGGAAATCTCACAAAATTCTGATAGTCTCAAAAAATTTAGAAGTAAATGCCAGATGATTCATCAGGATCCTTATGACTCGATAAATCCAAGAATGAAGATTTTTGATATAGTAAATGAACCATTAGAAATTCATAACAAAGGAGATAAGCATGAGAGAGATAAAATAGTCTTTGAAACATTGAAGCATGTAAAATTAGAACCTGTTGAAGAAATATTAGAAAAATTTCCTCATATGCTTTCTGGTGGTCAACGTCAACGAGTTGCTATTGCCAGAGCATTAGTTACAAACCCCAAGATAATAATTGCTGATGAGCCAGTATCAATGCTGGATGTTTCTGTTCGTGGTGAAATTTTAGAACTAATGAGTTCAATTCAAAAAAAATATGACATGTCATTTATTTATATCACACATGATCTTGCTACTGCAAAATTTTTTGCAAAGAAAATAATAATTCTATTTGAAGGAAAAATCATGGAATCAGGTAATATTGAGAATGTTTTAACCAACCCAAAACATGATTATACAAAAGCGTTAATTGATGCAGTACCACATCCTAATCCAAATAACCTATACAAAGAAAAAAAAATTAATTGGAAAAACTACAGTTAACTAGCAATAGTAGACTCTTCTTCAAGATTTAACATTCTTTTGTCCTTGTACTTGACAACATTAGAAACCCCATTCTTAGGAAATACTCCATAGATCAACTTAGCTTTTTCAACAACAGAATCTTTTAGAGAAACCATTAGGAACTGACTTCCTACAGAACGTTCTTTAATTATGTTAGAAAGTTTTTCAGCGTTAGGTGCATCAAGTGCTGCATCTACCTCATCAAATAGATAAAATGGTGAAGGATTTAGTCTTTGTAGCGCCAATACAAATACTATAGCAGCTAATGATTTTTCTCCACCACTTATTGATGTCGATTCTCGTTTTGGTTTATTTGGGAATTGAATTATGTAGTTAAGTCCAGAACCAAATATGTCATCCTCATTCTCTAATTCTAACCATGCATTACCACCTGTCATTTTCGAAAATGCATCACGAATTTCCTTATCAACTGTGTCAAATGCGTCCAAAAATGTCTGACGTTTGTCTTTTTCAACTGATTCAATGAAGGAAACAATTTTGTTTCGTTCTTGTTCTAGAAGATTTTTCTTCGATGATGCAGTTCTATAACCATATGCAATTTCAGAAAATTGTGAAGGTGCACCTGCATTAAGTGATGCTTTAAGCCTATTTTGTTCATGCTCAAGTGATGAAATCAAAGAGGTGACATCAAATACCTCTAATGTTTCATCAAAACCAAAAGTTGCTAACATTGTTTTTATTTTTGATTCTTTACCTCTAATTTCAGATAGATCACGTTCTAAACTATCAGATTTTCTTTCACGACCTCCAATATCACGTGTTAGAGATTGTTCACGATCAAGTAGTTTATTTATGCTATCGTCAAACACCTTCATTTTTTCAACCGAGTTTCCAGATGTAGAAATAAGTTTCTGCTCTTCTTCACGTAGATTTGTTAATTCTTCTTCTGATTTAGATCTCTCTTTCTCTTTTTTTCTATTATCTACCTCAAGGTGATATTTTTCGTCTTTGATTGTTGTATGTTCTTGTTGTAATCTCCTATGATCACTTCTATTCGTTGTAATTGATGTCATTAAGGTTGCAAGATTATTTTCGTTTTCTTTTAATTCTGTATGGTTTATGTTCTGGTTTTTCATTGAATTAGAAAATTGTTCATTTATTGATCTTAATTCATTAGCAATACTATCCATTTGTGGTTCAGCATAATTTTGCCTGACCAGCATAATCTGGGATTCAAGTGATTCCAAGTGTGAACTTTGTTTAATTAATTCTGTAGAAAATCGTTCCTTTTTCTTTTCTAATTCTTTCCTTCTAGAAACAAATTGATCTAAAGTTTTTTTTCCTGAATTTATTCTATTTTTAACATCAGAATAACTGTTCTGCGTTACAACCAATCCCTGTTCAGATAGATTGATTCTATTTTCATGAGTTTTTATTGAGTCTTGATATTTTTTGGTTAGATTTTTCTTCTTTTGTACAGCCTTTCGTAGAGCAGAAATCATATTTTGAAGTCCTTCTACTGAATCACTCATATTGATAATTTTAGTTAATTTTGAAATTTTGGAATTAATGTCTATAACAACCGCTGATGCCTTTGCCTCATAATATTCACCCTCTAAAGTGATAGATTTGTATCCTAACTTGGAAATTTTGATGGCAGAATCTCTAGAATCTACTAGTATAGTATTACCAAAAAGAAACGTTTTGAGTGAATCAAACCTAGATTCACAGGAGACAAAATCTGATAATATACCAATTATTCCAGGGTCATCAAGTTTATTCAATTTAATGTCTGGAATTTCCTCTAACGGAATAATTTTGAGTTTTGGAAGTTTTTTCTCTCTTACAGTTTGGGCAAGTGAAACTAATGCCTCAAAATCCTTTACAACTACTGCCTTTATCCAATCTGAGCTTACAGCCAGAACTGCACGCTCATATTTTTTATTCCATGATAAAATTTCATAAACTAATCCTTCAATTCCAAGATTCTCTGCATCATGTTTCAATTTTGATATTGAATAGTCCTCATGCATTATTCCTTTAACAAATTTAATTTTTGTTTCGTATTTGTTGGCACCTTTTGATGATGCATCAATCAGTGATGATAATTCTGTTATTTCATTTTCTATTTTAGATTTCTTTTCCTCATGTATGGTTATACGTTTTTTAATTTCTTCAATGGTTTGTTTATGATTATATATTGCACGTTCCAGTTTTATTTTTTGTTTTTCAAGATAATCATGGTTGACTAAGAAATTTTGTTCTTTATTTGAATTTGTTAATAATTTCTCATCTATACCAGTAATTTCAGAATCAAGTTTGCCCTTCAGAAGCTTAACATTTGTTATTTTGTTTGTAAGAGTAGAAATCTTTTTGTCAACTTCGTGTTTCTGACTTGTAATACTAGATTGTTTTTTTAAAACTTCTGTTCTTCTTGAAGTAATTGCTTCTGATGCTGAATCAATTTCTTTTTTCTTTTGTCGTAATTCATTTATAATTTTCTTTTGCTGATCAATTTTTAAATCAAGAGAGTTTTTCTTTTCTTCCAAGTCATTTAAAAGTGGTACCAATTCTGTAATTCTAAGATCAATTTGAGACAATCGTTTATTGTTAGTAATGATCCTGCTATCTGCTGCATCAAATGATTGTTTAACAGAACTTAACTGAGTGTCGATTTTTGACTTTGATTGATTGTATGCATTGGTCTCATCCATGAATTCATTTTTTTGTTTTTGTAGTTCAGAGCGTTCTTTTCTTACTGTAATCCGCTCGTCTTCAAAATGCTTCTTTTCAGAATTTAGTGCGTTCTGAGTTCTTTCTTTAGACGTTTTTTCCGACAAAAGCTGTTTGAGGGAACTGGCTGCTGAGATCGCTCGAAAGCGATTAAGCTCTCTTTCAATGAGTTCATAACGTAATTTGTGGTTTCTTTCTATTTCTAAATCATCAATACGCTTCTTGACTTCACCCATTTTGGCAAGTGAAATTGCTAGTCTTTGATCGGCTTCAGATAACTGTTTTTCTGCTTCTTTTTTCTTTTCGTCAAATGCTTCCAAGCCGATTAGTTGTTCAATAACTTGACGTTTTTCCTCAGTTGTAAATTCAGAAATTCTTGTTACAGTTCCTTGTTGTACTGCATTAATCTGGTTTAAACCCGCATTTGCTAGCTCCATCAATTCGAGAACTTTTTGTCTTTGAACCTTGGTTTTATCTAAATAGTATATGTTCTCTCCTTTGTCACTCATTTCTCTTGTTATTGTTACAAGATCAGAGTCTACTGGAATTTTTCTATCTGTGTTATCAAATTGGACACTGGAACGTGCCATCTTAGGCCCTCTTCTATTACTTCCTTCAATATCATGAATTAATTTTCTCAGACTAGGTGCTCTCATTACTGAAGGTCTATTTTCTCCTAATGCAAAAATTATGGCATCTAAAATGTTACTTTTCCCTGAACCATTTGGTCCAGAGATAGAAATCAGTCCTGGCTCAAAATCAACAATTGTGTTTTTAAAACCAAACGATTTGAACCCAAAAATCTCAACTTTTTTAATATGAACCAATAAAATTTGTCATGTTTTGGCTTGCATAATTAGTGCTAACAAGTTTAGTTGACTGGAGAAACAAACTTTGTAATGTTATAATATTTAGAAATTATTCACCGTGAACAAACTTCTCAAGTTCAGTCTTAGCTACTGGATCAGTCATTTGTTCTATTGGGTGCTTCATAAGATAAGCACTGGCAGGTATTATGGGTCCACCCATACCTCTATCTAAAGCGATCTTTGCTAGTCTAATTGCATCAATCACTATTCCTGCAGAGTTTGCTTTGTCATCAACTTCCAACCTAACTTCCATATTATACGGAATATTTGCCCATTGCCTACCTTCTATTCTCATAAACATTAATTTTGTATTCCCTAAGAATGGAATGAAATCTGATGGACCAACATAGATTTGTTCGTCATCTAACCTATCTGTAAGCTGACTCTGTACGCTCTCAGTTTTAGATATTCTTTTACTTACGAGCCTCTCTTGTTCCTTCATATTCAAAAAATCTGTGTTTCCACCTACGTTGATCTGATATGTTTTTTCTATTTTTGTTCCTCTTTCGTCACAAAGTCTTGCCAATGTTCTATGTACTATGGTTGCTCCAACCTGACCCTTTATATCATCACCAATTATTGGAATGTTCTTATCTTTGAATTTTTGTGCCCATTCTTTGTCAGATGCTATAAAAGCTGGCATACAATTTACAAATGCAGTATTAGTTTCAAGACAAATATTTGCCCAAAATTGAGTTGCCTTCTCAGAACCAACTGGTAAATATGATACTATTATCTCAGTTCCAGTTTCTTTGATTACCTTTTTAATTTCTTCTTCTATTTCAGATTCTGTTTTGTTACTTTGAATAGGGTTTACCTTATTCTCAACCCAAATTCCAACACCATCTAAAGCAGGACTTTCATACACTTTTCCTTCTGTCTTTGGCATCTCGTCTTTTGGAATCCAATTTACCATATTGGGTGATTCGTATATTGCCTCATTTACTGGCTTTCCAACTTTATTTTCTCCGACATCAAATCCTGCAACAAAATCAATATCATGTATTGAATAATCACGAAGCTTATCGTGTATAATTCCAATTACTTGTTGTGATGGATTCTTTCTATAGTATTCAATTCCCTGAATAAGACCAGAGAAACAGTTTCCCAAACCGACTAATGCCACTTTGATCTTTTCAACCATGTTCAAATTGGTATTTTATTTATGGTTTAAAGTTTTCTTAATGAAATTTAAAAAATTATAACTAACCATGGGTATAATAAAACATGAGTTCAGATATTGATGTTAAAGAAATTATTCCAATAAACATTGAAGGTGGAATTGTAATTAATGGATTTCCTTCAACCGGACTAACTAGTGCAGTTGCAACAGAATCTCTAATTAATACAACACAATTTGAATTAGGTGCAATAATTGATTCAGATCGATTTCCGCCAATTAGTATAATTAAAAATGGCATACCAAACTATCCTACACGAATATTCGTTAATAATGAACTAAATGTTGCAGTTTTTTCTTCCTATTTGACACTTGATGTTTCTTTACACAAACCAGCTGCTAGAATGATTTTAAACTGGACAAAAGAAAAAAAATGCTCAATGATAATTAGTAGTATAACTGTTAAAGGTGATTTAAATAATGAAATTGTTGGTGTAGCATCAACGGGTAATGCACGAGGAAAATTAGTTACAGCAGGAATTCGCGTTATTGAAAATGCAACAATACCTGGCATTCCAGGAATCTTGTTGAATGAAGGAATGTTAAATGGTCAAGATGTAATTGTCTTATTGGTTAGTTCTAACAAAGATATCCCAGATTTTACTGCAACATCAAATCTATGTAATGTTTTAACTAAGCTAGTCCCTGGTGTGGCTTGTAATCTTACAAAATTAGAAAAAGAATCAAAAATTATTGAACAGCAACTTCAGCAGGCAACAGATGATGCTAAAGATCTTGGCGATAATATCTATCGATAAAATTTTTCGTCATATTCAGTAGTGAAAGTAATGGAAGAGTTAATTGGTTTTGGAATAATGGTTATAGCAATTTCTGCATCTGGTGTAATGTCACCGGGTCCATTATTTTCTGCCAACATAATTTATGGTCTTAAGGAAGGGAAGGTTGCTGGATTAAAAATTGCAGTAGGTCATACAATTGTTGAATTTCCTCTAATAGTTTTGCTTGGTACAGGTATTATTACAACAAATATCTTTCCAGACTATAGAATTATTATTACAATAATTGGTGCATTAGGAATATTTGCTTTTGCAGGTCTACAGATAAGAAGTTTATTACAAAAAAATATTCAAAAAAATCTAAAATCTAGTAGAGGACCAATACTAACGGGAATTTTCCTTAGTGTATTAAATCCATTTTTCATTGTATGGTGGTTAACTATTGGTTTCAAATTGATTACAGAGTCAATTGAGATTTGGGGATTTATTGGTATTATAGTACTATTTCTCTTTCATATATGGATGGATTATGTATGGCTTTACATAGTGGCATTTTTTGCATCAAAAACTAGAAACTTTTTATCAAATAGAAACTACAAAATTTTAATTATTTCGTTGACAGTAATTTTAATTTATTTTGGGATAGAGTTTTTACTAGAGATTTAGGAATTTGAACGAGAAATATCAATTTCAAGAAGTGATACATTACGATTTTTACCGTCTTGTGATACAAGTGATTCAGAAGAAATTCTAACATCACTTATTTTGTAGCCAACAGAATTCATTCGTTTCATAATAAACTGTGATACATCAACTGCTTGAGTTATTCTCTTACCTCGTGCTTTTATTGTTACTAAGGGTGTAGCCGATAATTGTGTTAATGTTGAATTAACATATGTCATTATAGGTTTATTTCCAACAAAAATTACATTTCTAATTTTTTCATCT
>MDTE01107811.1_pt1 | contig 12773 bp, 16 predicted proteins | sample 811231 | NCBI WGS metagenome assembly MDTE01 (sample SAMN05326651, study PRJNA326480) | marine metagenome | isolation source: seawater | place: Indian Ocean: Red Sea | collected 2010
CTACCTTTTCAGGGCTAGTCGTTCGACTCTTGATCGTATTGGTCCTATTCACTGTCTTGAAACCTCTCTTCACTCTGCTCGCCTTGGTATCGCTGGGCGTGTTGATTGCATTGCTGAGTTTGATGGCGAGCTTGCTGTGATAGACTTCAAGACCACAAAGACTTTGAAAAAAGTTGAGTGGTTGGAGAAGTTCTTTGTCCAAGAGGCAGCGTATGCATACATGTACTACGAGTTGACTGGCGTCGAGGTAGACAAGTTGGTCACGCTGTCTGTTGCTGAAGATGGTCAAGTCCAAGTAGAACAACGTTATGACAAGATCCCCTACATGAATAAACTCATTGACTGGATCGAAGAGTACAGGTATTATGTCAAGGGGATGAACAAATGAAAGAGATCGAAGAAAAGTTTATGACACAAGCAAAGTTCTCGGCACTCGTTGAGAAAGTGGTCAAGGATTCTAATGGTCTCGTCAATTACATTGAAGCAGTCACATCTATCTGTGATGAATTTGAGATTGAAGTGGAGACTGCTAGTAAACTTATTTCTAAACCACTTAAAGACAAAATCAAATACAATGCTCAACAGTTGAATTACATCAAACGAACGAGCAGAGGAGTGTTACCACTATGACTGATAACTTTTTTGATTCCGAAGTAGTTCGAGAAGAACTGGAAGACATACAAACTACCTACACTGAACTCCTGAAGATGTCTAACAAACTTCAGGAGTTTTCTCCTGAACAGAGGTTAGATCATATCAATAAGACATTGGAGTTGGTTGCCAAGCAGAAGGTGTTCTATGCACGTCTTGCCCTGGCGTCATACCATGTTGAAGAAGGACAGAACGATGGTTCTGTCAAGGATATGAAGGATCGTATCGATTCGATCTCTCAGGTGTACTCTGGTGGCATGGACCTGACTGCTGTCCTTGACCAGATGGAGAACAAACTCAGGGAATGGAAGACCGAAATCCTGAACCGAGGTGGGTCTTGACAAGACCTACATAGTGTGTCATCATACTGATGGCACCACAAGCCAAATACAATCCAATACGGAGAATACAAACATGTCTTTTGCATCACTCAAAAAGTCCAGCAACAACTCGTTCGCCTCTCTTAGCACTGCTATCGAGAAGATGAACAAGCCTTCTGGATCTAAAGTTGATGAACGCCTCTGGAAACCAGAGGTTGATAAGAGCGGTAACGGTTACGCTGTCATCCGCTTCCTGCCCGAGACGGACGGCGATCTGCCGTGGGCACAGGTCTGGAGTCACGCATTTCAGGGACCTGGTGGTTGGTACATCGAGAACTCTTTGACCACTCTTGGTCAGAAGGATCCCGTTGGCGAACTGAACCGTCAACTCTGGAACAGTGGTGTCGATGCTGATAAAGAGATTGCTCGCAAACAAAAGCGTAAACTCTCTTACTACAGCAACATCTACGTTGTTCGCGATCCTCTTCACCCTGAAAACGAAGGCAAAGTCTTCCTCTACAAGTACGGTAAGAAGATCCACGACAAGATTGTCGCCGCTGCACAGCCACAATTTGAAGATGAAACCCCCATCAACCCCTTCGATTTCTGGAAGGGTGCTGACTTCAAACTGAAGATCACCAAGGTTGCTGGATTCTGGAACTATGATAAGTCTGAGTTCGATCGCCCCTCCACTCTGGGTGGGTTCTCGGATGAAGAACTTGAAGCCATCTACAATAAAGAGTATTCCCTCAAAGAGTACACCGATCCTTCTAACTTCAAGTCCTACGAGGAGTTGGAAGCACGCCTGAACATGGTGTTGAACAAGAAGCGTTCTGCTCCTATGGTTCAGGATGAGTCCTTTGAGGATGAGTCTGAAGGTCGTGGTTCATTCAATGACCCCGACATCATGGGCAGTGCACAAAGTGTCACACCTAGTGCACCCAGTGGGTTCGGTGATCGTGTACAATCAGTACAGTCAGACGAACCAGACCTCTCTTACTTTGAAGACCTCGCTGCTGACCTGTGATGAATTACTTCGCTCAGGCATCGTTGGATCTCAACGAAGCGTGGAACATGAGTTGGGAAGAGGGCATTCAGTTCATCATTGTTCTGCTTGCTCTCTACTACGCAAAGAAGAGAATGGATTTGCACTTCGCTAAGAAGCAAGCAAAGACAACGGTTTACAAAGTCAAAATCATCGAGGACCAATGAAACTTCTAGCTCTCCCCATCCTTATTGCTGCTACAGCAACACCTGCAAGTGCTTTGACTTGGGGAGAGTTCTGGGAGCCGTTCAAAGATGATCATCACCACCACCATCATCATGTAGAACGTCATCATCACTACTATCATCGTCCACGACGTAAGTGTTTTGATTACGTCAAGCATGAAGAGTACATCCCTGGTGACTACAGTCGAAGCGGTCGTTACAGACCTGGTTGGGTCAGGACATGGACAGAACGTGTTCGCGTTCCATGCCACTACTGACCCCCAAACCAAAATCGACTTTTAGTTCCAAATATCGGCGGAAAAAAATTCGGGGTATTTTTTCGCTCCCAGGGTTTTTCACTATTTCATCATGACACACTACAAACCTTATTCACCAGAATGGCATAGATATCGGTATTTGAAGGAAGCAATCGACAAATACCTTGATGACTATATCGACAATGAAGTCATCATGGATGATATCCTAAATATAGTGTGTGAACGCCAAGAAGCGGCACATGCAGAGTATCACAAACTCGAAGATTTAGAACTCAAACTGCGTGAATGACCTATGCTGTCAACCCAATATCGACTCCGATTGGAGTCTATTTGTACATGCATTGCAAATAATGAAACAGTCCCATTAGAGGACATGATCTGGGCAGAGAAATTGGCAAAACGCCATACCACTGCTCGTGATTGGTTGAACAAAGCAAGACGTGCGTCCAAAGGCATCCAAGAGGGGTCTATGGACGATTTTATGAATAAGATGGGATTAGGTGACCCCGACCCATCTAATTACAGAACGGGGTTTGACGGTGCAGATGAAATTGTCGATTGGTTCAAACAAGACAAACCCGATGATTGGAGGCAACGGGACTGATGCAAGCAGTAATTTACAGTAACGGCAATCAAGAATGTGAACGTGCTAAAATCCTGCTAGAAAAACTAAACTTTCAAATTCAAATATACAGACTAAACCAACACTTCTCAGAAAAGGGATTTCGTATGGAGTTTGGTTCTGAGGCAGAATACCCTCAAATTAATGTCGGATTCCGACATATTGGTGGATTGAAAGAAACGCTTAAATACATGAACGACAAGGGAATGTTCTTATGAAAGTCAAACAATTCGTAGATTCAAAAGGTAATACATGGGAATGGGAGGATACTCCTGAACTTGAAGCATTCCGTAAATCACAGACAAACAAGCGATTACACAAACCCGAAAAGAAAGCATAAAAGAAGCGCCCCTAAGGGCGCTTTTTTAGTAACCCCCGCCACCACCAGAGGATCCTCCTGAGGAACCAGAAGAACCAGAAGATCCACTAGAACCAGAACTACCGCTGCTACTACCACTAGAACTAGAACTAGAACTAGAATCGGTAGATCCAGATGTGCCGCTAGAGTCGGTTGTTCCAGCATAAACGCCAGAATCAGTGATTGTGCCGCTTTCTGCCTGCTGTTCAGCAACAGTAAATGCCACCTGGGCAGATGCCTGTGTCACAGCAAAATCTCTATCACCATAATCGGCAGAAGATGCCAATTTGGTAACTGCAACTCTACCAATGTCACTTGAGTAGACTGGTTTAGTTGTAAGGAAGGATTCGTCGAGGACATCGAACGTTTTCTTCATATCATCCTCATCAACTTCCTCATTTGGAAGATATTCGACCAAATCCGTAAATTCTGAAACGAAGTTAGCAAGGTATGCTGGTTTCAGTAGGTAGATATTACGTTTATAGTCATTATTCTTAGTTTCGTACTCGTAGTTGGTGATAGGCATCACCACATCTATGATAGGGGTGCCATCAGTCCTATAATATACGAAATTTGAGTTTACTTCGATACCTCCTTCTAATAGAAGTTCTCCCGCAGGAGATCTAACTTCTAAGGTTTCATAATGATGGATCTCTGACGGTGCACCGTCATATTTTCTCTCCACATAATCCATCAACTCAGGTTCACTCATTGGCCACTCATCATACAGATTGATGATGTTGTTAGTGAGCATAATTACCCAGTCTAACTTAGGATCACCATATGCTGTCTGAGCAACATTGTCTGGTCTGTCATTGCCCTGGATGGAATACTGCTGAAACCCAAGAAGGGCACCAGTTAGGTCATCCCTGATCTTGATACGACGAAACAAGTTCTTCGCAACGATGTATGGATCTACACCCTGCTTGCGAATACTGTCCAAACGAACGTATACGTTTGGGAGATAAGAAAAGTAATTACTCATTGATCAGTAAGCATATCTCTGGTGAGGAAGGCGGTTTCATCGAACTGTAGTGTCAGTTCATACGCCGAAGGACCATAATCATATGTGTCATTATCACCTGTAGCACCATTTCTCAGGGTATTCAATTGACCGTCAGGTGTCATATTGACACTCATGTTTGTAAGAACACACTTGGTAGGAAACTTCATCAGGAATGATAGAGTTTCGGGTCTCTTCATGTCTGTACTTACCTCATCATCACTAGACCTATATCTAACAATGCTCAGTTGGAAGAAGTCGGGGATTGTAAGCCACCTATCTCCTCTGCCAGCTCCACTATCGATAGCATTAAAGAGAGCACCCTGACCTCCAGAAGAACCGTTTTTCCCAGGTAGCATGGATACACGGAGTGTTTGTATAATCTTTGTAATTGCCTGTACATCTTCTGGACTCCTCGGCGCAAGTCTAAACGTAAAGTTATGCTTCCTGTAGTCCGTACCTTGGAATGTTGTCTCTTCGTACGGGTTTAGAATTGCTTTTGCCGAAAGGGCAGTGATGTCATTAAACGACAGGTTGGTTTGACCCAAGTTTGCCAAGTTGGCACCAGCAGCAGCGGTCTGTGCTGCTAATTGTGACTTGAGTTGTTCTGCTGCGGATGATATAGTATTACCAATACCGTCGGTACCACTCTTGATACCTTGCATGACGGCTTGACCACCCCCACCTACTGCTACCTGGTTATACTTGGTAGTATAGGATTCAACTAAACCCGCAGGAAGATATAGGAAGATCGATTCTTTCGATCTCCCCGAAGATGTGCGACCAGGACTAGCACCACCACCAATATAACTATAGGGGTTGTTAGACTTGGAGTCATAAATATCTATTTTAAGGTAGTCCATCGCTTTTGTCGGAAACGACATATCGTCTCCGACTGCTTCTCTACTACCGTTTGATGTTGTTCCTACTGGTTTTACCCTGGGAAATACTAATGCCATGAGTTATACTGGAAAATACAGACCATCACAACCACAGAAATATAAGGGTGATCCCACAAATATTATTTATAGGTCTTTGTGGGAAAGAAAATTTATGGTATGGTGTGACAAGAACGAAAACGTTTTGGAGTGGGGAAGTGAAGAAATCATTATTCCATATGTATCTCCTGTTGACCGTAGGGTTCATCGCTATTTTCCAGACTTTTACGTCCGAGTCAGAACACGGAGTGGAAGGATTGAGAAGTTCATTATCGAAGTTAAACCCAAAAGGCAAACTGCTCCGCCGAAAAAGCAAAAGAGAGTCACCAAGAAATACCTCTCAGAAGTGAAAACTTATGCAGTGAATGAGGCGAAGTGGAAAGCAGCAGAGGAATATTGTGCTGATCGCCGTATGCAGTTTATGATTCTTACAGAAAAGGAATTAAAGGTATGAGTGTATACTCAGATGTTATGGATCTGCAAGGATTCAAACGCAAAAGCAGAGCGTGGTATCGCGATCAGGTAAGACAACTCCTTGAACCTCTGGATGGTCTGCCTGCATATGGTGATGTAGTGTTTTATGCATATCAAGCAGAATATGCCGATAAACTAAAATTCTGGGATAAGTACCCAATGACACTTATCACTGATATTGATGTCAGTCAGAATAGGTTTGAAGGTGGTAATTTACATTATTTGAGACCCACTACTAGGGTTTCTGTAGGTAAATCTATTGCTGCTGGTGCTATATCATATCCTCGCCGTTGCCATCATAAATACTTGATATCTAATGCTAGTGGGTTCTATAAAGTTCCCCGTGAAGAACTGAAAGATATTGGTAAACTGCCCTTGGAGCAGTTTGTGAGCACTGTTATGGGTCGAAGCATCGACATGCCTAGTTCATTTGTTTGGAGTCGTCTCTAGTGGCATTTACCACACCTAATTCATTTACCGAGTTCATGGATTGGATCCGCACAGGTGGTGCGGAACCTGCCAGGTCTAACCTGTATTCCGTATTCTGTGGATTCCCTGCGATCATCAGAGATCGTCCTTCTTACGACTTTCGCAAGTGGTATGAGTATGTCAACTTCTCCGCTGATGATGTAACTGTCCCCAGCAGACAGGTCACCACGGGTGAAGTTAGAGATCATGGTATCTCAAGAAAATATGCTACAGGACAGGTCAATAGTCCTATCACAATCTCATTTTTAGTCACAAAAGATCTCTGGTTGAGATCGATCTTTGAGCAGTGGATGCTTGAAACTGCAGGAGATCAAGAGAATCGTGTCGGTTTCTACGATCAGTACACTACCAATATCCTGATTCAGAAGTGGGAACTGGGTAGTAATGTTGTGTACCGCGATAATGTCAATACAGTAAAGGTTGCTGGTGTTGATAAACCATCTCAAGTACGACTAAATCGGGTAACTGGCGTGTGGCAACTGTTGGGTGCGTTCCCAACAAACGTCAGTGTTATGCAACTGAACAACGAAAGCACAACCATCATGAAGATGGATGTTGAGTTTGCATATGAGCGATATCGTTTCTCACCTGTTCTGGAAAACCTGGGATGGGCAAATCAACCAGATAAGTTCATTGATAGGGCATCAGGAGTCAACAGACTCCTAGGTATCGACAGTCTTGGTGGGGATGCTGCACAATCTGAGGTAAATGACTTTGGTATTTGATCACTAAATAACTACATGATATTGTGAATTATTATGCCACTACCGAAGTTAGCAATTCCTGAATACGAGTGCACGCTACCCGTTACAGGACTGAAAGTTAAGTATCGCCCCTTCTTGGTGAAAGAAGAAAAACTTCTCTACCTTGCCATGGAATCTCAGCAAGAGAAAGAAATGGTAAATGCAGTGAAGACTATCATCAAGAACTGCACTGACTTGAAGAAAAACCTGGACAAACTACCCACATTCGAGATCGAATACATCTTCCTTCGCATCCGTGCAAAGGCAGTTGGTGAGGTCAGTGAATTTGTTGTTACTTGTCCTGATGATGGAAAGACCACTGTGGATGTCAAACTTCCACTGCAGGATATTCAAGTAACGATTCCTGAAGGTCACACTAGAGAAATTGATCTTGATGGCAAGGTCAAGATGGAGATGAAGTATCCTTCTATGGACTTCTTCGTTGACTCCAACATGAGAGATGAACCTACCATTGAGGATATGTTCAAACTCTCTGCCCAATGTATCGATAAGATCTATGATGATGAAGAGATCTATGACTCTTTCACTCTGAAGGAAGCACAAGATTTCATTGAAGGTTTGAACTCGGAACAGTTCCAGAAAGTTCAACAGTTCTTCGATACTATCCCCAAACTTCGCCATGAATTAGATGTCGTCAATCCCAAGACGAAAGTTGTAAGCACTATTCCGTTGGAAGGACTTGCTGCTTTTTTCGGGTAGCACTGATGCATGATTCTCTAATGAATCTGTATCAGGTCAACTTTGCACTTATGCAGCATCACAAGTACAGTCTGACTGAACTTGAAAACATGCTACCTTGGGAACGTGATGTATATGTGAACTTACTTCTTGCTCACCTCAAGGAAGAGGAAGCAAGACAAAAGGCTCAACAAAGATCATCAATGTAAATGGCAAAGCTAAAAGTCAGAAGTTATGTTGCGGTGCGTCCCCCACAGGATCGCACTGGACTTTCTGTCGGCTTTACACAGAACATTCAGAGAACCAATCGCATTGGTGCTAGTCTAACTCATATTGGTGAACAACTTTCAACGTTCAATACCCTTCTAGAGTTCCAGACAGAATATCTGTCGGATAAGGGTAAAGAACATACTGATGTCATCAAAAAGAAATCCAAAACAGAACTTGAGAATCGTAGAGAACTACGACGTTTAGAAAGAAAGGATGAGGGTCGAGCAACAGATGATTCTGCTGAAGATAGAGTCGAAGCAGAACCCACTGTAGAAGATCAGAAGGGAACAGAAGAAGTTGTAAAGAAAGAGAAGAGTGGTAGATTAAAAGGATTCCTCAGTATTTTCAGAGGTATTGGTAATCTACTGATGCCATTGCTATCAAGTCTAGGACTGATGGCTGCCTTAGATTGGATAGCAAAGAATCCTGATAAGGTACAAAATGTTGTCAACTTTGTCGTAGGTTGGGCAAAGTTTGGGTTCAATGTCCTGCAATTTGGCATGACGAACCTAGCGGATGGTATCACTAGAGTATTTGGTGATGATCCGAATAAATCTACAGGTGAACGCATCTTTGATGGACTATTTGGCATCGGTCAAATGTTCGTTGGACTTGCTGGTCTTTGGGCAGCGTCCAGAATATTCTTCCCATGGAAGTTGGTAAAAGACTTCCGTAGGTTGTCGATGCTGTTTGACATCTTCAATCAAGATCCAAACCAGGGTCAGGACGGAGATAAACCTAGAAGAAGAACTAATAGAGAGAATCGCCAACGTCAGCGTGGCAGAACTAGAAATGCATCTAAGGCAGCAAGGCAGAGATATGCCCGCCGCTTTGGTGGTGATGCCGCTAAGAGAAGATTCCAAGGTAGAGTTGGTGGTCGTGGAGGGTTAGCCAAGTTACAGAAGAAGGCTGGTCCCCTAATGAAAAAACTGGGGGCAGGTTTCAAAAAACTAGGTCAATCAAAAGGACTTACCAAACTCGCTAAGATCGGTGGTGGAGCAATGTCCATCATGTCTGGTATTGGAGCATACCAGGACGCATTGGCAGCAGGTAAGTCAAACTCACAAGCGATTGGTATTGGTGTAGGTAAAGCAGCAGGTGGTATTGCTGGTGCTGCTATTGCTACAGCATTGCTTGGTCCGTTTATTGGTCCTCTGGCACCTATTCTCGGTACCATGATTGGAGAATGGGCAGGTGGTTGGTTAGGTGAACACTTAGGACCAATCGTTGAGAACGCATTTGGAAAGATTAGTGAGTGGTTCACCAATACTAGAGAATTCTTAAAGGAGAAGATCTTAGCAGGGATTGATATCCAACTAAATGGTATTGCACCATTCCTGGACTTCTTTATGGGGTTCATTGACTTCATTCAACCTGCGGTGGATTGGTTGAAAGGATTCAATGACTTTGTATTCAATAGTCAGATTGAGCTAATCATTAAAGGTATCCGAGCAGTCTTAGGTGGTGCCGAGTTTATTGCAAATAAGGCAGGACAGGCATGGAACTGGTTGACCAGTCCGTTCCGTGAGGAAGGCGGTCCTGTAGAACGTGCTAGCGGTGGTGCGGTTCGTAAAGAGAACCAAAGGAAGAAGCATGAAATTCTTCCCACCGTGATGAAGAAGCAGGCAATGGATCCTGCACGAGACTGGAAGAAGTTTGCTTCTGGTGGTGAATTTAAGAATGGTCAGTTACCTGCTGAAGCACTTGCTGATATTGGTAACGGTCACCGTCTAGCGAAGTCTGTCGCGCCTCAATTCAAGGCGATGATGGCAGCAGCGGCGGCAGACGGATATAAGATGGGCACTGCCTTCAGAATCAACTCATCTTACAGAACATATCAAAGACAGCAAGAACTATACAATCAACTTGGACCTGGAACTGCTGCATATCCTGGAACATCCAACCACGGTTTGGGTCGTGCTGTTGACCTGTGGTATACCAATGGTGCATACAAGTGGTTGAGACAAAACGCTGGTAAGTTTGGTTTCACCCAGATCCCTGGATATGAAACAGATAACCCTGATGGACATGAAGCATGGCACTGGGAGAACTTGACTGGTGCTGGTACCACTAAGAAGATTGCAACATCAGGTGCACAGGTAAGCACTGTACCGAATAGAAAGGTAGGACAGCAGGCAACACTGAAAGGTAAACCTGTTGTTTGGGATGGTAGCAAGTGGGTGCCTGAGACTGCCAGTAAGGAAACCATGGCAGGTAAAACATTTGCACCCGAAGCAAGAAATATGGGTCAAGGTGACTCATACTTCCAAGGACTTAATAACGCGGTCTCTGGCATCCAATACTCTGACGGTGCAGCACTAAATAAGACTGGGAATGTATCTGCACTTTCCGCAGCTAGTATCGGTGGTCAGATCGATCGCCAGATGCAAGGTAGTACAGCAATCGTTATGTTGCAACAGGTGAATAGTAGAGGCAAGACTCAATCTACCCAGGCATTGATTGTCTCTAGACCCAATCCATCACCCATGATTAATCGCTGCTGATGTCATTAAATACGTCTGTACCAAGAGCTAAATTATACAAAATGATCTCCAGTAAGGGGATCGCAAAGAGCTCGATTACTAACACCAACATGGACCAGATGGTTCAGGTGCAGAACGCTGGATTCAGCAAGATGGGTTCGGCGCTCAATAGTATTGGTGCGTCTGTTAATAGTATAGGTATCATGCTGGAAAGCATGTCTAACACCTTCAAACAAGGTGTGATGACACAGATTCAGCAGGCAGATAATCTTGTCAAGACACAGGAAGATATTGCTAAAGATGAGGCAGCAGCAGATAGAGCTGAACTCAGAGCAAAACAGAAAGAGGAAGGTAGAGCATTAGACGATGCTGCTGAAGCGAAGGTAGAGAAACCAAACCTCGCGAGGCGTGTTGGATTTGCTGCTGGATATGTCACAGGAAAGGTTGCATCTGGTGTTGCAGGATTTCTCGCCAGTCTGGGCAAACTATTCATGGGACTGGTGGGGTATGCTGCCCTAGATTGGATTGCTAAGAATCCAGAGAAGGTCCAGAAGATCATGGACACGATAGGCAAGATCGCCAAATTCGTGTGGTCTGCTGCTAAATTCTTGGCAGGATTTGCACTGGATGGTATCTCAGATTTCATGGAGAATCCATGGTCTCTGAAAGGTTTATTTGGTATTGGTAAGTTCTTCTTAGTATTGGCAGGCATCTTTGCTGGTCCTGCTCTCGCTAAGATGGGATTGAAACTGCTCCTGAAGGGCGGTGTCAAGTTTGTTGTTAAACCTGTACTCTCGCTGCTGAAAAATGTAGCGAAGATGTTATTCAACTTTGGTAAGATTGCTGCCAAAGGTGTATTCAAAGCAGGTAAGTTCATCCTCAAGAATCCGAAGGCAGCACTTGCAGTTGGTGCCGCTGTAGGCGTGGGTGCGCTGGCATATAACATGTTCAAAGGTGGTCAGGGAGCAGGTGAACCTGAAGGAGAACCCACCATCGAGAATGATGCTGAGGGTGAAGACGAGGGTGGTGGCGTCCTGTTCGATCCAGACGCAGTTCTTCAAACCATGGACCTGGATCCCCAGGCGTTGGCAAAGTTGCAGGAGACTGCACTTGCTGACAGGTTGATGTATTCTGCCGATGAGATCAAGGCGAAGGCAGAAGAAGATTCAGCAGCGTCAGCAGAAGAAGTCAAAGGTGCAAAAGGTCCGATTGAGGCAGCACTTGACTTTATCCTTACACCGATCAAACAACTCTGGCAAGGTGTTACCGATATTTTCGGTAAAGTCACCAACATGCTGAAAGAGCAGTTCCAAGGTGCGATGGGTTTCTTTAGTGAAGTCTTCACTAAGGTTGGTGACTTTATTAAACCATACGCCGATAAACTACTAAAATTCGGTGGTGGCGTCTTAGAACTGATGCTTCAACCATTCTTCAAAATGTTTGAAGCAGTTCAGAAGATCATGGAGGTCTTCCAAAAAGACGATAACAATCCAGAAGGTAAAGCAAAGGGGGGTTATGTTAAAAGAGCGGGCGGCGGTTGGATTACGGGTCCTCAGTCTGGTTATCCTGTATCTATGGATGGTGGTCACTCAGTTTCATTCATTGGTCACGGGACAGAGTGGGTCGGCACTAAGGGATTTGCTCAGGGCGGTGCATTTGTAGTACCATTTGACACACCTGCTACCAGATCCAATCCTGGTCTTACCAATCAAAGATGGGCACAAGCGAAGGCAGGCGGTTTCGGTCTGCCTGGATTTGCAGCAGGTGGTGAACTGAACTTTGCCAAAGAGATGATCAAGGTCCATGAAGGACTGAGATTGGATGTATACAACGACAGCAGAGGTTTCCCCACTGTTGGTTATGGACACTTGATTGATGGTGGATCGCCAGCAGACATTAGGGGGATGGGTATTGGTCAAAAGATCACCAAGTCCCGTGCTGATGCACTGTTTGATGAAGACTTCAAGCATCATGAACATCAGGCACGCAATATTCCTGGATATAAAAAGGCAAATGCACAACAGAAAGCAGCACTGATTGACCTGACATTTAACATGGGTCCTGCTTGGTATCAGGGATTCCCTAAGTTTGTGTCATATTTTAAGAATGGTGATTACAATAAAGCAGGTGAAGAACTCAGAGACAGTGCATGGTATGGTCAAGTTGGAAGACGTGCTGAACCTATCATCAGTCTGATCAAAGGTAAGGGAACTGGTGGTGCAAAACACCTCTCCAA
>MDTE01122567.1_pt1 | contig 12773 bp, 15 predicted proteins | sample 811231 | NCBI WGS metagenome assembly MDTE01 (sample SAMN05326651, study PRJNA326480) | marine metagenome | isolation source: seawater | place: Indian Ocean: Red Sea | collected 2010
GAAGACCAAGGTGAAGAAGACCAAGGTGAAGAAGACCAAGGTGAAGGACAAGTAGAAGGGGAAGGACAAGTAGAAGGGGAAGGACAAGTAGAAGGTGAAGGACAACCCTCAAGTCCATCGTTTGGTAAACGTTTTCGTTCATTATTAGGAAGGAAATCCCCTTCAAGAACTAATGAACCAGAAGTTACGCCTTTACGTTCGGAAGCAACATATACAGAAAAAAAATTACATGAGGTTTCTGATGAAATACGTCCGCTGATGATAGACAGGGATTGGGGGAAATGTATATCAATAATTAAAAATGCAATCAAAATTAAACCAAGTGAAGAAGAAATGGAAGACCGTGAGGCGAGAGAAATTATTAGTAAACAGAAAAATAATTTATTAGAAATATTACGTAGATGTAATGAAAAATACATCCGACAAGAAGAAGATAAAAAAAGGGAACAAAAAAAAAAACATGAAGAAAATGAAAGGAAGTTTGCAATGAAATATGGACTCGCATTACAGGATCAACAACGTCCGATGCAACAACGCCCGATGCAACAACGCCCGATGCAACAACGCCCTATGCAACAGCCTCAACAACAACAACGTCCTATGCAACAAATTCAACAACCTCAACAACGTCCGATGCAACAAGAAAGAATGGAACAGCCAATACAACAAGAAAGAACACAACAACCGATGTCTACAGAAGAAGAAGATGAAAAGGAAAAAAGTCCTGGTATACTTGGAAAAATTAAATCTATTTTTTCAAAAAAAGAAGAGGAAGAAGAAGAAGAAGATAAAATGATAGATTCAATTAATAATTATTTAGAATCATCAATAGATACTCCTGAAATTAAAGATATTGATGAAGGAGATATTCAAAAAATAGATAATCTATTAGTAGATCATAAATCATTAGTTGATGGAAATAATCAAATAGAAGGTAAATTTCAAAAATATAAAGAATCTCAAAGAATAAAAGGTTTTAAGGATTCAACACTAATGAAGCAAAAAGAAGAAGAAATTAGAAACCTTACTAATATAGTCTTAAAACTAGAAAAATCCCTTCGTAAATATAAAAAGAATGCGGAAAAAAAGTTTATAGCACAAAATGAATTACATTCAAAAGAACTTAGAAAAAAACTTAGAGAACAAGATAAAGAAAATCATGAAGTATATGACTATATGAATAAAGTCTTTAATGAAAAAATTAAAAAGGCAAATATAATTATCAAAGGTATTCAAAATGATCCTGATTATGTATTTAATGAAACCCATATGGAAAAAAAGAGTATAAAGAAAAAGAAATCAAAGAAAAAAAGCACAAAAAAGAAAAAAAGCACAAAAAAGAAAAAAAGTATAAGGAAAAAATCAATTCAAAAACGCAAAAAAAAAAGAAAGGAATCGAAAAATAGAAAACGCACAAAAAAGAAAATATAATACAATGATTAGTTTTTTTAAAAATTTTTTTGTATAATAATCATTAAATATGAAAAGGTATTCTAATAATGATCTATTATATAAAGATCCAATACGTTCTGGATATAATACAACCCCTAATACATTAAGTTTTAATCAACCGATTAATAAAATTCAGAAATATAATTTACAACAATTAAATAATCCAAATTTAATTAAGTTTAATAATAATTTTACTCCTCAGGGAAATAATAACCAACTGGTTCAATTGAATAAAGGCATCGGAAATGATAGTCAAACGATACCAGGTAGAAATTTAAGGAATGATCTACTACCAAAAGAGGAAAATAATTCACAAATGATACCTTATGGAAATAATAATTTAATTAATTTTAACAATGAAATTAATAAGTTTAAATATATGTCAGAAGAATTAATGAATAAAGATGAAGAAATTCAAAAGTATAAAAATGAATTATATAAATTACAATTATCACTTAATGATATACAAAAAGAACAACAGAAAGCAGTTTCAAGTGAAATAGAAAACAAATTATTAAGATTAAAATTAAATGAACAATACAATATTACAAAAGAAATTACTGAATTAAAACATAAAATAAAAAAGTCAAGAATGGAAACTAAAGACAAAGAAGGTGAAATTAATATGCTAAAAAGAATTATTCATAAACAATATACAGAACTATCAAAAAAAAATAAAAAAAATACATTAGACGAAAGTGAAAGTAGTGGGAGCGAATATAGTGAAAGCGAATATAGTGAAAGTGATTATGAAAGCGAAGAAGAAGAAGTTAAAACTAAACCAGTATATAAGAATAGTATATTGAAAGATATATTAAAGAGACATATTAAAGCCCCAGAAAAAAGGATCGATAAATTATTCTTTGATATGAAGATAACAGAAAAGACAAAAATTACAAAACCATTATTAGTATCTATACTTAACACCTTTAAAAAATAATAAAATATTATATTATAATATATGAAAGAATGGGTATCACCTATACCAATGGAGGTCAACCTTATATGGATAGGGAATCAAGACTATCCTGATTATTTTAAATCGTTTCTAAAAACATATGAACAATTTATGCCTGATTTTGATATTAAAATATGGGGTAATAAAGATTTAACACGTAAAAACTTCCCTATTACATATGATTATATTCAAAAAGCTAAGAAATTACACGGTAAACCAATGATAGATGATTATGGAGAAGCAATGTTAAATTTTAAATTAGAACCCTTAAAATACTCAAAATGGGCTCAAATAACAGATTTAATGCGCTTAGAAATAATTTATAATCATGGGGGTTATTATTTTGATACTACTTTTGAGATATTAAGACCCCTTTATAATTTATTAAATAAAGAGAAAATTAAGTTTGTAGGGTGTAATGAATATCCGAGGTTTAAAAATGCTGATATCTTATCCAATTCATTTTTTGGAGCAACAAAAAAAAATCCAATACTAAAACGATTATTAACAAAAAGAAAATTAAATAATATTAATTTCTATGATATGGCAGTTGATTTTCAAACTGGACCAGGTTATTTAAGATCGGGTATTAATTTAAATGATAATTATTATATATTTCCATCTACTTATTTTTATCCATTTGTTGAAGAATATTCTCCAGGTCAAGATCCACCCTATCGTAAATCAAGTAAAAATAAATGTCATGGTAAAAAAAAAACTAAAAAAAAGAAACTTCGTCTAAAATCAAACAAAGGATATATTGAATTCCCCTGTAAAAAATATCCTAAATCATATGCCCTTAAACATTGGCAATTAGGAAAAAGTTGGATGATTACTGAATATTTTGTTCTAGATAATTCAGATAATAGTATAAAAAATTATAAAATTAATTAATGCCTAAATTTTCAAAATATTTTCCATCCGAAGTCAATTCAAAGTCTTGATGATCCCATCCCCATTCACAGAACTGTGCTTTGGCGGCCTTTTCGTTCTGCGGATCACGGCTCGCCGAGCGCATGTCGGCTCCACATTCAGCCTTCGAGGCCTCGGAGCAGACGGAGCCGGGACGACCGCCACTGAGCTCAGCGGCATTGTCGCTTCTACTAAAGTAGGGTATCTGAGAATATCCCGGGCCACCGCCGAGCTTGTATGGACCCTGTTCGCGCGCCACGCTGTGGCGGGGGTCAGTGAGCGGTTTGGGGCTCTGTGGTGGGAGACGATTAAGGGCGCCTGCTTGACACCATCCCTTTGCCAAAGATTTTACGCTTGTAGGACTATCACGCCAACCGGTCCCAGGATCGACGAGGGAAAGTCGGGGCAAACCATATGACGCGAAAGAACTGTACCAGGCCGAAGTCCTACCTTTATATTCATTCATGCTTGTATCATCACTTATACAATGGCAAGATTTTCCTTCTCCATCAGCACCTTCGTTTGTTTCACCGTTGTGTAATACATTGACCCCTACCCCATTCGTACCATCAGTCCAATGTTCTTCTTGTTGATCGTAAAAGTTTTCTACCCATTTCTTCATCGCATCCCTATACCTACCTAACTCGTGTCTTTTCTTGGCCGCCACCCTCCGATTGCGATTTCGACAATTGCGACCACGCCGCCCCCTGGGGCATCTTCGAGGTCTTTGGGCATTGATAATCCCTAATGCCCCTCTAAGTGGTACTGTTCTCCCCCGACCTAAAGTAACATAGTTCCCGGTGCGACCGGTTGTAGGATCTATCTCGTCGACTGTCTTCACCGTACTAGGGTTGGGTTCGGCGTGTGCTGTAAGCCCTAGTTTCCCCAACTTCCTTCCGCGGTTGTCGGTTCCAGTAGGGTCCATAACAGGGCGACACCTTAACAACGCCTTTCCTGTACTACGCTGGTGATAATGGTCTAATTGTAATCCATTGTCTTGGTGACATTTACACTCACCAATACCTTTACCATCGTGTGTAGGTTTACCGTTTTTAGCCATATCATACCTATCTTGCCACCGTGGGACCCCCCACCAACTTAATCTTCGCCGATTCTCAGACCACCTCGGATTTTTATCACGATTAAATTGTCCCCACCATCCGCTAGCATTATTCCCACCGACCCTCTGGGTATTGTATGGGTCATCAAACCATTCGTCATCATATAACTGGGGGCCGCATACTTTAACACCACTCTGTCTGATTTCTTCGGCGGCGGCGGCGTCTGCGGCTCTGGCGGCTCGTTGCCGGTTCGACGATTCGCGGTTGATCTGGCGCACCAGATGCCCCGGCATTCCCTCATTAACATTATCACCCCTCTTATCCACCACTACACGTTTATATACCAAAAATAACAATACCAAAACAAAAAATAGTAATACTTTTTTTTGATCCTTCTTGTTCATCCTTTATATATATTATATATATTATTATATTATATTATATTATATTATTATAATAATTTAGTTTTTATTTCAGAGAGTATTGATTGAATATTTATTACACTACAATCTAGAACTTCTTGTTTTTTTTTATTTTTATGATAAAGTATATTAGACTCTATCTTATATTCATTATCAGCCTTTTTAAAAGATTGTTGTATTTTTAACATAGATGGTTTATTAGATGTTGAAATAATGTAACCTCTATTTAATGGAGGATAATGTACACATCCTGTTAAGTGTGTCCTCATATTTGTAACGGGACATTTTTCATGATCTTTTTTGATTTTATTACTAATTGATCTATTGCTACTATATTTTTCAATAATATTCTTTTGTCCTTTATGTAGGTTTATTTTATCATTTTTGTTTTGATTAATAAATAAGAAGTAAAATATTAATACTATTAATAATACAATAATACTTAGTTTAATATCTTTAATATCCATTATATTATTACTATTTATTATTTATATTATTTATATTATTTATATACTAAAAAAATACTATTAATATCAATATCTTGAATAATAAAAATCTTTTTATCTTCGTGTTCTTCCTTTATTTGATTCCAAATATCTTCTTTAATTAATTCTATAATTAATTCTTCATTCATAAAAAATACATCCATATTATTATTCTTTCTGTCACATTTGAATCCTAATGCTCCAGTTTCTTCTTTATGTTCATCATATATTCTTAATAATTGATCTATATTTGGTTGTATAAAATCATTAATATATTCTGGGAGACTATCTGTACCTTGAATTTCCATATTTATTTAAGATCTATTTTAATTTAATTTTTTTAAAACGCTCTAGTTCTTTATAATAATTACTATTTTCTTCATTGCTTTGTGTATAAATTAATTTTAAAATATGCCGTTCTCCATCAATTGTAGGTGAAACATGATGTTTGTATCCTTTTGCTTTAACAAGTAATAATGAATTCGGTTCGGTCCATTGAGTATGTAACCTTCCATCAAAATCTATCCATTCAGTAAAACTATTCGATTCATTATTGATTGTATATACAGCTTCATATTGAGGTTTATCATAAAGAAGTGTATCTATATGCCAATCCATACCATTTGAATCTTCTGAATAAATACGATGTTCAATGGGGAAATTAGACTTAAAAACTTTTTTTTTTAAAATTTTATTTATTCTTCTTATTTTTTGAGGAGAATAAAAAATTTTATTAATTGTAGAGTTATTTAATGGTTTAATATACCTAAATTTTTCAAATATAAAACCTTCCTTATCCGTATTTAATTGTTTTATATAATTATGTTCTTTATTAGTAAGGAAATCTGGTATATAAATTACATTATTCCTATTTATATACTGAAAGGATATTTTATATAATATAAATATTATTATTGTTATTAAGAATATATTCTGTTTGTTGTGTTTCATATATAATATATTATTTATTATTTTTCAGTAATAGATCTTAGAAGGGTAGATTGGAATTCTTCTTCTTCATCTTGTATCTCTCTCATTATTCTATTAAGAGGCGATAATACACGATCAATAACTTCATCAAAACGATTTGTACTTTCTGTAATATCTTGGATCCCTTCTCTATTTAAACCAGCTACCTGTTCGGGTGTTAAAGTAGTTACTGAAGTCGGAATTAATGAATGGGGTAGTTCTATTTGTTGCATAAATATATTTGAATCACTAATTTCTGGTTCTGGTTCTGGTTCTGGTTCTGGTTCTGGTTCTGGTTCAGGTTCAGGTTCAGTTGGAAATTCAGTACGACATATAGGACAAGTATTATTATTTTTAAACCACGGCAATATTCCTTCGCATTCTTCTTTCTTATCCCCTCTATGGAAGTAGTGTGGACCACCATTACAAGGTAATTTTATAACAAAATCACCCTTATTAAAGTTATCTTGACAGATTGCACAAGATAATTTTAATTCATCTTCTGTATTAATTTCAATAATTTCTAATTTACTTTTAAAATCTTCAGATAAAGGTGATATTATTTCTTTTATGTCATTTAATTCATCGAATGGTTCCTCAAATATATTTTCAACGTGGGGTATTATGATTACACGGTTATTTAGTACCTCTTCAAGTAGGCGTTCCATTGTCATTGAGGTCCGCAGTCCGGGGGGTGGGAATCGAGCAGCCATGTTCTATTATATCTATATTATATTTTTCTTTTATTATTTTCTTTAAATCCTTAATTATTTCTTGCTTTTCTTTATTATATAATGATACGAAATTATTATATACTTTGTTTGAAATATTTACTTGTTCATAATAGATACCTTTCTCCATATGTATTACAATTTTATTCTATTGAATGAATCAAATTTTAATATTGTTTAATAATAAATGAAGTTATCATATGAAGAAAACCTTAAAAAAGATGCTGAATGTAATTATATAGATTTTGATAAGTTAAATGCGCACCATATTTTACGATCATGTATTAATAATCCAAATGAATCTAATCCTGTAAAAAATAAAGGGTCTATCAATATGAGTATTCAAGAAGGTTTTTCATCAGATAATGCATCAAATGGGGGTGGGGTTTCATATATACCCAAAGGTAGTTGTCACGATGGATATGAAAAAGATGAAAAAGGAGAATGTATTCAAAAATGGAGGGGTCGTCATAGAGATGGAAACTGGCAAAGGGGACATTTTGTTGATACAATTCACGATAGTAAAGATAATTATAAGGTATGTGGTGAAAATGATTTTTTAGGATTAGATAATGGATATATAAAATGTGGAGAAGGTAAAGAGGAAGAAAGGGAAATTATAGGTTTTGAAAATGGTACAATATTTAGTAATAATCATTCTGACTTTTAGATCAGAGTTGATGATAAACATTTATTAATATAATATATAGGGAAATAACACTGATATATATTACTATTTAAATAAACATTTATAGGATTTAGCCCCGAATCGCTTGTCCATCCCATATCATTAATATAATTTATTAATTTTTGTTCATCTTCATTTAATATTTCTAATTCATCAGTACAATTATTATATAATTTACGATAATAGAATATTTCAGATGTAATTTCATTAAAATGATAGAATGAATATATTAAATAGAGTAAATTAAGGAATATAATTAATTTAAAATAAGCATTCTTTTGACGTAATTCTCTAATTATATTTAACATATTGTTATTTGTGTCCTGATTATGATTATTAACAATTACTTTGACTATATAATGGGTTGATTCATTATTAACATATTCTTTAATATCAGCTCTACATATCGGACAAATGATTGTATTATTGCTATGTAAAAATCTCCTCATACAACTTTTACAAAATGAATGCTCACAATTTGTAATACATAAATCATTATCACTGATACTTTGTAAACAAATAGGACAACTATTTAAACTTACTTCGTTTTCAGATTCCATATATTTACTTTATATATTATTTTGTTTCTAAATTTCTTTAAACATTATTCTATCTGAAATCTTCATATTATGTAAACGTATTGATCCACTATTCATTTCTAATACATATTTTGATTTTTTATTAATACTAATTGGTATTAATGATAATGGTACTGTATCTTCAACATAACCTACAATTACCATGTTATGGTCTAGGAATATAACATCTAATGGTATATATGTATTTTTCATCCACATACTATTATTTTGGTAATGCATTTTGAATAACATACCTTCATTATATCTTAATTTATTCCTTCTGAACATTAAACCCCTTTTTATTTCATTATTATTTTTAGATACTTTTCCATAAATTTTATGTTTTTTTCTTAAAAAAAATAAAAAATAAATAACCAACAGGATAATTAAATATAAAATATTTTTATTCATTTATATAATTTGTATTAAAATAATTTATGAAAGATCTTCAAGGAATCCACTTTCCTCTTCCTCTTCCGGATGAAACCTTCGATTCGAATAATTACTATAGTTTGTCTTTTCAATGTATTGTTTGACAAGTCCCTTAACTGTATTGAAGCTTTCATCCCTGTCTGATGTATTCATTTCAACAGAAACAAGTACCTTATTCGTTGAAGAATTATTCTCTTCAAAAACCAGGTGTTCAAAACGAAGGAACTTCATCCGAATTTTCCGGTCCTTACAAATATTAATATTCATTTCTTCATCTGTATGGTAGTTATCACAGGTAAGAATATCAGACTTAAGGGAATTAATATTTTGACCACCCTTTCCAATAAACTTAGGGATCATATGTTCCTCCATTGGAGCCTTAAAGACAAACTTAGTATTATACTTTGACCTCTTCTGATTCTTCTTCTTCTTCATAAAGATTTCTTCATGAAACATTGTATTATCCTTGAGCTTTTCCAATACACCATACGAAGGACATCTAAGTACAGCAAGTACGGGCGGATCTTGTGTATCATCTACTTCAATACTACAGTAGATACTATCACTATTTGTATCCTTCTTAGTCTTTCCAATGATATACTTCTTTAGATTACAACCGCCTTTCCCAATAAATCCACCAATATCATCCTTACCAATTGAAAGAGGAATTGTAATACTAACCTGGCTTTTTGATTTAGAATCGTCCTCCGGTACAACACTATCTCCATCCTTAGAGACTACATCGTCACCCTTGGAGACATCGCCTTCATCTCCATCATTAGAGACTTCATCTTCACCCCCGCCACGAAGTCTTAGTACTAGATGGAGAGTAGCCTCTTTTTGAATATTATAATCAGCAAGGTTCATTCCGTCTTCAAGTTGTTTTCCAGCAAAGATCAAGCGTTGTTGATCCGGTGGGATACCTTCTTTATCTTGAATCTTAGCCTTAACGTTTTCAACCGAGTCACTCCCTTCAACATCAAGAGTGATTGTCTTTCCGGTAAGAGTCTTTACGAAGATCTGCATTATTTCTTTCTTTTATTTCTTTTATTTCTTTTCTTTCTTTTATTTCTTTTATTTCTTTTATGATTATTAATTAATTTTTATTAGGTTTCAAATTTTAGTTATAAAGTTCTTTTATTTCGTTTGTGAAATCAATCGGATTAATATGGGGAGATTCTTTAATTCTATAATTAACATCTTTTATATATCCACACAATGGATCGAAAATCCTTAAAGATACGGGTAAATCTAATAAATATAAATTCCAGAAATTTAGTGAAGATACATTACAATTAATAATTTCGTAAAAATAATCTGGTTCTTCTACAATCATTGCATATTCTTCTAATTTTTCCTCATTATTATGATATTGAATACAAAAATTACATTGACAACCAGGTATCCATTTTTTATTTTCAGGTAAAGTATTAAAATCTAGATGTAAGAAATGGATATTTTGAATAATACATTTCCTATATTCGTTATCAATATATTTTTTATAATCACACCACATAGGTCTTAAATTTCTATTTAATAAATCTTCTTTCCAATACATGTTTAAAGCTTGACGATATATCTTTCTTTGTACTTCTTCCGGTAATTGTATTATCTTTCTCCTTAATTTTGATCTCTTCGAAATCTCTGTACGGAGTTCATATTCTAGTATATTATACTGTTTGTATTTGAAATTATCTATTTCCATTTGCTTTTTAAAAATTTCGCCGACATATTCTTCTTTTTTATGAAGTCTTTTAAATCTTCTTATTTTACGTTCCATAGAAAGATTCTTTTTTAATCTTTTAAATAAAAAAATATCATTTATTAAAAACATTATTTGTTGATTTTATATTTTATAAATTGAATGATAATCCATTTTTCCCGTGGGGATCGTGCTTGATTTAGCATAATTCTTAGCACTTCAGTAGTATAGTATTCCATTTTCTATCATATATTAGTATATACCTTCATTTTATTTTATGTTTCAAATTTTAGTTAATGAATTCCGTATCCCCAGTTGGTTCAATTACTAAACACCATTCATATTCTTGTGGAAACCCTTTCCATTCATTATAATTATTATAATCCAGATATATTTCTTCATAAGAATTTGTATTTAGATACAAGATTTTAGAATTTCTACTTGCCCGATAATAATGTAATGTTTCGTTTTCGTGTTCATAATTATATTCTGATAATTCTGCAATACCTTCAATAGATTGAGTATCATATTCTCCCTCATTTTCTTTATATAACTCGATTGCCTTTTCTTTATCTTTTGTTTTGATTTCATGTTCTCTTTGAAAAAGATATGTTCTTTCCCCCAATATTTTAATTTCAAGCATTAATTTTTCCCTTATATCAGTATAGGAATACTTGTTCATATCATTAAGACCATGTTTTTTATTGATAGACGTTGAAATACTCCATACAGAACCTCTACCAATTGGAATACGATAATTTAAGAAACCTTCGCGATATATATCTTTTGAGGAAAACAAGTTATTGTAATGTTTGTCCAGTCCATTTTCCGCAATCCACTCTAGTTCCGGCTCCGCTGGATTATTCATACGAATAACCCTTTCCTCAACCAATTTAGGTGGAGAAGTATCTGACCATTTACGTGGTTTGGTTTTTGGTACTGGATATAATGTCCTTAACAATAATAAATTATTATATACAATTCTTATTTTTTGTAATTCTTCCTCTTTACTATATTTAAATGTAAGATACAATGTTTTAATGATCTCATTTGGTAGCCCGAACATACTACCTACTTGTAAGAAAACTTTTTTAATTTCTTCATGTCTACTCATAAGATTGTTTGTTTTTTCATTCATTTTTTGAGACATAATCCCTTTATAATTAATGTTAAAAAAAAAGATACAAATACAAAATCAAATTTACAATACAACTAGAAGATATTAACGCGCCGTACTTGTTCTGGTAAGCTCTTGTCCTTCAGCATCTAGCATTTCCTTTTTAATCTTTAGGATTACATTACAATCGATATAGTTTTCTTGAATCCCACTTGGTACTTCCGAAACCGTAAATGTGTGGATGTGTGAAAGAACCTGAGTATTCTTAAATGGCGGCTGAATACAATTGATACTTGAAAGTTCCTTATTGTCATAGACTTCATTAATTGCCTGAAGGACTTTTCCCTTATCCGTAGAAACTTCTTCATTTTCCTTATTAAATAGCTTATAACCAGGCGCGGGGGCATACCTTACTTCATCTGGAAGAGATGAAATAACGGTTGCAAGGAATTCTCTAATCCCCGTATCAAGTGGAAGCCCCATTTTATTCGCCATATCAATTACATTAGAACCACATCGTGAAATTTCAACATTATCTTCAAGATGCTTTACGGCCATATTGACAGTTGTGATACGGTCTTCAAGGTCCGAAACCTCTTCAGCATTAGAAGGCAGCATTTCATTAAATGTAATTTCTCCCGGACTACTACCATTCTTGACAACCATTAGATGGGATACTTTAGAACTACAGTTTTCTCCCAAGTCCCTACCAGGTTGGCCAAGTGGTTGAACGACTGTATATTGGTCATTATTAAAGATAGGAATATCTACCTCCTCAAAGGTAGACCGGTATAGATGAAGACAGTTAAAACCGTGTTTAACTACTGTCTTAGCCTTTTCCGGATTAAAGAATTGATCAAGGTGATATTCTTCAAACTTTTCGGTAAAGTCAACAGCTTCAGTTGGTACGATACTACGGAATACTTCTGTTTGACTCTTCCCGCTAAACAGACTCTCCCACTTTTCATTATAAGACTTCATATTACTTCTAATAGTTCCTTCGTTGTTAAATGAAGGGGTCATATCTCCGCCATATGAAGGTTGCGATTGCGCAGACCCCATGAGTTCTTTTTGAGTTCTTTTTGAGTTCTTTTTGAGTTCTTTTTGAGTTCTTTTAAGTTCTTTTTGAGTTCTTTTAAGTTTTTTTAAGTTCTTTTAATTTGTTTGTTTAATTAAACTCATTAGATACTTTCAAATTTTGATTTAAATGATATTAAAGTATTTAAAAACTTAATACGAGTAATAATTATTCCCATATAGTCTAGC
>MDTE01110403.1_pt1 | contig 12772 bp, 6 predicted proteins | sample 811231 | NCBI WGS metagenome assembly MDTE01 (sample SAMN05326651, study PRJNA326480) | marine metagenome | isolation source: seawater | place: Indian Ocean: Red Sea | collected 2010
CTAGCGTCCAGGCCAATTCGTCGCGCATCGGAGGCGAGTTCCTCGTCTTCTTCGCTCAAGTACTCCACCTCCACGTCACCCTCTTCCTCCTCCTCCTCCTCCTCCTCCTCCTCGTCTTCATCCCCAAACAGTTGTCTGGTGAGGAGCTCCTCCGCCTCCGCGTCCGCCCGAACCACGTCCTCGACTGGTCCGCCCTCCAAGCCGGCCTCCATGATGTTGCCCCCCGCCGTGCCCTCCTCTGCCGCGACGGCGCCGTCAACCCTAAAGTCATCGAGATTGTCCAATATATCTGCCACTATGTTGTCAGCCGCGTTGTTGATCGGGTTCCCGTCCCAACCTTCCTGCTGTGCCAAAATTTGCTCCTCTATAAAGTTCATGATCTGTCTCGGGTTCAGGTCGGGATGTCTTTGCTGCAAGATGTGGAAGAAGTTCGGCACGGGGAGAACCTCTCGCATCCGATGGCCCGGCCTGTGCTGCTGGTTGAAGCGGCCCTCGATGGCGCCGAGCATAGGGCCGCGCTCCACGAACCTGGCCTCGACCAAACCGTGACACGCGCCGCAAAGATCAAAACCCATGCGTTCGGGGCAATCGATGCACCTGAACCTTCTACCTTTGATGGGGTAAACCCCGCACGCGTCGCATCCCACAGCGACGTGCACAAACGTCTCTGGGTTCGGCCTCAAGTCGTCCACGTCCACGTCCGCTTCGCCACCCTCGGGGACAGCGCCGGGCAAGGGGTTTGCCTCCTCTGCTTCCTCTTCCTCCTCTTCCTCCTCCTCCTCCCCATCATGATCCTCCTCCTCCTCATCATCATGATCCTCCTCCTCTTTCTCAGCCAGTTCCGTCTCTGCGTTCAACCGCGCAGCCTCTTCTCGCGCGGCTGCCTCCCTCCGAACCCTCTCGGCTATCGGGCTGGCCTCGATGACTCTTTGCATCAGTTTGCACACGGCGGGCATCTTGTCTCCCACGACCCTCATGCGGCAGTCGCCGCACGGGCACAGGCTCGTCGACCCGGGGCCGAAGGTCAGCGTGCTCGACGCGCAGGACTTGCAAACCGCGTGGCCGCAGTTGAGCACCACGGGTTCCCACAGGACGTGAGTTTCCACGTCTTCCATACCGGGTGTGCATGCGAAGATGGCGTTCATGTCCGGTTCTGTCATGGGCTCCTGTGCCTCCAGGAAGTCGAACAATCGCTTCTCGCTGCCTCTCTTTTGTACACCTCTCTCGATGACTTCATTGATCTTGCTGAAGTCGAACAGGAACACCGGGGTGGGGTTCGGGCTGAAGTTCCCGGTCTTCTTCTCCTCCTCGTGACACTCTCTTAACCTCCGCGCGTACTCCCTGGGATAGGTCCTTCCCAGATGGTAGTGGAGAGCCTCGCAGACCGCCGGGAGGTTGGAGAAGGGCATTCTACAGGTGGGGCAACTACTCTTGTCGAAGACGTCCATGCTCTTGTGCTTGCACCAGAAGCAGAACACGTGCCCGCATGCCCCGACCACGGGCTTACACAGCATCTCCAGACACACGGGACATCGCCAGTCGTCGATACTCGGGGCAGACGCCTCGATACTCGGGGCAGACGCCTGCGACATCGCGCCCTCAACAGTGGGTCAAAGGCCGAACGCTGCTGAACTGAAACCGCCGCTTCGAAACCACTGTTGAGGTTGGCAACAGATCTCCTCTCTGCCACAGATCTTCCGCCCCAGAGAGTGACGCGCACTGGAGCATCACCATGGGGGAGAAAGAAGGACTCAAGATCGAGAAGAAGGGTAGCGCCGAGGTCGCGCAGGTGGAGGCTGACATCGACAAGCTCAAGAATGAGGCCGCCCAGGTGCGACCACGCCCACGTCCGCCGTGACCTTTCAAAGCGTCAACCCCCCTTTCCGCCCTCGCTTCAAACCTCTCGAGGGACCCGACCCGAACAACCCCCTGACCATGTCCATCGTTCACCCCTTAACGCAGCCTGGCGCGATGCTCACGACTATCGAGAAAATGCTGGCGCAGGAGAAGACCTACCGTCTGGTGCGTTCGCTGTTTCCACGCGCGGGATCCGCCCAGATCCCTAGCCACCCGCCCGTTGATCTATCTCCGCCCGGTTTTGATCCCTCTCTTCGACGTCGTAATCTGACCCCGACCTCGTTCTTCCTTCCTCTCGTGCCCGCAGCAAGCGGACTTTGTCGCGACGCCCAGGTACTGCGTCGGTATTCTGCAGGTGCTGCACGCGGCCGGCGATTGGAAGGGCATCAACGAGCACATCATGCTGCTCTCCAAGCGCCGCGCGCAGCTCAAGCAGGCCATCAGCGCCATGGTCAAGGAGGCCATCACCTACATCGACAGGGCGCCCAACCTGGAGGTCAAGACCGAACTCATAGAAACCCTCAATACCGTCACATCAGGCAAGATCTTCGTGGAGGTTGAGAAGGCCCGTTTGACCCGCGCGCTCGCAAAGATCAAGGAGGAAGCTGGCAAGATTGACGAGGCGGCTTCCATCATGCAGGAGGTTGCGGTTGAGACGTACGGCGCGCTATCCAAGCACGAGAAGCTCTTCTTCATCGAGGAGCAGGTTAGGCTGTGCCTCGACAAGGGCGACTACATCCGCGCCCAGATCCTTTCGCGGAAGATCAACGCCAAGTCCTTCGACGAGATCGTCAAGGCTGAGAAGAAGGCGGCGATTGAGGCGGCGAAGAAGGCTGGCGAGGACGTGAGCCAGATGGACCTCGACAAGGACATGACAGAGGAGGAGCGCGCCAAGGAGGAGAAGAAGAAGAACGCGAGCGTGGAACACGCGGAGGGTTACTTCGAGGCGACGGACCCAACCATCCCGCCCGTTCCTGAGCTCAAGCTGCGCTACTACCACCTCATGATCCGCTTCTATAGCCATAGCAACGAGTACTTAGAGATCTGCAGGTGCTACCAGAACATCATGGAGTGCGAGGGCGTCAAGGAGGACCCCTCGAAGTGGACTCCGGTGATGAAGAAGGTGGTCTGGTACGTGGCGCTTGCCGCCAACGAGCCCATGCAGCAGTCCCTGCTGCATCAGATCTCCAAGGATGCGAAGCTCGCGGATCTGCCCCTGCACAAGCAGCTCATGAAGCAGTTCACCACGAAGGAGATCATCCATTGGGACACCCTCGCCGCCGCCTTCGGCAGCGAGATGGCGGCGGAGGCAGACATCTTCGGTGGCGATGACGGAGAAAAGCGCAAGAAGGACCTCAGGCAGCGCGTCATCGAGCACAACCTGCTCGTCATCGGAGAGTACTACTCGCGCGTCACGCTGCAGCGGCTGGGCGAGCTCCTCTGCCTCCCGGCGGATGAGACGGAGAAGCACCTCAGCGATCTGGTGACGTCCAAGAAGGTGAGCGCCAAGATTGACAGACCGGGCGGTGTAGTGGACTTCAAGACCAAGGCGCAGGGCGCGGACTGGCTCCTGAACCAGTGGGTGGGCAAGATCGACAAGCTCCTCAACACGCTGGACAAGGCAAATCACCTTATTCACAAAGAAGCGATGGCGCACAAGGTCTCCCTAGAGGCGTGAGTTCGGTAGGTTGCTTTTTTGTCAAGTATAATCTACGGGTTGCTGCTCCCTCCCTGCGGATTGTCTCTCACCCCTGCTCGTATTAGCTCCCCCTTCTCCACTCCTAATCTCTTCTTGTCATCCTTTGGCGCGCTTCCTTTATCAACCCCCTCGAGTTGCGTCCCGTACACCACGGCGGAAAACTTCCCCGACGCGTCCGGCATGGTGCACGCGTTCTCACACGCCAACCTACAAGTCTCCAGGGCGCCTTCGGCAATCGCGCTCGTGGTCGCCCGTTCGCACGCCGCCAGGCAACCCGACTCGCACGCGTCCTCCCTGGTACTATAGCTGCCGAGCTCGCCCTGGGTCGCAATCGCCTGCTTGTCGACACCTTCCACGTGCGCGAACACCCTGATGTTGTGTTGCGCCATCGTCGGGTCGTCATCGGGCCCAGTGGAGGTGACCAGGCCCCTGACACGGATCCAGTTGAACATCTCCGCACCCCGGACGCGCCCCTCTCAGTGAGTTGAGCTGGCAACCTGATTTTGCATTTTATTTCCAGCTCTGCTATCCCGTATGTTAACTTATCCATATCCGGCGGCGAGTCACTCTCGACAGCGGGTCCGATCCCGGGTCACGCTCGAGTGTCATCCATCATGTCTTCCGTCATCGTCGCAACGAAAACGGCGCCCACGATTCGCCGTCCCGTCCTCTCGTCGGGCACGGCGCCGCGACCCTCCCTTCCCAGTCACCGAATCGTGACACGGAGGATCGAGAGGGTGCCGTCGGCTTCCTCGAGCTCAGTCGTCGCGTCTGTGGGAACGGCCGAGCGGCGCGAGGAGCTGAAAGGCATCCAGACGGGCTTCAGGCGCGGCGGCATGCCCCTCAAGGGTGGGGGAACTCTCGCGGCGCGGCTCATGGAGGGGTCCGACGTCAAGAGCGCGACCGAGGTCATGACCGAGTCGTTCAGGGGCTCCCCGGATGAGCGCCCGAGGGCCCGCGTCGCCAAGTACCTCGTCGATCAGCTCGACTCCGGCCCCGACGAGGCGTGTCTCGTCGGCGTCGACGAAACTTCGGACGAGGTGGTCGCCGTCGTCACGCTCTCCTTCTCGCAGGCGGCGAGGGGCGGCGCCGACGCGGCTGGATCCCGGGGCGTCGCGGGCTCCGGCGCCAAGTCCCTCCCGTCCCCGGCGGATGCGCCCTACCTGTGCAACATGGCGGTGAGGGAGTCCGCGCGGGGGAGAGGGGTGGCCAAGGCGCTGCTGGGCGCGTGCGATGAGCTGGTGAGGGAGATGGGCGGAGCGGACATGTGGCTACACGTGCGGCTGAGCGACCCGATTGCGACTGGGCTGTACAGGGGCGCCGGGTACCTCGTAGAGGCGACGGAGGAGAAGAAAGCGATGATGTTCTTCAAGCAGGAGGGCGACGGAATCGCGCTGATGCGCAAGGAGCTCGTGCCGGGAGGTTCCAACTCGATATTCGCGTAGCCAAACGAAGCGTAAAGAGGATCTTTCGCCTCGAGAAAGTAAGACAATCACTTTACCGAGCTAGTGGCTAGAGTTCACGCATCCTACGGCGACCCGACCGCGCAGGTAGTCACCCGCTCCCCACCCTTCCCAGCCTGCTGTCCGTCTTCGGATCGCTCGTGTACTCCTGCATCTGCACCAGCAGCGCGTCCACCGCGGACTGCAACACCCGAAGGTCGTTGACGTGAAGCGCTCTCAGCACGTTCACCGCCGCCGTCGCCGCTGCACCGCACCCGCCGTCCCCGTCTTCGTCGAAACCCAGCGCCACGCCGCTCGGAAAGTCGCTCGGACTCAGGTTCCAGCGCTCATCGCCGCGACCTTCCTTCCCGTCGCCCGCGTTCCTTTCCGCCTCCTCCACCTTTGACCAGAACGGCGCGATGAACCTTTCCACCGCGGCGACGCACGCATCCGCCGAGGCTTCGACACCGCCGGATCCCGCGGGTGCGTCGACGCGCAGCACCGCCGCCAGCTCATCGAGCGCGGATGCCAGCGAGGGATCCGTCAGACCGCGCATCCGCGGCCTCGGCGCGTCGTCGTCGCGCTCGCCCGCGGCCTGAACCCCGCCCGCGCTCGTCTTCTGACGCTTCGGCGGGGGCGGAGCGGCACCGATGGATGCCAGCTTGAGGTCCTTCACCACCGCGCCGAAGTCGTCCGCGTTGTCCCTGTAGTCGAGCGCGATAGCCTGTTCGAGGAGATGGTCGAACACCCGCGGGGTCTGCGCCGCGTCGTCGACGTCCAACTCGCACCCGGTCTCGGCGACGAGCGACGCAAACGCCGAATTCCACGCGGCGGCGGGCGCGTCCACCGCGCGCAGGGGCCCGCGCGCGTCCATGGGCATCGCCCTGATCTTGGTGTCCTCGAGCCACACGATGAACTCGCGAAAGGCGCGGTCATCGAGCGCGAGCGCCGGGACGCCCTTGGCGTACCCGAGCGCGTCCACCGCCAGCGCCCGAACGCGCGCGCCGAGCACCATCGACAGGCGCCTCGGGAAGTGCCGATCACCGTTGACGAACAGCTTTTCGCGTTTCGTTTCGGTGCTTCGAGAGACGAAGGTTCGTGGCGTGGGTGGCGCGGGGATGTATCGCGGTCGACGGGACGCGACAGTGTCGGGCGAGCGACTCCGGATTCGATGACCGATGCCGTAGCTTGGCCCCTGTTCCCCCGGCCGCGGGTCGCGTCGCGCGGGCCCCCGGCGGCGGGCGCGCCCCCGTCGGACGCGAGCCCCGCGAAAAACGAAGACGACCCGCCGAAAGACGAGCAGGGGCGGAACGACCCATGCGGGGGGGACAGCCCTCTCGCGGCTGGAGCCCGCAAAACGGCGGGAACCGACCCGCTAGCTTCTCACCCGCTCACATCCACCTCGGCCGACGTTCACGCCGGACGCGGCGGCGTGGATACGTCGCATCGCGACGGCGAGTACGCCAAGTTTCGCGCGGTGCTCCGCAAGAACTTCACGCTCAAAACGCGGGGTTCGCAGCTGTGGTGCACGATACTCGAGGTGCTCGTGCCCGTCGCCTTCATCGCCCTCATGTGCCTGCCGCGGCTTTTTATCTCCGACGAGAGCGTGGAGATGACGCTGCACCGTCCCGCGCCGATCCAGAGCATCACGTGGAGCGGCCGTGTGCCCGGCGGACCCACGGGCGACGGTCCGTACAGACTCCTCTGGTCCCCGGTCACCAACGCGGACGCCGAGAGGGTCGCGGAGTCAGCCGCGATAGACCTGCTTTGCGGCGGAGGCTTCATGACCCAGGTCGCGCTCGCGTCCTCCGTGGAGCTCGACCAGGACGCCATCGCCGAGCACGGCATCCTCGACGTACCGGAGGTGCTCGCGGGATGCAGGAACGACCCGAGCGCGTGCGCGGGGTTCGTCAAGCGGAGGGGCGGGGTGGACAGCCTGGGCCCAGACTCCGCCACCGCGAACCCCCTCACGCTCGCCTGGCTCTGCACCGATTCGTGCCTCGCCCGACGCGAGTGCTACCGGCCGGTCATCGACGAGTTCCTCGTCGGGTTTCCCAACGAGACGGCGGCGATGGCGCACGCGATGGTCCTCGCCGAGCGCGGCAGGTCCGTCGCAGCAGTTGTCTCGCTCCCCGGCAACCTCAGCCGCGATTCTCGCCGCGTCGAGTATAAAATCAGGGTCAACGCCACGGACGTGCCCACGGGCGACCTCGGCGCCAGGTGGTCCAGCGAGAAGTTCGAGCGATGGGTCGTCGGTGAGGATACGCGTTGGCGGACCTACTGGACGTACGCCAATATTCAGAAGTCCTTCGACCAGGCGCTCATGAGTCTCATCGCGGGGGACGAAAGTCCGGCGCCCCGCGAGGTACAGTTGCTGGCCTCGGTCAAAGGATACCCGTTCCCGGCGTACAGCACCAACCTGGGTTCTACATTCGCGTCCGTTTTCTTCGGGCTCGTGTACGTGTTCACTTTCTGCATCACCGTGGTGGTGGTGGTGAAAGGGGTCACCGTCGAGAAGGAGCTTCGCATCAGGGAGGGAATGAAAATTTTCGGTCTGAGCGACCTGGCGTACTGGAGCAGCTGGTTCGTGACGAGCTACACGAGCCTCCTCCTCGTATCGCTACTCGTCTCCGTAGTGGGAATATATCCGTTCAGGTACACCGATTGGACCCTCACATTTGCGTTTCTGGCGTTGTGGACCTGCCAGCTGGTGGCATTTTGTTTCTGTCTCACGACTTTGTTCTCAAGCGCAAAAGTCGCCGCCATCGCCTCGGCTCTGGTGTACGTGGTCACCTGGGTCCCCGGCGTGAGCGCGGTGGCGGCCGATAACATGGGCAGCGACTCGTGGATCACGTTTTGTGTCATGATGCCGGCGACGTGCGTCTACATGTGGGGATGGGTGGTTTCCATACTGGAAAACGCGCAGAAAGGCGCGAGGTGGGACACCTTGTCTTTGAACCTCCTGGACGGCGGTGAGATTTCAGCAAGCGAGGGCACGGGCACGTTCTCTGGCGCGCTCGTGCTGGGCGTCACGGCGTGCAACGCGGTGGCGTACGCAATTCTGGCGTGGTACCTCGATCAGGTCATACCCGGTCCGTTCGGAAGGACCCGATCGTGGTGGTTTGTCTTCGACCCCTCGTATTGGCTCGATAAAAAATCGTCTGCTCTGGCGGTTGGCGTTTCGGGACCTCACAACTCCGCGAGCCTTCCCGACGGCGTGGAGCCCGTGAATGTCGACAAAAACGACGCCGTGCCCATGATCAGAGTCGAAGGTTTGGTTAAGACCTTCGGGTCGAACAGGGCGGTCGACGGCCTTCACTTCGCGGCTCATCGTGGGCAGATCACCGCGCTCCTCGGACACAACGGGGCCGGCAAGACCACCACCATCAGCGTGCTCACCGGCATGATCAACCAGGACGGCGGCGCCGCCACGATCGACGGCATGAGCGTCGAGACTGATATGCAATCTATCAGAAAGGACCTCGGCGTCTGCCCCCAGTTCGATGTCCTCTGGCCGACGCTCACCGCGAGGGAACACCTCGAGCTCTTTGCCCGGTTCAGGGGAGTGCCCGAGTCCGAGATAACCCGCGAGGTCAACGACAAGATCGCCGCCGTTGGTCTCGAGAGCAAGGCCGAGTGTGAGGCCGGCGTACTCTCCGGGGGGCAGCGCAGGAAACTCTCTGTGGCGGTGGCGTTCGTGGGAAATCCGTCTGTGGTGATCCTGGATGAGCCAACGAGCGGCATGGACCCCAGGAGCCGGCGATACACCTGGGAGGTCATCCGTGGTTTCAGGCGGCGAATGGGCACCACAATTCTGCTCACCACCCACTTCATGGACGAGGCTGACATACTCTCTGACCGCGTGGCGATCATGTACGACGGTAAAATGGCCTGCGTTGGGTCTCCACTCTACCTCAAGACCCGATTCGGGTCCGGGTACCGACTCACGGTGGTGCTCGGGGACTCAGCAGAATCCCCCGCTGCTGTGGACTCGGTCGTTCTGAACAGAATCAAGGGCGCGATGCATACGTCAACGGCGGGATCCACCGCGTCTTACGCTGTCCCCGCGTCGCAGCGCGCCTCATTGCCCGATGTTCTCAACAGGCTAGAGTCGCGGCGGGACGTGGTCGCGTGCGGTGTGAGCTGTTCCACGATGGAGGATGTCTTCCTCAACGTCGCCGAGTTGGAAAAAAACCTCGGCTCCCCGATCCCGTCCACCGCCCCCGCGTCAGAGCCGGACGCTGTGCGGGTTGAGATGGACGAGCCGTCAGCCCTGGATTCGCGGGTTCACGGCTTGGCACTGTATCGCAGGCAGTTCCACGCGATGCTTTGGAAGCGGGCTATCCACGCGCGAAGGGACAGGCTCGGCATCGTGACCATGTACGTGGTACCGATTCTCTTTGTCGTCCTCGGAATCGCCGTGTCCAAGATTTCGAACGAGGCGTTCGAGGATCCGCCGCCCGCGGTCATGGATAGGAGCTACCTCGGCGACCTCCCCACCGCGTTCTCCGCCGCGACGACTTTGGACGTCCAACGCGTGACCGATCACCTTCCTCCGTCCGAGGTCTTGCCCGTGCCGAGGACGGGCGGCGCTTGGCGGTGCTGGACCCCGTCGCCCGTCGTCGACGTCTGCCGACCGGACGCTTTCGATCCGATCATCCCCGGCTGTCCCAACTGCACGGCGCCCGAGGACCTGCAAAACACGATCGATGGCTTCCTCCTCTCAAACATCCCGGACCAGGCCACGTGCGCAAACCCAGAACACACGGACAACGCGAGCTGCGCGGCGCTCCTTGTCGATTCCGCCGCCGGATTTGCCGTACCGGGACGGACCCGCGAGGTCAATTACACCGTCATGGTGTCGTCCACGGCGTACCACGCGCTGCCCGCGTCCCTCGCTTCGTTCCACGACGCGGTGTTCAAGGCGCTTCACCACGATGCGCCGGATGCGACGCTGGTGTCGATCAACCACCCGATGCCGACGACGTCCGAGCAAAAGCTCGAGCAGGCCATGCTCATGCACCTGGTCGTGTCGCTTTGCGCCCTGCTTGGGCTGGCGTGCCTCTCCGCCTCCGCCTCCGCGTTCTTGGTGTGGGAGAGAACGTCCGCGTCAAAACACCTGCAGATGGTCAGCGGCTTACACCGCGGGGTTTTCTGGGCGGGCGCCTACGTGTGGGATCTCATAGCGTTTGGGCCGCCGCTGGCGATTTTCCTCGTGATTTTCGCTGCGAGCGAGGAAGAGGCGTACACCGGCGAGTCTTTTGCGGTGGTCGCCGCGGCGCTCGGGCTGTTCGCGCTCTCCGCCCCGCCCCTCGCGTACCTGCTCCACTGGCCTTTCGAGAACAACATGGCGTGCCTCGCTGGCCAGATGGGAGCCTACTTCTTCTTCGGTGTCGCGCAGATAATCTGCGCCGTCGTGCTGGGCGGGTTGGCGGAAGCCGGCGTGGACGCCGCAGAGACGGCGTGGGAGGTTTTGCAGTGGGCGTTTCGGTGGCTGCCGCACTACTGCGTCGCTCGCGTCCTGTTCAACCTCGCGGGCAACCACGCGGATGTCAGGCTCGGGTTGGTGGACGCCAAGCCGAAGGGACCGTGGCACCCGGAGGTTTCCGGTCGGGATCTGGGCGCGATGGCCGCGTGCGCCGCGGCGTACGCGCTTCTCAACCTGGCGATCGAGTACGAGGTCTTCACCGCCGCGTGGTGGCGACGAAGGCTCGGGACGACGACATTCTCGACACCCGGGGGCGGCGGCGATGGGTTCGACGACGGAACGAGCGACGAGGACGAGGACGAGGACGCGGGCGTCCGTGCCGAGCGCGTCGCCGCCGCCGCCGCCGCCCCGCCCGGATCGTCCCGCGCCCTCGTCGTTCGGAATCTCCGGAAGCGGTACCCGCGCCGACGCCGTCGCGGGGGCGGCGAGGGTTTCGTCGACGCTGTCCGCGGCGTGTCCATCGCCGTGCCGTCCGGCGAGTGCTTCGGTCTGCTCGGCGTGAACGGCGCGGGTAAGACGACCACGTTCAAGATGCTCAGCGGTCAGTTCCCGCCGACTTCGGGCGACGCGTCGGTGACCCCGCGCGGCTTCAACATGGACGCGACTTCGACTCCGACGAGCTTCAACATCCTCACTAACCTCGCGAGGGTCAGGCAGCACGTCGGGTACTGCCCGCAGTTCGACGCTCTGCAGGGCACGATGACCGCGGTGGACCACATGCTGCTTTACGCGTCCCTCCGGGGTTTCGCTCCCGCTCGCGCGGTGTCAACCGCGCGGGACCTCATAGACCGGCTCGGAATACAAAAGTACGCGACGCTCCCGGCGTCGGGGTACAGCGGCGGGACCAAGCGTAAGCTCTCCGTCGCGATCTCACTCGTGGGCGACCCCGCGGTGGTGCTACTGGACGAGCCGTCCACGGGCATGGATCCCACGTCCCGGCGCCAGCTGTGGGGGGTGCTTCAGTCCACGTGCCGGGGCCGAGCGGTTGTCCTCACGTCGCACAGCATGGAGGAGTGCGAGGCGCTGTGCCACCGCGCTGGGATCATGGTGGCGGGGAAATTGCGCTGTCTGGGGCCCATACAGCGTCTCAAGAGTGAGCACGGCGCCGGGTACTCGCTGGACCTTCGCGTCGGCGGCGACGGGGCGATCGACGCCGTCCGTAAACTCATCGAGAGAAGGGTTCCCGACGCGACGCTCAAAGAGGAGTGCGCCACCAGGCTGCGGTACGGGCTGCCTTCGAGCGCCGTGGCGAGCGTGTTCGCGCTGTTGGAGGACAAATCAAACGAGGGGCTCGTGCAGGACTATCAGCTCGGGCAGACGACGCTGGAGGAGGTGTTCCTGAGGTTCGCGGAGGGGGGTGAGGAGGACGAATAAGGCGTCGGTTGGCGGGGACAGTAAACGCCTGATTTATCATGAGATGCCCTCACAACCTGCACGTTACCTATCAACAACTGATCCGGCCTTTGGGCCGTTTTGAGTTTGCGCTGAGGATACGTAACGTGCAGGTTGCAGGACCACATCAGGCGTTTGCTTCGCTCCCCCGCGTGTTGTTGGATCACAAAACTACTCTGCGTCATCACTCTTGGCCTCCTCGGCGGTGTCTTGCCCCGCCTTCGCCGCTTTCTTCGCGGCCCTCTCCGCCTTTTTCTTCTCCTGCAGAGCCTTCTTCTCCTCCTTGGTCAGCTTCTTCTCGAACAGGGAGTCCACGCCGGGACCCGTGGACTTGGCCACCGGGGCGGCGGGCGCGTCTCCGCCGGCACCTCCCCCGTCGAGACGAGGCCTCGACTTTGGTGGAGCCTCGCCGGGCTTGAAGCTCACCGGGAGGAGCGCGGCGGCTCCCGCGCCACCGCCCGTCCATCCGAGCATGGGGCCATCGCACAGCATGCCCTCCGAGGTCACGCCGCCCACCATAGCCTTCTTAACTTTCGCGCCGTCCTTCAGCTCGGACCCGATCGTGGCGACCACCACCCGCTTCCCGACCTCGACGTTCGACGCGTTCGTCACGATCGTCAGGGGCTCGTCCCCACCCACGTCAACCTTGAGCTCCTTCAGCTTGTCCTTGCCGCGCACGTCCTCGCATTCGAGCACGAGGCCGGCGAGGTAACCCGCGAGATCGTCGGCCATGTCTGCCGATCGTGCGCGCGAAGAGATGACGGCGAGGGTCCGGCAACTTTTGATCTCTCCTCGCGCTGAAATTCTTAGAGACTCATCAGAAATTCCTCCACCACTCGCCGCTCACCATGGTCACCGCCGTGGCCGCCCCCACGGCCACTAACAACGCCCCCA
>MDTE01167659.1_pt1 | contig 12771 bp, 23 predicted proteins | sample 811231 | NCBI WGS metagenome assembly MDTE01 (sample SAMN05326651, study PRJNA326480) | marine metagenome | isolation source: seawater | place: Indian Ocean: Red Sea | collected 2010
AAGAACAAATGCCATTTATGCGATTCTTATAATAGCGTTGGATGCGTCTGCTGTTGGAAACTGAATAGTAAAGTCTCCGTTAGTAGAGGTTTTGTCTCCTCCAAATGCTAATACTGCTACTGCTGCATCACCTGAATCACTATCATTGAAGATTAATGCTCCGTTAGCAGTAATAGTAGCACTAGAAAATGTAGTATCTGCAAAGTCTGTAAACGCTGTTGTTCCAGAAGTTGTCGGATCAACTCTAGTTAAAGTATTACCTTTAGCAGTATATCCTGTTCCTGATACTTCATTAGAAGTAGTGTAAGCAGTTGTAGCTGCACCTAAACTCGCTGAACTTGTGTATAAAGCTAATTGAAAGGTACTACCGCCTGAGTTTAAAAAATTGTGTTTTGCTTCCATCAACTCTTTTTTGAAAGAAGTACACATCGCTTGTGAAATTGCCATTACAGCCTCCTTATAATATCAGCCATATCTCTATGACCTTGTTTATCTAATAAACCAGCTACCGTAGAACGATCACTAGCTATAGCCTGTTTTATATACATTAAAACAACCTGTTTGATTGCATCTCTAAAAGCTTCAGCTTGTGCTTTTACCATAGGGTCTGCACCATCACTTATAGAAACCAATCTCTCAAGTATTCTTTCAGTCCAATATTCAGGACTTAAACCTTTATTCTCTGTAGTATTGACTACTACAGAACCCACATTTATATCTGTATCCACACTTAACATTATGTCCTCTGTTGTCTAAGCATACCCTCATTACGAGTATCAATAGTATTATCAGCTTCTCCAAGATTTTTTAATCTAGATATGGCTTGAAAATATCTTTTTTCATATTCTTGCATCATGTCAGCATCACCTTTCATATAGGCATAACCTTCTATGAGCGATCCATAAAGTAATGCATTTGTAGCATTAGTTGATAACCAAGTTGTTCCGCTTTCAGCTCCTGCAGTTATAGAAGCTGGTCTGTAAAAGTAATGTAACTCTACTGTATAAGCTTGACTAGGAGTTGGTGCAACAATAAAAGTAGTATCATCAAAAGTAGCGTAATGCTTTGGTTGTCCCGTTGCCGTACTATCAGGATAAGCCTCTCTAATAAAGTTTACATCTCTAAAGTAAAGAAAGTATTGACTGCTACCAACATGCACTGCCAAAGAGAAATTATCAAGAAAATCACTAGGGGTTGACAGATACTCATTACTAGCAGTCAAACTTCCAGTTACATTCTTCCTAAAATTAGGAAGCTTTACGGATTTTAAAATTCTTTCTTCAGCTTGTTTAATTATCTGAGGAAGATCAGAAACAAAAGTTGTTTCAGTATTTTCCAAATAATTTTGTATCAAACTTTTTAATTCGCTATATGTCATATTAAGGTGTGTTAGCTGTACCACCCATACCTGAGTGATTCGTACAATAATAATAAAGAGTTGGTGCTCCAACTGCTACAGTAATTTGTGTGTATGCTCCTGAAGAACCCGGTGTTCCATTAGTTGTTACACCAGTTGTGTATTCAGAACCGCCTCCGTGTGTACCGTCTGATGTAGTAGAAAATCTAAGCGGATGTCCGCTATTAGTACCATCCGATTGATCAAACCTATAGGTACTTCCTTCATTAAGAGTTAAAGTTGGATAGACTACACTATCTATGTAATATCTGTTACCACCTCCATAAGAAGCTACAGTTACTGTGTAAACCGTATCTCCTGAAGCACTAACCGATCCTAAAGCAGATGTACCTGCAAGACCTGTAACTGCTGCAGTGCCATCAATTCCTGTTAAAGACACTGTGCCAACACTTCCTGTAGCTGATGAGCCTGTTACATCAACTGCTAAAGAACTTGTTTCTCCTGTAACAACTTTGACTTGTCCAACATCGTTTCGCATAACCATGCCTGTGCTACTTACTGGGTTAAAACCAAAATAAGTTGTAGAGTCTTTTTCTCCACTGTCAGGTCTAGGATTAAATAAAGCTTGATTATCAGAAGAATCTATATCGCCTATACGCAGTTGAGGATGATCTGGATCAAAACAATATGAGCAAACTCTGCTGCCTGTTCTTTTTTGATCTTGTACTTCGTACTTAAGTTCGTTTAACTTATAAGTAAAACCACATCTATCGCATAGACCTAAAGCTTTTTTGCCAACTGCATATGCCATATTAGTAAATGCTTACGTTGGGTACGAACTTTATAGGTGCTCTTTCTCTGTCTGCTTCAGATACTTCTCGCCACAATTCATCGTATCTTGCTTTTATCATAGGTATACGACTTTGTGACTCATCATTTTTACAAGCTATGTTATAGGCTAAAGCATAAGTCAAACATGGAAGGTATCTAGCTGGCACATCAGGATTTGTATCTGCGTTTGTGCCTGCATCTTCTATTCTTTTGATGTAGTCATAAATTAAAGTATAAGTCTCAGCAGAATCTGGAGTCGCCCAAACACCTATATTTAAAGTTGAACCTTTGTCTACATAGTATTGAGTTGGCTTTGATTGCATTAACTTTTTAGCTTGATGGTTATATTCCGTTCTAGATATCCTGCTCAATCTTTGATCAAACTGTTCTGTAGTATCACCTGAGTCTGTTCTAATAAATACATCTACTATTTCTAAAGCTGTGCTTTCTGCTGCATAGGTATTTGTACCTGCAACTAAAGTTACACTAGCTTGTTCTAGCTTCCATAAATTTAAACCTTTGTTTTGCCACTCTAGAAAAATTAAGTTTAAAGCTCTCTTGGCTGTGTTGTAATCTCCACCAGACATCAAAGATAAACCACAAAGATCAAAGGCTTCTTCCATGATCTCTGTGATGTCTAAGTTAAATGTATATGTTCCGCTAGTTGCCATTATTTTTTAATTCTAGTTACTTTAATACCGCTTTTAGTTACATAAGTTTTCTTTTTGGAAGCAGGACCTTTTGCTATCTGATTCCTCATATTTGTTCTAGATATTGTCATCTATACCTCGCTGTTTTTTTTGCTATTCGTTTGGGTTGTTTTACAAACTGTTTACCTTTTTTAGTTCCTTTTCTTTTTGCTCTAGAAGTAGCTGCATATTCTGCAGGTGTCAAAGCCTTTATAGCCTTCTCAGGTAAATATCTTTCTCCTGTTTCAGAAGACTTCTTACCACTTTTAGTACGCCACTTTTGTTTTGTCCAATTTTTTAAAGAGCGTTGAGATTTTTTTAAAGGCATTATTTTTTATGACGCTCTTGTATAGAAAAGTCTGCAGTTAAAGAAGCTCCTTTGTGTGCTTTAAATTTACCAGTGTGTCTCATTAAATTGTAACCACCGCCTTCTTTTTTCATCCAATGAAAACCATCAGGAGCTTTTACTCCTTTCGTTTTAGTAGAGCCACCCTCTTTCATAAAACCCATTTTGTTTCTAACATCTTCGGGTAGTTTAGCTAATCCAGTATTACCTTCTGGAACTTCTCTAAGTTTTTTATTTGGCATTTTTACCTCTTTGTTTTCTTATTGATTCTTTACCACGCTTGGCTATTTTAGCTTGTTCCGTTTTTCCTTGCACTTTTGCTCTTTGCTCTAAAACTGTAAGTATTTGTATTTTACGAGCAAAAGGCTTATTTATTTTTTTAACTTTAGCTACAGTCTTTCTTGCATCTGCAGGAGTAGCATACTTAATGCTAACTGTATCTTTAGGATTTTCATCGGTATAAAGTCTTCTACTAGAACCCTTTGGTTTTTTACCTGTTCCTACCTTTGGGTCTCTTTTTCTTTTCACTTTTACCTGCTTTGCTTAATGCTATGGCTATAGCTTGTTTCTGGGGTCTACCTTCTTTTTTTAACATCTTAATATTTGCAGAGATAGTCTTTTGACTTCTACCTTTTTTAAGAGGCATTATTTGTAACCACCACCTTTAGCTTTGTATTGTTTAGCTAACATTTGTGCTTTACGAGCTGACCACTGACCGGGTTTTCCGCCTTTACTACCTGCTTTGATTTTATTAAACAGATTCTTACGCATGGTAGGTTTAGTATAGTTACCAGCTTCATTAACTCTTGATTTCTTTTGTCTGCTCACCACTTCACCCTATCTGCCCAGTAAGCTGCTGACATCTTACCTTTCTTGATATTTTTTGCATGACGAGCTTTGAAAGACTTACGCTTTGCTTTCATTCTTGCTGACTCACCTTTTTTTGGTTTGCCAGCAGTTCCTGAAAGTGTTCCAACCTTTTTACCTTGTTGTCCAAATCTAATAGTTTTAATTTTGCTACCTTCTTTGGCAACAACGATGTGAGATTTAGTTGGATGATTAGGGGTTCTTTTAGGTTTGTTAAAACCTGCAACTCCTGCTCTCTTTAAACGAGAGTCTTTCTTAGCTCCTGACATTAACTATGAGTCAGATTTTTTTAACTCCATCATAGTGTCACCACCATGTTTCATTTTCATTTTATTTCTCATAGTAGCTGACATCGGTGCACCCATGTGCATAACACCGCCACCCATGTAGCCTTTCATTTTTTTCTTCATAGTGTCACCACCATGACCGTATCCCATAGGTCTTTTCTTTTTTTGTAATCCACCGGGCATAATTACCTCACTTTTTTGTAGCAGCTTTTTTAGTTTTCTTTTTAGCTGCGGGTTTTTTCTTTGGAGCTTTTCCACCAACATAAGCTTCGTTTACATCAGGTGTAGACGGATCATCAGCCACATAGTGACCTTTGGTGTCTCTAGCTCTAACTCCGTTTAGTCCATCTGCTTTTCTTTGAGCATCTTCTAAATCGGGGTCAGGACCAAAAACAACTTCATAGATACCATCTGCATTTGGTTGTAAAACATTATATTGTGCAGGAAAGTTCCCGTTAGTTGATATGATTGCTTTTTTAGCCATATGTCCTCCTAGTCAGAATATACTTTTACCATCTCTAAAACAATGGAATAAGTATCTCCTGAACTGTGACCTTTTGTTGTAAATAGAATGTCACCATTCTTACCTGAGCCTGCGTTATTAGGTATACCACCAAAATCACCGAAGTCCATGTGACCATTGCTACTTTCTGCTAATTCAGCAATCAGTACATTGGTGCTAGCGTTAAAGAATAATTGCACTGACATGCCTACTACGGCATGACTAATACGCATTACTCTAACTTCAGAGCAAGCAGCACCAGCAGCATTAGCAGCTAAAGCAGATACATCCACTTTAGCTACTGCTGATTCTCCTGTGCCATCACTGACATTGGTAAACTTCATAACACAGTTACGCTCACCATCTATGATGGTTTGACTTGTTACTGTATCAGCCATAATTTATCTCCTATTATGCGTCAGCAAATGGAGTGACTAAAGTACCTGAACCTAAAATAATACCTTCTACAGCATATTTATTATCGGCAATAGCAGTTACTTTAACAATACTACCTGCGAGTCCACCTTTGGTAGAACCGTTCATAGTAATAACATCATTTGATGCACCTGAAATAAAAGTTTTACCTGTTGCATCATTCACACCAGTATATAAACCACCAACAAATTTATCAGTACCATCGGTTAAGATGTCCATGTCAGTAGCTGCTGTTTCTACTACAAAGATAAAAGTAGCACCTAAGTTATTAGTTTGATCAGGTTCGTCATCTCTAGTTGGTGCTGTTGCATCAATAGTAGGTAAAGTAAATTTACCATCAGCATCATTAGTAGTTAAAATTTTACCTGCGTGTGCAGCCACAGTTAAAGTTGTGTCTGCGGTTAAACTGACCACATTAGCATTACCAGCAGATATAAAACCTGCTAGTGATTTAATTGGTCCACTAAAAGTTGTTTTGCCCATATTAAGTCTCCTTAATTACATTTATCGTCTTGGCGAGTCTGCTAGGTCAGTCGATAAACAATTATGTATTCCTAGAATGAGAAAAAGGGCAGCCGAAGCTGCCCTAATTTCTTTAGCTTGATCCGGGTGATCCGAATATACCTAGAGGATCAGATACACCAAAAGAGTATCTTTCTCTAGCTTTATAACGAACATTACCTGTATCGAAGTCTCCATCCATGCTAGTAGTCATAGGACTTCTAACAAAATGTTTCATTCCATCAGGAACATCAGTAGTTATAAAGAACGCATTAGTATCAGTCAGATAGTTATTAACTACAAAACCTTCAGGAATTACTCCGTTAGTTTTGATAGCGTTAATGTCGTTATCTGCTGTACCGACACGGTAATCACTCTGTAACAATCTAGTTGCTACGAATTGAAGATCAGAAGGTATGATTAACTTCTGAGGTCTTGCAGCGATTTTTAAACCACGCTCATCGGTGAATTTACCAATCTGAATTACTGCATCTTCTAAAGATGTTTCATTCAGGTCAGCACCTGTAGCTGGTCTGTTTGAGTTTGTACCACCGTTAACAAGTGGGTGAGCTGTACTAAATAAAGTAACGCCATCACCACTGTTGAAACTGCTGAAACCATTGTTTAATGGAGAAGCAGCTTTTACTTGTTTAGTGTACGCCATAGCACGAGCTAAAGCTTTTGTGTATCTTGCTGATAAAGAAACATAGAGGTTATCCTCCATAGCTTCTTCTGTAATAGCAAAACCCATAGCTATAGTTTCGTGAGTGTATCTAGCGACAAAAGATTCTTGAGCAGTATCATAACTGATAGCTGAACCTTCATCTTTTACTGGAGCAGCACCAAAACCTGAAAGTTTTAGTTCTTCTTCAAAACTTCTTTCAGAGTTTTCTGTTGCATAAATCTCAGCGTGCTGATTCTCATGCATTGTGTACTCTTCACCAAATAAGGCATTTAAGCCGGGTAAGAGCTGTTTAAGCTCTTGTGCTCTTGATATTGCAGCCATAATTAATCTCCTTAACCTATACCGGTTGTATTTAGGAGCTGGTGTCCTACATTAAACATAACTAGTACATCAGTATTACTGTCGCCAATAGCACTATCTGGACCTTCAACAAAGTCGATGATCTTTAACGGTAGTGTATTGGTAGTATTTGCTGTACTCCCATCAACGGCATTTTTACTTGTGCCGATGCTTGTTGATCCTGCTGTTTGCACAACAGCGACATTCTTACCAAGATCGTCTTGGGTAAGAGCTTCGTCTGATTGCATTTGCATAACTAGGAAAGGATCAGAAGCAACATAAGCCATAATGTCATCCGCAGCCGTAGAAGCTGGGTAATGCTGGCTAAAAGTTGTTTGACCAGAAGTTGGATCAGTATATGAAACTCCTAAGAATACTCCAATAGGAGTCAAGGAAGTAGTTCCTGTGTCCTTTTGGATTGTAGTGTTAGGGTCGCCATCTGCCCACTTAACAAAGTCACCGTAAAAAATTGCAGTAGCATATCCACTAGCAATTTTGTAATGAGTAATCTTTGCATTGTAAGCACAAGATACTAATGAACCAACCGGTCTAGCACCCATAGGTGTAGCTGATGAAGCCATAGTATTTACTCCTTCTGCATAAAAATGCAGACCAAAATATTAATTTAAGACTCTACGAGTCTCTTCCAAAAGTCGTTTTTGAGTTGCGTTCAAATACTTGTTTGGTAGCCATCCTGCTGTCTTGATCTTTGAAAAAAGTATTATCGACTGCTTCTATCTGCTGTCGAGCTAATTTATCAAAGTGTTGAGCACGCTCATCAGCAACCTCTTTAGGCATTTTGCATAATAGCTGTCCGCCTATTTCGATGTTACCTTTTGATGCCCATTCAGACTTATGATCCATCATATGTATCTGTAATTCAGGGTGGTCTTCCAAACGACAAGGCTGCCATCCCTCACGAAATCTTTTAGATACATTAGGATTATCTGTATTCCCAACTAAAGATGTTCTTATCCATCTAAATACCCATCCTTCTTGGGGTGTTGGGTCAGGTAAGTTACCTTCATTTTCCCAGTTTCTTTTTCTCTGGGTAGCCTCTCGGCTATCTAATCCCCTAGGGGAACGCTCTTGGTTTTCAGGAGCATCAGCAGAAACTGCCTCCACTTCTTCTGTGTTATTTATTTCTTCTGACATTTACGCCTCCTTTAATAATTGGTTTGCATACTGCTCAGGACTTATACCAAGTTGTCGAGCTATCTTAACTTGAGTCTGAGTCAGTCGGACTTGCGAAGGTTTTGTTTGACCGCCTTCCCTCGATGCGGTTGCAACAACTGTTGATGGTTGTCGTTTAGGTTGTTCTTCAACCGGTGCTTCTGCTTCCGCTTTCACTTCAGGTTGTGGAACTCCAAAAAAATTTGGAAACTGTTTACGCATCTCGGTATCTACCTCAGCGTAGTATTTATCTGGGTCTTTAGCAGGGTCAACACCTCCTTGCTGTAATCTTTGATCTATATACATAGCAAAAGAAGTCATCTCTCTATGCGTTGGGTCTGTGCCCATAAACCAAGGATTTTTAGCTGCCCATCTTTGTAAATCAGGATCAACTTGCTTAGGTGCTTCAGGTGCAGGCATTTTCTTTTCTATTTCAGTTTGCACCTGATCTGCCATGTTATTAGCAGTTTGTTCAGCTAAGACAGCCTTAGATAGTTGCTCTTGAGCCTCAGCCATCTTTTCTGCATCGCCTGCTTCATAAGCAGCTTTATACAAAGCCTGAGCGTTTTGTTTTGCCCACAAAGCATTGTTTGCTGCTTGTTTATTGAGTACCTCACCGCCTTGATCTACAAAAGCTTGTAACTTTTGATTCTCTTGCATTAAGGTTTGCAATCTTTGCACTGCCTCTTGTGATTCTCTTTGAGCAGCTTCTTTAGCTCTACGCTCCTCGTGGTACTCGTATTTGAGTTTGTTTATTCTTTCGCCTGCTCTTTTACTGTAATCAGTTATCTCTGCATCAACTGTTTCATCATCTGCAGGTTCTTCTGATTCTACTTTAGGCGGTCTTCTGTCTTCTTCTGGAGTATCATCTATTATTTCAACTGATAGTCCATCATCAACTTTAGAATCTATTTCTACTTGTTTACCAAAAAACTTTTCTTCTTCACTAGTTGTATTAGTAGACTCTTCTATGATCGGTTCTTCGTTTATTATTTCTGGTGTTTCGCTCATGCTCTAACTACTCCCGTTGGGTCTTCAACAACTGCTTCCACAGTGTCATCGTTAATTAAACGAAACTCTTGTCCATACATCATTATGCGAGTGCCAGAATAAGCTCTGAAAATTACCCAGTCACCTTCTTCACACCAAGGACCGCTAGCAAATCTCTTTTTATCTTTATATGCTTCTGGACCTAGCTTAATAACAAAACCACAAATATTAGCCACTTCTTCATCTTTCATGGTACGAGAAGCTTTAATTATTCCGCCTTCAGTCTTTTCTTCAACTTCAGGCATAGCCACTAAAACTTTCCAACCTTTAGGTTCAGGCAGTTGCTTTCTTGTATCTTCGACTACGGGTTTTTTGACTTTTGCTTTTTCTGTCATATGTTTGCACGACTTAAGGAGTCGAGTTCCTATTCACGAGTATGTCTGTCTATCCAGTCAGCCAACTCTCTTTCTGCAAGGGATAAACCCTCGATAATACCAGCCATCCTTTTGTATTCTGAGAAATCTTTTAGATTGCCAGTTCCCATGTGACTGCTATGTTCTGTTTTTAAACTACTTAATCTATCTTTTAAAAAGTCTGATAGTGATAGCTGTTTGAAATCATTTTCAGTCACGATCACGATCTTGGACTATTTCTTTTGCTATGTCAAGACCAAGCTTGTAATCCTCTCTCGCTTTGCTATCTTCTTTATCTGCTAAATCAAGCAAATCGCTAGCAACTTTCTGACCAATGCTAGCACCTGCAATCTGCTCTTGAGATGCTATCCTATCTCTTTCTATCTCATCTCTGTTCTTAGCTTTCTCTGAGTCAAGTTCTAATCTAGCTGCACTCTCTGCAATCTTTCTAGATACCTCAGCTTCTTTAACCGCAACCTCTCTTTCCTTCATTTGCAAGAGTGGGTCTTGTTGTTGTTGTGCAATTCTAGCTTGTTGTTCTTTAGCTTGTGATGTAATTGAAACACGCTTCGCAGCTTCAGCTACTAATTCAGATATACGCTTCTCTACTTCAGGCGGTAACGGTTCTCCCTCTGGAGGTAACTCAACACCCATCTCTCTTTCTACTTGAGTTCTAAACAACATAGTTAAATGCTGATTCACATAAGCAGATGCATTAGCAACTATAGAGCTCGCTGTAGGACTAGCTTGTATTTTTTCTTGTATCTCTGGGTTCTCCTGAGCAGCCACAATAGTATCAATATGTGCTTGGTGATCTTGAAAAGCAAACGCTCTTACTGGAACACCGTTGATTAAGTTTTGTACTGCAGTCACAGGATCAACAGGTTTGATATCATCTTTATCAGGAATGATGTCTTCAACATTTCTTATACCTAGAGTTTCTAGCATTTGTCTGTGTAACTCTTCCATGTTGTATATCTGTGGTGTGGTAGCAGCCAACTGCATAGCAGCTTGATACTGCATTATTCTTTGTGCCATAGTGGATGCATTAGGGTCAGACACTGGCAATACATCCACTCGGTTATCAAAGTCTGCAGCCTTGATAAATTCTTCTTCATCCATATCGTATGGATAAGAAGGGTCAGTAAAGTCTTTTACGATATCAACTAATATCTCAAATTCTTTTTTCATGGATGCATGCAGTCTCGCTTGCACTGCAGACATTACTTTCATGTTTCTTTCCAGTAAAGCAAGAGTTGTGCCAACTGGAGCTTGGTTATTCATATCAGATACTTTCATATCGTTCATGCTTGCAAAACGCCTGCCTTCTTCGACTATGTTTTGTAATAGCTGATACAAAGTAGCTGATGGTTCTTTATACGGTAAAAAGGTTATGTTATCTCTGATAGCACCACCGGGAACATCTACATCCCTAAACTCACCGGGCATGATAGGTGTATCATCACCCTTGATTCTTAACCCTCTAGCTTTTAATCCTCCGGGCAGGTTAGATAAAGTACCTGCATCTACTAACTGTCTTAGAATTGAAGTTGCAGATTTGGCTAAACCACCAACCATGTGTATCAAACCAAAACCATAAAAACCCAATCCCGGAAGATATTGATAATGAACGAAGTGCATCCTTCTTAATTTTTTTGGATCATCTTCGTAGTAATTCCTTCTTATGCTAAGAACTATACCGCTAGGATAGTCTATTGAAACCACATAAGGTAAAGCTATGCCTGTCTTTTCGCCTGCACTGTTAGTATCTTCATAGCCTTCTAAATCTAGATCAACCTGCATTTCTAGAACTGTATGCCTATCATCGTAGTTATAAGTCTGACTTTCCCCAGTCATCTCATCGTACTTCTTGCTAATATCCGATTGACTGTCTGAGGCTTCAGGTAAATCTACATCACGATAAAAGCCTGCAACTTGCATCTTTCTAACATCGTTAGAAGACTTATGCATTACATGAGTAGCACGCTGGCAAGTCTCTAGATCGCTTGCACCGTAGTTCACAACCACATCTTCTGCAGGCACAAATATAGAACTAGGTCTTTCTAAGTTAGGATCGTAATAAACTTTTCTAAATGCAGACCCTGCTAAAGGTAAAGAGAATAACATCTTCTCTGTCTCAGTTCGGTATTCTGACATTTCATAAGTAAGCAAATAGTTTAGATAATCTTGTACTCTACCTGCTTGTTTAGTCTTCTCCTCGGTGATCTTGCCAACTATCTTAGTTCTTACAGGACCTTGAGCAGGAAACATTTCAGCAATGGATTGAGATTGGAATCTAACAACTGCTTCGCTCAACATAGGATGAAAAACTCCACATGCTCCCGCCCAAGGCGAAGTTCTCTCTTCTATCTTCAAACCAAGTTGATCTAAACCCTTAACATAACTCTCTTCCCACTCAGAACGAGAATCTTTATCAGCTTGAAACTGTGCTATCAAATCACCACCCAGTTCGTTTAAGGTGGATTCCTCCATGTAATCTGCCAGATTAGAGTTGAACTCCATAGCCATGATGTCTTTAGCATTGGGATCAAAGTCTATAATCATACCGCCATCCTCGGTAGCTATTGCCACCGAGTCTGGGTTTTCAATGGAGATTGAAACTTCTTCGCCTAACTCGTCTGTGCCTTCCACAGGAGTAGCTGGTGTATTTCTTTCTATTGCCAAAAGTTACCTCAATAATAATCTGCGATTCTGTTATGTTCTAAAGGTTCATCTTCCTCATCACTTGCCAAAGGAATAAACCCTCCCTGTCTAAATCTTAACAGAGCTTGCGTACTGCTATCAACTAAATCATCGTGTTCCATATTAGGAAAACCTGCAAACTCTTCCATCACTTCTTCTGCCCATCTAGTCTCAGGACACCACACAACTCCAGAAGAAAACAAATCTGAAACTGCATTTACCCTAGATATCTTATCGTTACCACGACTAGGTGTGTATTCTTGTACGGGTATACCTGTTGCTCTTAGCTCAAAGATCAAGGGCATCCCTGCTGCTTTAGCCTCAACAATAAAAGCATCGGGTTTGTATTCGTTGTATTTTTCTGTTGCTTTTACTTTCAGCTCAGGAAACTCTAATCTATCTTTGAAAGCATCCAGTAAGATTACATTGGGTGCTAGCATACCTTCATCGTTCTCCATGTAAAAAACACCCCATGTGGTGCAAGCAGAAAAGTCAGCTCGTTGATTCTTCATAAAGGCTGTATCCCATGATTGGATAACGAACTCACACTGTGGCGGTTCTCTTCCTTCCCATACTTGCCACCACTCCCTTTTAACTAAAGCACTCTCTTCAGCCGTAGGGTCTTGTTGGTATTGTGCTTGCCATTTGCTATT
>MDTE01128052.1_pt1 | contig 12770 bp, 8 predicted proteins | sample 811231 | NCBI WGS metagenome assembly MDTE01 (sample SAMN05326651, study PRJNA326480) | marine metagenome | isolation source: seawater | place: Indian Ocean: Red Sea | collected 2010
AGGCCCCGAGTGGTCTTGGTGATGGGTCGTTGGGTGTTGTTGTGGTGGAGCCTGGTGAGGCGATCCAGATTCGTTCGTTGAACGCGATCTCGGGTGATGTGGCGTTCCTGGGTATTCCCAATGAGAACGGTATTCGTATGGCGGTCGAGGACTATGGCCAGATCCATGGGCATGACGTGGATGTGGGCATGGGGATGGATGACCTGTGTTCGGCTGATGGTGGTCAGGCTGCGGCGCAGACGATCGTGGCTGACCAGGATGTGGTCGGTGTGATCGGGACGTCGTGTTCGGGTGCGGCGACGGCGGCTTCGCCGTTGATTTCCGAGGCGGGGATGGTGATGATCTCTGGTTCGAACACGTCGCCGGCGTTGACGTCGGATCTGGCGGGGACGGCTGGTCCGAACTATCACGCTGGTTATTTCCGTACGGCGCACAATGACCTGTACCAGGGTCAGGCTGCGGCGAACTTCGCGCTCGAGGTGTTGGGTATGTCGTCGGCGGCGGCGATCCATGATGGTGATCCGTACACGGAGGGTCTGGCGCGTGCGTTCGCGGATGCGTTCGAGGCCGGTGGCGGCACGCTGACGGGGTTCACGGCGGTCAACAAGGGTGACACGGACATGGTGCCGGTGCTCACCGAGGTGGCTGCTGGTGGTCCGGAGCTGTTGTTCTTCCCGATTTTCCAGCCGGAGGGTGATTTCATCATCCAGCAGTCGGCGACGGTTGCCGGGTTGGAGAACACGGTGATGATGGCGGCTGATGGGTTGTTGAACTCGAACTATCTGGCGTTGGCCGAGACCGAGGGCATGTTCTTCTCGGGTCCCGACGTGCGTTACGGCGAGAACTTCAACCAGTCGACGGGTGAGTCGGCGGCTGATGTGTTGGCCGACTACGAGGCTGAGTTCGGTGAGGCGCCGGCGGCGCCGTTCTGGGCGCACAGCTATGACGCTGCGGTGTTGTTGATGGATGCCATCGTGGCGGCGTCGACCGATGATGCGGGGACGTTGACGATCGATCGTGCCGGGGTGCGTGAGTACCTCCACGGGGTCAGCAACTACTCGGGTCTGATCGGCACGATGTCGTGTGACGCCTACGGCGATTGCTCGTCGGCGAAGATCACGGTGATCCAGAACATCGACTCGACCGACTATGCGGCGTCGACGGCCAACGTGGTCTACGAGTACGCCCCCCTCGCCGGCGGCAAGGCCGCGGGTGAGGTCACCGCTCCCGAGGGTGCGTGCATCGGTCTGGTGACCGATGTGGGCGAGGTGGACGACAAGTCGTTCAACCAGGCGGCGTGGACCGGTGTGGAGACCGCTGGTGCGCAGTTCGGTGCCGACGTGGACTACGTCGAGACGCAGGCGGCGAAGGACTACGCCACCAACATCGGCCTGTTCGCCGACTCGGGTTGTGACATCATCGTCACGGTCGGGTTCGCGCTGGGTGAGGCCACGGCGGTTGCTGCGGCCGAGTACCCGGACGTGGACTTCATCGGTGTGGACCAGTTCCAGGGTGAGCCGGTCGACGGTGTCGCCGGGCTGATCTTCCCCGAGGACCAGTCGGGCTTCCTGGCTGGTGCGTTGGCGGCGTCGTTGTCGACGTCGGGGACGATCGCTGCGGTGCTGGGCACCGACATCATCCCGCCGGTGGTGGCGTTCGGTGAGGGCTACCTAAACGGCGCCAAGTGGGTGAACCCCGACATCGAGGTGATCAAGACGTACCACCCGGGTGGTCTGGACGTGGCGTTCACGGATCCCGAGTGGGGTGCGACCACGGCCCGTCAGGCCCTCGACCAGGGTGCGGACGTCGTGTTCGGTGCCGGCGGCAAGACCGGCAACGGGGCGATCATCGAGGTGGCCGGCGAGCCCGGTGCGTTCTGCATCGGTGTCGACGTCGACCAGTGGGGTTCGGTGCCCGAGGCCCAGCCGTGTCTCGTGTCCTCGGCGATGAAGTCGATCGCCGAGGGTGTCGTGCACCTCATCGGCGAGTCGCTGCGTGGCAACATGCCGTCCGGCAACCACGTGGGTGGCGCCGACCTGGCACCGTTCCACGACCACGCCGACTCGGTGCCCGACTCGGTCAAGGACATGCTCGTCCAACTCAAGGCCGACCTCGAAGCCGGCGTCGTACCCACCTGCGTGTGGGTCACCGACGCACCCGGCTGCCCGGACGCGGCACCCGTCTATCCGGACGAGATCGCCTACGACTTCGGCGTCACCGAAGACACGATCAGGGTTGGCGCGCTCGCCGACCTGAGCGGCGTCTTCGCTGGCCTGGTCATCCAGATCGTCGACGCACAGTCGGCGTACTGGGACAAGGTCAACGCCGAGGGCGGCATCGGCGGCAAGATGGTGGAGTTCGTGGTCGAGGACAACGCCTACGACGTCACGACGCATCTCGAGAAGTACGAGTTGATGCGCGACGAGGACAACGGCGTCGTCACGCTCAGCCAGTCGACCGGCTCGCCGCACACCGCGGCGATCGCCGAGATGCTGGTCGAGGACGGCCTCTCCGCCATTCCGCTGTCGTGGTACTCGGGATGGCCCGATCCGGCGTTCGGCCAGAACGTGTTCGAGTCGTACAGCAACTACTGCTACGAGTCGATCAACGGCATCGACTTCCTGAACGAGTACATGCAGACCGAGATGGGCATCGCGAACCCGACCCTGGGTCTCGTGACCTTCCCGGGTGAGTACGGCCAGGACGGCGCCGCGGGCGTCAAGATCGCTGCCGAGGCCCTCGGGATCGAGATCGTCTACGACGGCGAGGCCACGTTCATCCCGGGTGCCGACCAGACGCCGATCATCAGCGGCCTGGCCGAGTCCGGCGCCGACATGGTGTGGACGACGGTCACCCCGTCTGGCATGGCCGAACTCGTGGGCGGTGCTGCCGCCGTGGGCTACCTGCCGATGTGGTCGGGCAACGTGCCGTCGTTCGACTACCGCCTGCTGGGCACGGCCGTGGGCCCGATCCTCGACACCAACTTCATCGTCAGCACCTATACGGCGACCTGGAACTCCGACGGGATTCCGGGCCTCGACGAGATGAAGGCATGGATGCTCGAGCACAGCCCGGACCTTCCGGTGTCGGATGCCTACATCGTGGGTTGGACCGAGGCCATGGCCGCCCATGCGGCACTGGACCAGGCGGCCCGCAACGGTGACATGACCCGCCAGGGCGTGATTGACGCCTACAACCAGGTGACGGTCGACTACAAGGGCCTGGCGCCGAACCAGTCGTGGGGCGGTGACCTCGACGACGTGGTGGTGCGCGAGTCCTTCATGTACGACGTCGTGCTCGACGAGTACGACGACGGGGCGACGATCGCCGAGGGCGGCGGCACCGGCACGGTGCTGCTCCGCGGCCCGTTCGTCTCGGACATCACCCTGGCCCAGGAGTACACCGGGGCCTGCTTCGCAGCCGCCGGCTGAGTCGCAGCGCACCTGAAAACGGGTGACTGAGTGGGTGGGGCGGCCGGTTCGCCGGCCGCCCCACCCCTCGTTCCGCCCGCCCCACCCCTCGTTCCCGCCCGCTTCCCGATAGCGGGCGGCAGCCCGGCCCGGAGAACCGATGCTCGAAGTCGCCAACCTGGAGGTCGTCTACAACGAGGTCATCCTCGTGCTGCGTGGCCTGTCCATCGAGGTCCCGGACGACAAGATCGTGGCCCTGTTGGGCGCCAACGGCGCTGGCAAGACCACGACGCTGCGGGCCGTCGGCGGCCTGCTCGACGTGCACGAGGGCAAGGTCACCAAGGGCACCGTGCGGCTGAATGGGGAGTCCATCGATGACCTCGACGCCTCTGCCCGGGTGCGGGCCGGCATCACACAGGTGATGGAGGGTCGGCGAATCTTCTCCGACCTGACCGTCGACGAGAACCTGGCGGCCGGGGCGTACACCAACGCCGACAAGGCCTCGGTGGCCGAGGCCCACGAACGGGTCATGACGATGTTCCCGGCGCTGGCCGGGCGACGAAAGTCGGTTGCCGGCTACCTGTCGGGCGGTGAGCAGCAGATGCTGGCCATCGGCCGCGGGCTCATGGCCAACCCGAGGCTCCTGATCTTGGACGAGCCGTCGCTGGGCCTGGCACCCAAGTTGGTGCAGCAGATCCGAGACATCATCGTCGACATCAACGGGCAGGGCGTCTCGGTCCTGCTGATCGAGCAGAACGCCGCCATGGCCCTCTCGATCGCCGACCACGGCTACATCATGGAGACCGGCAAGATCGTCATGGACGGACCGGCCGAGAAGCTCCTGAGGGACGAGGACGTCCAGGAGTTCTACCTGGGGCTCCATGGCGAGGGCGGCGAGCGCAAGTCCTTCCGGGACGTCAAGCACTACAAGCGCAGGAAGCGGTGGCTGTCGTGAACGGATCTCCAGCGGGCACACCACTTCTCGAGGTCGACCACATCAGCCTCTCGTTCAAGGGGGTCCGGGCGATCGACGACGTCTCGTTCTCGGTGGACGAGGGGCAGTTGTTCGCCGTGATCGGCCCGAACGGCGCCGGAAAGACGTCGATCTTCAACTCGATCAGCCAGGTGTACCACCCCCAGGAGGGCGACATCCGCTGGAAGGGCGAGACCGTCATGGGCCTCCGGCCCGACCGGGTGGCCGAACTCGGCATCGCCCGCACGTTCCAGAACATCGAGTTGTTCCCACACATGACCGTGCTGGACAACCTCCTCCTCGGTCGCCACCTCCGGATGGAGCGTTCCTGGCTGGCCGGGGCGCTCTGGTTCGGACCGGCCCGCCGCGAGGAGATGGCCCACCGTCTCGCCGTGGAGGACATCATCGACTTCCTCGAGATCGAGCAGTGGCGCAAGTACCCGGTGGCGCTCCTGCCCTACGGCGTGCAGAAGCGCGTGGAGTTGGGTCGGGCCCTCGCCATGCAGCCCGAACTGCTGCTGCTCGACGAGCCCGTCGCCGGCATGAACCTCGAGGAGACCGAGGACATGGCCCGGTTCATCCTCGACATCCGTTTGGAGCTCGGCATCTCGATCGTCCTCGTCGAACACGACATGGGCCTCGTCATGGACATCGCCGACCGGGTGATGGTCCTCGACTTCGGTCGACGCATCGCGGAGGGCACCCCCGGGGAGGTCCAGCGGGACCCGGCGGTGGTCGCCGCCTACCTCGGCGACGAGTCGGTTGCCCTCGGCTGAACCCTCCGGCTACAGCCGGACCTTCTCGCTGTCGGGGTCGTAGAAGGGGCGGTACGAGGCCGTCGCCGGCACCCGCTCGCCGTTCACCCCGACCTCGAACGATCCCTCCAGCAGCTGCGGCCTCGGCGTGCCGGGCTCGCAGGCCAGGTACGACATGCCGAGGGCGCCGCCGACCGTGTGGCCGTACATGCCCGAGGTGATGCGGCCGACCAGTTCGCCGTCCCGGAAGACGGGCTCGTCGTGGTACAGCAGCGGCACGGGGTCGTCGAGGCGGAACTGCACGAGGCGACGCGACACGCCGGCCTCCCGCTGGGCGACGAGTGCCTCGCGGCCGACGAAGCCGCCCGGCTTGTCCCACGACACGCCCCACGAGAGCCCGGCCTCGAGCGGGGTGTCCTCGTCGGCGATGTCGTCGCCCCAGTGCCGGTAGGCCTTCTCCATGCGCAGCGAGTTCATGGCGTGCATGCCGGCGAGCGTCAGCCCCTCGGGCGCACCCGATGCCCAGAGGGCGTCGAACACGCCGAGGGCGAACTCGGTGGGGACGTAGAGCTCCCAGCCCAGTTCGCCCATGTAGGTGCGGCGCACGGCGATGGCCCGGGCGTAGGCCAGGTCGATCTCCTGGAGGGTGCCGAAGGGGAACGCCTCGTTCCCGAGGTCGGCGTCGGTGAGCGGGGCCACGATGCGCCGGGCGTCGGGGCCGAAGACGCCGAGCGTGGCCCAGCCCGAGGTCACGTCCGTGAGCGCGGCGCGGGCACCGTCAGGGGTGTGCCGGAGGACCCAGTCGGCGTCCTTGACCTGGGTGGAGAAGGCGGTGACCACCAGGAATCGGTCCTCGTCCAACCGGTTGACGGTGAGGTCGGCCTCGATGCCACCATGCTCGTTGAGCCAGGTGGTGTACACGGACGTCCCGGGCTCGACGTCGACATCCGCTGAGGAGATCCGGTTCAGCACGTCGGCGGCGTCGGGGCCCTGGACGAGCAGCTTGGCCAGCGACGACTGGTCGAACAGGGCCGCTCCCTCACGGCAGGCCCGGTGCTCGGCGGCCGAGTACTCGAACCAGTTCTGGCGTCCGTAGGAGTACTCGTAGGCAGGCTCCACGCCCTCGGGGGCGTACCAGTTGGGACGTTCCCAACCGCCCGCCTCGCCGAAGCAGGCCCCGAGGCCGGCCAGGCGGTCGTGGACGGCCGAATGGCGGGCGCTGCGGGCGGTGGCGAACTGTCGGAACGGCCAGTGCATGGCGTAGAGCAGCCCCAGGCCCTCGACCGACCGGTCGCGCAGGTAGCGGCGGTTGGTCTGGAAGGGCTGCATGCGGCGGATGTCGACGTCCCAGAGGTCCATCGGGGGCCGCCCGGCGACGATCCAGTCGGCGAGGACCTTGCCGGCACCGCCGGCGGACTGCAAGCCGATCGAGTTGAAGCCCGTGGCGACGAAGAGGTTGCGCACCTCGGGCGTCTCGCCCAGCAGGTAGCGGTCGTCGGGGGTGAAGGACTCGGGCCCGTTGAACTCGAGGCGGAGTGGCACCTCGGCCAGCATCGGGATGCGTTCGCAGATGCGCTCGTAGACGGGCGCCATGTGCTCCCAGTCGAAGGGGAACTGCATGTTGGGACGGTCGGTCGGCATGCCGTCGGGCTCGAAGGGCTTGGCGACCGGCTCGAAGAACCCGACCAGGAGGCGGCCGGCCTCCTCCTTCACGTAGGTGCAGTTGTCGGTGTCGCGCAGCACCGGCAGGCCGGCGGGCAGGTCGGGGATGCCGTCGGTGACCAGGTAGAAGTGTTCGCAGGCGGCCAGTGGGATGTTGACGCCGATGTCGCGGCCCAGTTGGTGCGACCACATGCCGGCGGCCACGACGACGTGCTCGGCGTCGATCGGGCCCCGATCGGTGTCGACGCCAACCGCGTGGCCGTCCACCGTGCGGATGCGCTCGACGCTGACGCCCTCCATGACGCGGGCACCCCGTTCCTTGGCGACGGCCGCCATGGCCATGGTGGTGTCGATCGGGGAGGTCTGGCCGTCGCCGGGGATCCAGACACCGCCGACGAGGCCCTCGGGGTTCACGAGCGGCCAGCGGTCCACGATCTCGTCGACGTCGACGACCTCGACGTCGACGCCGAAGCAGCCGGCCATGCCGGCGCCGCGGACGAGTTCCTCCATTCGCCCGGCGTTGTCGGCGAGGCTGATGGAGCCGACCTTCCGGAAGCCGGTTGGGTGGCCCATCTCGCGCTCTAGCCGGTCGTAGAGGTCGGCGGTGTAGGCGGCCAGTCGGGTCATGTTTTGGGTGGCCCGGAGGCACCCGACGAGGCCGGCGGCGTGCCAGGTGGTGCCGCTGGTGAGGGTGTGGCGTTCGAGCAGGACGACGTCGGTCCAGCCCAGCTCGGTGAGGTGGTAGGCGATGCTGGCGCCGATGACGCCGCCGCCGACGATGACGACCTGTGCCCTGTCCGGGAGTTGCGGAGCCACGGTGCCCCTCCTTGCTGTGCGCCTGCCGTGCGTCGGGGCTCCCTCTTGCCGTTAGAGAGAGTTGCGTATAAGTTACGGACTCTAACTTCAGTGTCCGACCCCGACCCGAACCCAGCAGGCCCGTCGGCGCCGAACGGTCGCGGAGTGTACGTCCCCCGGCCACCACCGAACCACGAGAGCACACGAGAGCACACGAGAGCAGGAAGTGCCATGAGCGACCACCGCGGGCAGGCCCAGCGCCACCTCGTCCCCCACTTCACCCCCGCCGCCGCCTGGCGCAGCGATGCCCTGCCCATCTTCGAGCGGGCCGACGGCTGCTACCTCTACGACACCGACGGCAACGAATGGCTGGACGGCCTGGCCGGCCTCTTCTGCGTCAACATCGGCCACGGCCGCACCGACCTGGCCGAGGCGGCCGCCGACCAGATGGGCCGCCTCGCCTTCGCCACCAACTGGGGCAACGCCCACCCGCCCTCCATCGAGGCGGCGGCCATGATCGCCGACGTCGCCCCCGGCGACCTCTCGGAGGTCTTCTTCGTCAGCTCGGGCTCCGAGGCCGTCGAGTCGGCCATCAAGTTCGCCCGCAACTACCACCTCTCGCGGGGCGACGAGGGCCGCTACAAGGTCATCTCCCGGAACTGGGCCTACCACGGCACCACCCTCGGCGCCCTCGCCGTCACCGGCATCCCCAAGTTCCGCGACCCGTTCCTCCCCAACCTGTGGGACGGCGTGCGGCACGTGCCCAACACCCGCCAGTGCACCTCACCCGCCGGAACGCCCGCCGACGAGCTGTCCTGCGTCCGGGCTATCGAGGAGACGATCCTCGCCGAGGGCGCCGAGACCGTGGCCATGGTCATCGCCGAGCCGATCCAGAACGGCGGCGGCGCCCTGGTGCCGCCCGACGGCTACTGGCAGGAGTTGCGCCGCATCTGCGACCGCCACGGCGTCCTGCTCGTCGCCGACGAGGTCATCTGCTCGTTCGGCCGGTTCGGCCACTGGTTCGCCAGCGAGCGCATGGGCGTGGTCCCCGACATGATCACCTTCGCCAAGGGCGTGACCTCCGCCTACCAGCCCCTCGGCGGCGTCGCCATCCGCGGCCAACTCGTGCAGGCCGTCCACGACTCGCCCATGGGGTCCTACGTCCACGGATCGACCTTCGGCGGCCACCCGGTCGCCACCGCCGTCGCCGTCGCCAACATGACCGCCATGCGCGACGAGGGCGTCATGGACCACGTGCTCGCCAACGAGGCCGGCATGGCCGAGTCGCTCAACAAGCTGGCCGACGCCCACCCGTGCGTGAAGGAGGTCCGGGGCACCGGCTTCTTCTACGCCATCGACCTCTGCGCCGACCGTGAGTCGGGCCGGGACCTCAGCCCCGCCCAGGAGGTCGGCCTGCGCGGCGGTGCGCTGGGCGGCTTCGTCCGCGAGCAGCGCATGACCATCCGACCCGACGACCGGGGCTACACGGGCCTCACGATCTCGCCGCCGCTGATCGCCGACGGCACCGTCGTCGACGACCTCGTGACCCGGACCGACAAGGTGCTCGACCGGGTGGGCGCCTGGCTGTCGGAGAACGCCTGAGCGGCAACCGCCTACGATCATCGTCGGCCTGAAGGGGGGAACCGGTGAAGGACCTGTCCGTCCAGAACGTCAGCATGCTCTACGAACTGCCCAAGGGCGGTTCGGTCGAGGCGCTGCACGACGTCTCGTTCGACCTCGAGGCCGGCCGGTTGCTGACGCTGCTGGGCCCCTCGGGCTGCGGCAAGACGACCCTGCTCAACATCGTCGCCGGCTTCCTCGCGCCCACCGGCGGGACCGTGACCCTCGGCGGCGACCCGATCACCGGCCCCGGACAGGAGCGGGGCATGGTGTTCCAGCAGGGCGCCCTGTTCGAGTGGCAGAACGTCGCCCAGAACGTGGCGTTCGGGCCCCGCATGAACCGGCGGAAGCGGTCCGAGACGAAGGAGTTGGTCGACGACCTGCTCAACACCGTCGGCCTCATGGGCTTCGGCGACAAGGCCATCTACGAGCTCTCGGGCGGCATGCAGCAGCGGGTGGCGCTGGCCCGATGCCTCGCCAACGACCCCGAGGTCATCCTCATGGACGAGCCCCTCGGGGCGCTCGACGCCCTGACCCGGGAGAAGATGCAGAGCCTCATCCTGCGGCTCTGGAAGGAGACGGGCAAGACGATCATCCTCGTCACCCACAGCGTCGAGGAGGCCCTCTTCCTCGGCGACAAGGTCTTCGTCATGGCCCCCCGTCCGGGCCGTATAGAGGAGGCCTACGAGCTGCCCTTCGCCGAGGTCGGCCTCGACGTCGACCCCCGGGAACTCAAGGCCTCGTCGGAGTTCATCGAGAAGCGCGAGGAACTGCTCTCGATGATCTGGGGCATGGAGGAGCAGATCATGGGCCACGAGGGGGAGATCTCATGAGCGAGCAGCCGACCCGCACCCGTCTCCGGCTCCCCGGCCGTTCGGGCATCTCGAGCCGCAAGACCGTCACCTTCGGCGACGCCTCCGAGGTCACGACCTCCAAGTTCTGGATGCTGGTCTCGCTGAGCGGGCTGCTGCTGCTGTGGTGGTTCATCACCCGTGGTGAGGAACCGATGATCGACGCCAAGACCTTCCCGAGCCCCATCGCCACCTGGGACGCCTTCGTGGACTGGTGGCGCGACGGCTACCGCCGGACCACGGCGTGGGAGCACACCTCCGCCAGCCTGAGTCGCGTCCTCAAGGGGATGCTCATCGGCACGATCATCGGCGTCCCCGTCGGGTTCGCCATGGGCCTCTCGCGGCTCCTGCGTGGCATCTTCGACCCGATCGTCGAGTTGTTCCGGCCGATTCCGCCCCTGGCCCTGCTGCCCATGTTCATCATGTGGTTCGGCATCGGTGAGGAGTCGAAGGTCAACCTGCTGGTCTGGGCGTCGGTGTGGGTGATGATCATCGCCAGCCGGGCCGGGGTGCTCGGCGTGTCGGGCTCGAAGGTGCACGCCGCCTACTCGCTGGGCGCCAACCGGTGGCAGATCCTGCGGTACGTGATCCTCCCCAACGCCCTGCCCGAGGTGTTCACCGGCGTCCGGGTGGCGCTGGGGGTCAGTTGGGGCACGCTCGTCGCCGCCGAGCTGGTCGGCGCCGAGAAGGGCCTGGGCGCCACGATCTACATCGCCAGCCGCTTCTTCCGGATGGACATCGTGTTCATGAACATCGTGATCATCGGCGTGATCGGCGCCCTGATGGACCTCGTGATGCGCCTTCTCGAGGCCCGCCTCATCCCCTGGCGCGGCAAGGGCTGATCCACCTGATGGACGTCCCGTCGCTGGTCGCCGGCTGGTACGAGCGGGCGACGGCCGACCCGGTGCGCGTGGTCCTCGCGGACCTGGGCGACCCACGGGCCGACGCCGCCGCCGAGCGGCTGCGGTCCGAGGGCCTGGCCGAGGTCGTCGAGCCGTCGATCGACCCCGCCGACCCGGCCTGCGGGCCGGCGTCCGACGCCGGCCTCGATCCGGCCGATCCGGTGGTGGCCGCCGCGCTGCTGGTGCGCGCCGGGCGGGCCGACGCCGCCGTGGCCGGCGCCACCCGGTCCACTGCCGACGTGGTCCGTGCCGGGCTCAAGGTGCTCGGCGTGGCGCCGGGGGTCTCGGTGGTGAGCAGCTGCTTCGTGATGGTGCTGCCCGACGGGCGTGGGATCACCTACGGCGACGCCGGCGTGGTGCCCGACCCCGACGTCGCGCAGTTGGCCTCGATCGCCGTGTCGACGGCCGGTTCCCACGCCGCCCTCGTCGGCGGGGAGCCCCGGGTGGCGATGCTGTCGTTCTCCACGAAGGGGAGCGCCGAGCATCCCCGGGTCGACAAGGTCCGGGCGGCGACCGCCGAGGTGCGTCGGCTGGCCCCCCACCTGGCGGTCGACGGGGAGTTGCAGTTCGACGCCGCCTGGGTACCGGAGGTGGCGGTGGCCAAGGCGCCCGGCTCGCCGGTGGCGGGTGCGGCCAACGTGTTCGTCTTTCCCGACCTCGACAGCGGGAACATCGCCTACAAGGTCACCGAGCGCCTCGCCGGGGCGCGGGCCTACGGGCCGCTGCTGCAGGGCCTCGACGGGGTGCTGCACGACCTGTCCCGGGGCTGTTCGGCCGACGACATCGTGGACGTGGCGGTGATCGCCGGCCTCCAGGCCCGGTCCTCGTAGGGGGGCGGGCCCGTGCCCCTCGAGGCGGTCCTCCTGGTCCTCGTGTCCACGGTCGTTCACGCCGGTTGGAACGCACGCCTCCACCGCCTGGCGGACCCCGAGGTGGTGATCGCCACGTCGTACCTCTGCGTCGGGGTCGCCCTCCTGCCGGCGTTGGCCCACGACGCCCCGACCGAGGTGTGGGGCTGGGTCCTGGCGTCCGCGTTTGCGCAGGCGGTCTACATGGGCTGCCTCGGGTCGGCCTACCGGGACGGCAGCCTGAGCGTGGCCTATCCGATCGCCCGGGGGACGGCGCCACTGCTGGTCGGCCTCGGTGGCTGGTGGCTGCTGGACGAGTCGCCGTCGGCGGCGACGGCGGTCGGGCTCCTGGTCCTCACGGCGGGCCTGCTGCTGCTGGCCGGGCTGGGTGCCCGACTGCGGGAGGGACGTGCGGTGGGGATGGCGGTGCTGACGGGCTTCGGGACCGTGGCCTACTCGCTGATCGATGCCCGGGCCGTGGACCTCACCGGCTCGTTGGGCTACCTGTCCGTCGTGATGTTGCTGAGTTCCATGCTCGTGCTGGTCGTCCGGCGTCCCGAACCGGCTCGACTCCGATCGTCGCTCGGACCCGGTGTCCTCATCGGCGTCGGGCAGGGCACCGCCTACGCCCTCGTCCTGCTGGCGTTCCAGCAGGCGCAGGCAGGGCAGGTGGCGGGACTGCGCCAGGTGTCGGTGGTGCTGGGGGTCCTGCTGGCCCGGGAGGCGCTGGGTCCCCGGGCGCTCGTGGGAGCCGTGGCCGTGGCGGCTGGCGCGGCAGCGGTGGTGTGGTGAGCGCTCCGGTGGAGTATGACCTCTAACTGGTCGGTGAGAGGTACTAACGCTAGGGTGAGGGCATGAGCCGCCGCACGCTCGACACCGACCAGGTGGTCTCAGCCGCCGCGGCCCTCGCCGACGAGGAGGGCCTCGACGCCGTCACCCTCACCCGCGTCGCCA
>MDTE01041119.1_pt1 | contig 12768 bp, 13 predicted proteins | sample 811231 | NCBI WGS metagenome assembly MDTE01 (sample SAMN05326651, study PRJNA326480) | marine metagenome | isolation source: seawater | place: Indian Ocean: Red Sea | collected 2010
TAATCTTGCGAGCCACGTGCCCACTCTTTACTGTGGTCCTTACACGCATTAAAAACTCCGACATTGAATTTATTGTTTTATTTTTGGTAGCGGAGGAGGGACTTGAACCCCCGACACGCGGATTATGATTCCGCTGCTCTAACCACCTGAGCTACTCCGCCTTATCTGCACAGAAAATTTTTGATGAATTTTTATAAAACACCAAATAAATTTGAATCTTACTCATAAATTTTTAATAAACAACATTTTAGTATTTTTTTATTATAATAATGTCATATTCAAATTGAAAAAATTATTTTTAAAATTAATTGATTTACTAAGTAATTTTATCTCTTACTTTAAACCAAAGTTTCGAGGAATAAGTGGATACCAAAATATAACAAAGTTTAACTAACCAATAGTTTTATTTACTGCAAACTTGATATAAATTTAGTTTTAATTTTTATTATCATTAGAGATTAATTCACCTGCTGTTATCCAGCCTCCTCCAATAAGCATTTTACTTTTTGTATAAAAAACACATGCCTGACCTGGAGCTACTCCAAATTCTGGTTCATATAGGTTTACAAAGCCAACACTGTCATTTTTTTTTGAAATATTAACTTTTCCTAATTTTTTTTTATATCCGGACCTAATTTTGACATACGCTTCAAATGTCTTATTATTTTTTGTTCTTGAAAATAGGTTTAAATCTTTAAAATATATATTATAACTTGCAAGTTTCTCTTTTGGGCCAACAACAATTTTATTTGTTTTACTGTCAATTTTTAAAACATACAAAGGTGTATGTTTTTTATTACCGGAAATACCTCCAATTCCAATTTTTTTTCTCTGTCCAATTGTATACTCTGTAATTCCTTTATGTTTACCAAGAACTGTTCCATCAAAGTTTTCAATTATACCATTAGCAACTTTATTATTGAGTCTCTTGTTGATAAATGAACTATAATTTCCATTCGGTATAAAACAAATATCTTGACTATCTGGTTTATCAGAAACATTTAATTCATGATACGTTGCGTATTTTCTTATTTCTTCTTTTGTAAAATCACCTAAAGGAAATCGTAAGGTTTTAAGTTGTTTTTGTGTTGTTGCAAATAAAAAATAACTTTGATCTTTTTTCTTATCTCTTGCCTGAAAAAGATTAATTTTTCCATTTCTCTCAACTCTCTTAACATAGTGACCAGTTGCTAAATAATTGCAATTCATTGAATGTGTGAAATTAAGTAAATCTCTAAATTTTACTGTTTGATTACATTTTATACATGGGATTGGAGTCTGTCCTGATTTATAGCTATCTACAAAATTATCGATAACAGATTTTTCAAATTCTTTTTGGTAATCTATAATAAAATGTTTAAAACCAAGTTTTTTTGCTACTTTTCTTGCATCTGAAATATCCCTCCCTGAGCAGCAAGTTTTACTATCACTTCTTAATTTAGATTGGTATAATTGCATAGTTATTCCAATAACATCATAACCAGCGTGATGAAGTAATGTGGCAGTTACCGATGAATCAACACCTCCTGACATAGCAACCACAATTTTAGAACCTACAGCTGGTAAGTTATTCTTTTTTATAATGTCATTGTAGTTTATTTTCACTAGTCTCTTTCTTCAATCCAAGCAGTTTGGATTGCTTCCAAAATTTTTTCATTAGACTTATTTGGATCATCATCAAATTCTTCTAATTCAATTATCCATTTATGAAAATCTGTGTATCTTAAGTTAATGTTATCCTTCTCAGGATGTTTTTCCTCAAGTGCTATTGCTATTTCCTGAGTATCTTGCCATTTCATAATTTACTCGACGTTGATATTTCTTGTTCCTTTTGGAATAATTATTTTTACACCTTCTAAGCTGTCATTCATAATTATTTGACAACCTAGTCTTGAGGTTTGGGTCAGTCCCCAGGCTAAATCAAGCATGTCTTCTTCTTCCTCTGACGGCTCTTCTAAACCATCAAAAGTTGGTTGATCAAATATAACATGACATGTAGAACATGCAAGTGAACCTTCACATGCACCTTCTAAATCTATATCATTTTCATGAGCAATTTCTAAAATAGACAGTCCATTTTTAGCTTCAACTTCTTTTTCATTACCGTCAGCTTCAACAAAAATTATTTTTGGCATAATATTTTTTTCCTCACAAATTGTCTAAATCTTGTCCAACTAAACCTGAGCCTATACTATTCTCTATTCTTTTTTGTGCAAAATTTTGTGTTAACAAGTTTAATTTATCTATTAATTTTTTAATTTCATATTTTTTTTTTTCTTTTATTTTTAACTTTAGATCACCAATTGCAACAAATATTTTTTTTTGTTCCTCTTTTGAACATAAGGTAATAATCTCATCATTCAAATAATTTAATTCATTCAAACATCTTTGCCCTTCAATTACAGCCTCCAATACTGACCTCTCCTCAAGATCCATTTTTGAATTATTAACACTATCTTTTATCATTTCAATTACTTCATTACTATTTAGTTGTTTGACAGGTTGTACTTCAATAATGTGCTTTTTTCCACTATTCTCATCATAAGCAGAAACATCAAGAATACCCTCAGAATCAACTGAAAATCTTACTTTAATCCTTGGAATACCTGCAGGTTTAGGCTCAATTCCTGATAGTACAAATTCTCCTAAACTCCTGTTGTACTTACAAATTTCTCTTTCACCCTGTAAAATATTTATTTTTATAGCTGTTTGACCATTTTCAAAGGTCGTAAATTCCTGCTCCTTTGTAATTGGAATAGTACTATTTCTATCTATTATCTTCTCCATAAGTCCCCCCGCTGTCTCAATTCCAAGGGATAAAGGTGTTACATCCAATAGTAAGTTTTCAGACCCATTTAGAAGTGCATGTGCATGACTCGCCGCTCCTTGAGCTACAATTATTTCAGGATTAATATCACTAAAAAATTTAACTTCAAAGCTTTCTTTAAGTCTTTTTTTGAGATAATCTAGTTTTGTCGAACCACCTACTAATATGAAACCGTCTATCTTAGACAAGGTTAATTCAGATTCATTTAGCACACTTTTTGATATTCTTATAGTCGTATCTATTATATCATTCGCTGATTCTTCAATTAACTCATTGCTTACTTGAATTTCATTTACATTTTCAAAAAAATCTATCTTAAGATTTGAGGAATGATTATTGTTGTAATTTTCCTTAGATTTTTTTGATGACATTATTAATTCGGCTTTTTGTTTACTAGTTAGTTGTTCAAATTCAGTATTTAATAATTTTTTACAAATATTTTTTGCTATTGCTAAATCAATATCGTCGCCTCCTAGATTTACGTTACCTCCAGTTCTTAGAACTTTGAATATTCCATCACTTAGTTTAAGTAATGAGATATCAAATGTCCCACCTCCTAAATCATAAACAAAATAATTTCCTTTTACTTTCTTTTCTAACCCATATGCAAGTGCTGCTGCTGTAGGTTCATTAATTAATCTTAGAACATCAAAACCTGTATTTATTGCTGCCTTTTTAACTGCAACTCTAGATAATTCATCAAAATATGCAGGAACAGTAATAACGCATTTGTTAGTTTTTTCTTTTAAATCTTCATTAATAAGTTTTTTAATATATTCAAAAATTATCGAAGAAACTTCTAAAGGAGAAAGAATAATATCATTTGAAATTTTTATTATTTTTTTACTTTGGTCTCTTGTTAGATGTCTTTTGATAGAAAAAATATAATTTTCTTTAGGGATGTCTTTATTAAGTAAAACTTGATTTCCAACAAAAAAATTATCCCCTCTAAATGCAACAATTGAAGGAATTAATTTTTTTTTGTATTCGTCAGTAATAATATTGTAGACACCGTTTTTAAAAAAAGTACATACGCAATTAGTTGTACCGAAATCAATACCAATTGCAGTATGGTCATCTACATGGTTAGTTTTTTTGTTTGGTTCAGTAATTTGCATTAAACTCATAGTTCTATCTCAACTTTTTTAAAATCGTTTTTAATTTTTTTTAAATATGTAAGTTTTGTATGTATCTTAGCGGCTTCTAAATAATTTTCTTCCTTAAATTTATTATTTATTGTTTTAATCTCATCATCAATTAATCCCATTATTTTCTTAAAAAAGATTAATGCATCTTTTTTTTGTTGCAAATTTTCTTTTTCCTCTTCTAATTCCATTATTTCAAATAATAGAATTTTATCGTTTACTGTTTTTTCTTTGAGATCATAATTTATTAAGATTTTTAAGAGTATTCCCGCTCTTGAGATAGGGTCAACTAGCAGATGATACGATTGATTGAGGTTTCCTGAATGTATTCCTGAAAAAAGTTTTTCATTTTCATTAGCATTAATAAATTTATCCGGATGAAGTTTGTGTTGTAAATTAAAAAAATCAGCTTCAAGTTTTTCAATATCTATATTGAACTCGTAAGGTAGAGAGAATAACTGGAAAGGATCATGTTCTATTGGTTTTTGGATTTTTTTACAATGTTCGCAAAAAAAAAAATTTTTGACGTTATTACCGCAATTCCAACAAGAAATAGAATTCTTTTTCATTACTGTTTAGATATGAAAAGACTCACCACAACCACATCTGCCCTTTTCATTTGGGTTTGAAAATTTAAAGCCAGATTGTAATTCGTCCTCAACGTAATCTATTTGTGTTCCAATTAAGAAAAAAGTGGCTTTTGGATCTATGAATAGTGTAAAATCTCTAAAGCTAACTTTTTCGTCAGAGTTTTGAATGTCATCCACAAATTCTAGTGAATACGATAAACCACTACAACCTTTAGTTGTGACCCCAATCCTAATACCTTTAGAAACTTTTCCACGGTTTTCTAAAAGTTTAGATACCTGCTTTTCTGCCCCTTCAGTTAAAGTGATCATCAACGAATTATGTGCTATTTTTTCTGTTCTTTGTTTTATAGTCCTTAATAGCAGCCTTAATAGCATCCTCAGCTAGTATTGAACAATGTATTTTTACTGGGGGTAGAGCAAGATGCTTAGCGATTTCAGTGTTTTTTATCTGACTTGCCTCATCAATTTTTTTTCCTTTAACCCACTCAGTAATCAATGAACTTGAAGCAATTGCAGAACCGCAACCAAAAGTTTTAAATTTTGCATCTTCAATTACTCCACTATTATTTACCTTGATTTGAAGTTTCATTACATCACCACATGCGGGTGCCCCTACAAGACCAGTTCCAACTTCTGGGGAACTTTTATCCATAGAACCAACATTTCTTGGTCTTTCATAATGATCAACTAATTCTTTACTGTACGCCATAACTAATCCTTTCTTTAATTAATGATGTGCCCATTCAATCTTACTAATATCAACACCCTCTTGTGCCATCTCCCATAACGGACTTAGGGATCTTAGCCTATTTACCTCACCAACAATATCTTTTACAGCTTTTTTAACATGTTCTTCAGTAGTAAATCTACCAAGACCTATTCTTAAGCTGGTATGAGCGAGTTCTTCCTCAACACCTAGAGCTCTTAAAACATAAGAAGGTTCTAATGATGCAGAGGTGCAAGCTGATCCAGACGAAACAGACAAGTCTTTAATACCCATCATAAGTGATTCACCTTCGACATATGCAAAACTTAAATTAAGATTACCAGGAATTCTATGTTCGGACGAACCATTAAGATAAACATCTTTACACTCTTTAGTTATACCATTGTAAAACATATCTCTTAATTTACTTAACCTGTTGTTTTCTTTTTGCATTTCATCATAACATATTTTACAAGCTGCACCAAGACCTACGCAAAGAGCTGGTGAAAGAGTACCTGACCTCATTCCCCTCTCTTGACCACCGCCACTCATCATTGGCTTAATTCTGACTCTGGGTTTTCTTCTGACATACAAAGCGCCTATACCCTTAGGAGCATAAATTTTGTGTCCAGATATACTCATTAAGTCAATATTCATTTCCTCCACATCAAGTTTGATTTTTCCAACTGCTTGAGCACAGTCACTATGAAAAAAAACATTGTTTTTTCTACAAATTTGCCCAATTTCCTTTAAAGGTTGTATAACACCAATCTCGTTATGAACTGCCATAATAGAAACCAACAAAGTTTTTTCAGTAATGGAATCCTCAAGTTTTTTCAAATCTATAAGGCCGTCTTGATTTACTGGCAAATATGTAATTTCAAAACCGTTATTTGACAAATGTCTACAAGATTCAAGAACACATTTATGTTCTGTAACACATGTAATTATGTGATTTTTATTACTTTTATAGAAATCAGCTATACCTTTAATTGCAATATTATTAGACTCAGTCGCCCCCGAAGTAAAGATAACTTCTTTCGGGTTAGCATTTATAATTTTGGCAACTTGTTCTCTTGCTATTTCAATAGATTCTTCTGCTTCCCACCCATATTTATGGTTTCTAGAATGAGGGTTACCAAACCTTTCGTTGAAATAAGGCAACATTTCGTCTAGAACCCTTGGATCTAATGGGGTTGTTGCTTGATAATCTAGATAAATATTATCTTTTAATTCCATATTTTTATTCATGTCATCACTCTTTTATTTATAATAATTATAATTTAGTTAAATTTTTTTTCTTTTCCAGTCTCTTTTAAAATAGTTTTATTTAGTTTAATTACATTATTGGTACGCCTAAGATTATTATTTATTACATCATGTAAAGATATTGTACTAAAAAATGAGTATATATGATCGCTAAGCTCAACCCAGAGGTTATGAGTTAAACATTTACCAGAATGCTTTTTTTGAGAACATCCAAAATCAGTACCATTACATTTTGTAATCTGTAAATTTTCATCTATGGCATCTATTATGTCTGATAACTTAGTTTTTTCCGCACTTTTAGAGAGAGTGTATCCTCCTTTGGGTCCCCTTACGCCCAAAACGACTCCTCTTTTTTTTAATTTGTTAAATATTTGTTCTAGAAATGACAAAGAAATTCCTTGTCTTTTAGAAATTTGACTGAGGTTTACAGGATTGGATGATTGATGTAATGACAAATCAACAAGAGCTGTAACTGCAAATCTTCCTTTAGAAGTAAGTCTCATTCATCACTCCCTAGTTGATTGTTCTTATCCATTGCTTTTTTTTCAGTAGCATTTTCGTTAATAAATCTCTCTTTTTCACTAAAATTTTTTAGTTCTTCCTCCAATTGTTTTATTCTTGAAGAAATTTCATTAAATTCAGTTAAAATTCCTACAATAGTTGATTTATTTGGGTCATCAATCTTTCCATCAATAATTCCATATGGTTTAAAAGAACTTATGGCATTTTTTGATCTAACTTTTCTAGCTGGTATACCAATGTAGGTTTGATTGGTTGGAACATCATTTAAGACTACAGCATTTGCACCAATTCTAGAATTATTGCCAATATTTATAGGACCAAGTAATTGAGCACCAGATCCAATTATAACATTATTTCCAATTGTAGGGTGTCTTTTTTGATTTTTTTGCTTTTCAGAATTTAAAGAAGGACTAATACCCCCAAGTGTAACTTGTTGATACATTGTTACATTATTTCCTAACTCAGCTGTTTCCCCAATAACAAGGCCAGCACCATGGTCGACAAAAAAACCTTCACCAATCTTTGATGCAGGATGAATTTCAATTGAAGTAAGCACTCTAGAAAAATTACTTAAAAATCTGGCCAGAAATTTTAGATTTATGTTCCAAAGTATATGCGAAATTCTGTAAAAAAAAGTTGCGTGAAACCCTGAATATGTAAATAAAATTTCAATAATTGATCTTGCGGCTGGGTCACGACTTTTTGCGGCAACTAAGTCGGATTTAATCAAACTAAAAATATTTTTTGACATAAATTATTTCTGTAATAATATAACCCTCTTACAACCTTAAAATATACTATTTCTGACAAAAATAGTCAAGTTTATGAAATGCCTGAAGTTTTAATTAGTGGTCCTGAGGGAAGAATAGAATCGAGATATACCCACAATAATAGAGATAAATCGCCAGCCGTATTAATCTTACATGCCCATCCTGGACATGGAGGCAACATGAATAATTTTTTATCATTACAATTACACAAAAATTTCTCTGATAATGGATTTTCAACACTAAGATTTAATTTCAGGGGTGTTGGAAGATCTGACGGTGAACATGATGGAAGTGAAGGAGAATTAGCTGATTCAGCTATAGCCTTAGATTGGATACAAAACCAAAACCAAAGTACTAATGAGTATTGGATTTGTGGAATATCTTTTGGAGCATGGATTGGAATGCAACTTTTAATGAGAAGGCCTGAAATTTCAAAATTTATATTATTAGCCCCACCAGCTGGAAAGTATGATTTTAATTTTTTAGCACCTTGTCCTGCATCTGGTCTTGTAGTTTCAGGCGAAAAGGATAATTTGATAGACCATAACATTCTGCAAACGTTAGTTAAAAAATTAAATACACAACCTAATATCAAAGTTTACCACGAGATTATAAAAGGCTCTGACCATTTCTTTTCAGATCACGAAGATAGTGTCATACAACGCGTTAGTAATTATATACAAAAAAGTTAACCACAATGACTGTAAATTTTTCCGCATACAGTTGGTGAACTAACTCCAGTAGTCTCCGGAAAAGTTGAATGTAAATTTAAAACTTTTCTTATTGCAAGATATCCAAAAGCTTGGGATTCAATATAACTCGAAGGCCAACCAAGTTTATCTGATATAATTATTTTTTTATCGCACAAGTTTTTTAAATATCTTATCAAAGTTTTATTCTTAGTCCCTCCACCACACAAGATCAATTTTCCAGGAGTTACTCCAAAAAAATTATTTGAATTAACTATGAGTTTTGAAGATAAGAAAACAAGACTTGAAAGGATATCTATCTTTTTATAATTTTCCTCTTTGACAAAATCTTTTAATTTAAAATCAGTACTATCATATGATCTGGGTAATTTTCTTTTAAAGATTTTGTACTTTAACCAACGATCAACGAGTTTGGTTTTAAAATTTCCACCCGAAGATAATTTACCATTCTTATCAAATTCTCTATCAAAATATTTACAACAGAAATCATCTATTAGCCTGTTTCCAGGGCCAATATCAGTAGATAATACTTTTTCTTTACCAATTAATAACGTTAAATTTGAAATACCACCAATATTAACTATACTTAAATTTTGTTGCATCTTACTAAAAATCTTTTGATGGAAAATAGGAACAAGAGGTGCACCTTGTCCGCCATTCAATAAATCATCAGATCTAAAATCGGATACAACAGGTAAATTAAGTTTTTCTGAAATCTTTGCCCCTGATCCTAATTGAATAGAAATTTTTTTTTTTGCATTGTGATAAATTGTTTGCCCATGGAATCCAATTAAATCAACCTTTTTTTGAGAAAAGTCAAAATCTCTTAAAAATGAGATTACTTTTCTGCTAGTAAAAAGACTAAACTTTTTATCAATAATTTTAAATTCCTTGGAATTACGTAATTCAGACACTTTTTCCAAATTGAGTTGCTCAAGAAAATTTTTTATATTATTTTTAAAAATTTTAGTGTAATTATATGTCTTATTAAACATTGGTTTTATGAAACTTTTTCCGTCTGATTGGATTAATGAAATATCAATACCATCTACAGAAGTTCCATTCATAATTCCAATAGAGTAAAAAAATTTTTTTTTATATGCCATAACAAATGAAAACAACTTTTTTAGACTATATTAAATCACGTGGATATTTCAATCAATGTACAAATGAAGAAGGTCTAAAAAAACAATTATCAAAAAAATTAGTTGCTTACACAGGCTTTGATTGCACAGCAGAAAGCTTACATGTTGGATCACTTGTTCAAATAATGATGCTTAGAACTTTTCAAAAATTTGGATTTAAACCAATAATACTTTTGGGTGGAGGTACCACACTTATTGGTGACCCGTCAGGAAAAGATAAAACTCGTACAATTCTTAATAAGGAAACTATTGAACTCAATAAAAGAAAGATAACTTCAATATTTGAAAGATTTTTAAAATTTGATAATAGTGAAAATAGTGCATTGATTTTGGATAACTATGATTGGCTTTCAAATTTAAACTTCATTGACTTTATCAGAGAAATAGGAAGTCAATTTTCAGTTAATAGAATGTTGTCTTTTGAATCAGTTAAACAGAGATTAGATAGGGAGCAAAATCTTAGTTTTTTAGAATTTAATTATGTGTTATTGCAATCTTATGATTTTCTTAAACTATATTCAGATTATGGTTGCAGTATACAATTTGGAGGATCTGATCAATGGGGTAACATTGTTTCAGGTATAGATTTGATAAAAAAAAAAATTAATACTGATGACGTTTTTGGATTAACTTCTCCGTTAATTACAACTGCTAATGGAGAAAAGATGGGAAAAACAGTCAAAGGTGCAGTATGGCTTACCAAAGAAAAGTTATCTCCTTACGAATATTGGCAATTTTGGAGAAATACATCCGATAATGATGTTAGCAAATTTTTAGGACTATTTACTGATATTTCCTCTGAAAAATTAAAAGAAATATCATTATTAGAAGGGGCAGAATTGAACAACGCAAAAATTTTATTAGCCAACGAGACTACAAAGATTTGTCATGGTGAAGAAGAGTCAAAAAAAGCAGAACAAAACTCGCTCAAAATTTTTTCAAATTATTCCAGTAATGCTGAACTCCCGGAGAAAAATAAGTTTTCTTTAGATGAAAAACAAGTTATTAAATTGAGAGACTTACTAATAAAAATAAACCTTTGTAATTCCTCATCGGAGTCTAAAAAGATGATAGAAAGTGGTGCAGTTAGAATTGATGGAATTAAAGTTGAAGATAAAAATTTTGAACTTAAAAAGTTAAATTATAAAAAAAAAGTGATTAAAATTTCTGTTGGAAAAAAAAAACACGGTATACTTAATTTTCTTTAATATTTTTTGACTCACCAAGGTCCAAAAAATTTTTTATAAGGTTTGGTACTATAGCTGAAATAGGATTAAATGATATATCAAGTTCATCCTCAACAGTTTTTATTTTGTAATTTGCAGCTATTATCCCCTCCTCTGGCGATCCAGCAGTAATAATATCTCCGACAATAGGAAGATCTGTTAATAGAGTGTTTAATGTATAAGCTGGAATAAAAGTGCCCTCAATATCGTAAAAATCTTCTCTCATGTTTGCAATTCCTTTGAAGGTCAAACCTAATTCACTCCCTTTTACTAATCCGTTTTTAAAAAAGATTTTATTTTGATTAAATGTATAATCTGATTTAAGTTTTTTAAAATAAATTCCTCTGTCCAGAAACTTTTGTTCTAATCCATCAATTGAAAAAATACTTAATATTTTTGCAAATATAGGTGTGTCATATGCGATAAAATCTTTCATAACTAATGTGCCAGTGTAGCTATCATCTACTTTCTTAGCATCTATTGATAGATCACCATTTTTTATTTTAATGTCCTTTTTAACAAAACCTAATAAATCAGATGCATTATCAGATTTAACGGTAAGCGTTTTTACTCCATTTGTTTCATAAATTCTAACTTCATGATTAATACCGTTTCCTATCTTTAAAAATTTCAAGTTTTCAAACTCTCCATTCATAATAACACCATTAAGAATTGGATTCGAAATTTCTGTATTAGAAAAAAAAAGCTTTTCAACATTAAAGTCAAAATTTAAGTTTTTCATATTATCAAATTTTGAAGTTTCAGAAACCAAATCTAAAGTAATCATTTTACCATTTATGTTTAAATTATTTACATCACCAAAGTCTAAATTGCCTCTAAAGTCCTGATTGGGTGTTTTAAATTTATTGAGAATATAACTATATTCATTGTCGCTTTTATAATCCCTTTTTATATTAATTTTTAGGGTGTCAGAGTTAACCACAAAATTACCATTTTTAGGAATACTTTGATCAATTAGTAAATTAAATTTTAATTCTCCGTCTAAATTAGAATCAAAACTTGTCCCCAAAAAACTATCTTCGATTTTTAATTTATCCATATTGCCAAAGCCTGATATTTCCTGAGAATTTTTATTTTTGTCAATTTTATAATTGATTTCAAATGGAATTTCTCCAGCAAAACTCTCTGCATATTCATTTAAATACTCGTTTAAATCATTAGATTTTAAAATAAATTTAATGATTACTTTCTCATTATTTATGTCATAATCCTCAGTTCCTTGAATATCCAAATCTATGTCATTTATTTTAGCACTTCCATAATAAGTTAATCTTTTAGGATTTAATAAAATGTCTAATTTTAATTCATTGAGATCATTATTATCAAAAATATTATATATGTTGGCATCTTGAAATTCGGATTGTAGTTCAAAGTTTATCTCTTCTGCCTTAAGATCTAATAAAAGCGGGAATTCCATTTTAAGTACTGAATCCATTTGTCCATCAATGCTTTTTAATTTTTTGTAATTGCTTTTTTTAATTGGAGAATAAGATAAATATTTTTCTAAATCACCGGTTTTAGAAATGATATTTAATTCAAGCGATGCATTTTCAATTGGTTGATCTAAATCAAATATTTCAACTTTAGAATCTTTTAAGAAAAGATTTTTTGAATATCCTTTATCAATATTAAAAACTAATTTTTCACTTAAAATTTCTGACTTTCCTGAAAGCTCCAATATTCTTGGCATACCTCTCAAATAACTTATCATTCCGTTATTGAATTCAAAAAATCCAGTAAATTCATTTACTTCAAAATTATCATCTGAAAGTAAGAAATTTAAATTTATATTCTCTAGTTCAGCATTTAAATTTTGATCAACCCAATTCCTTGCTGA
>MDTE01067462.1_pt1 | contig 12768 bp, 3 predicted proteins | sample 811231 | NCBI WGS metagenome assembly MDTE01 (sample SAMN05326651, study PRJNA326480) | marine metagenome | isolation source: seawater | place: Indian Ocean: Red Sea | collected 2010
TTACTGGTAAGTCTATTGTTTGGAATAGTAAGACACAAGAACTGACAGTAAGAGTTGATGCACAACCTATTGGCAATGACTATACTTCTAGAATTATTGATAGTAGTGAATTTACTAGAGCAGTATTTGATTCTGAGGGTGCGACTGCTCAACAAAAAGACATCTTCCGTGTTGGAGACTTCATCATGCATCCCGATGCAGATGAGACCAACGAAAGAGCATATCTAGAAGTTGGAACAATTACTTATACAAATGGTACTGAGTTTGTTGCAGAGAATACATCTAAGAATGGATCTGCTGCAGCAAAATATGTTACCAAGGAAATTGCAATCAACAGTCCTGCAACTTCTATTGATGTACATCTACTGGCAAATGTCAAAGACATTGCTGATGTCAAAGTTCTATACAGATTCAAGAAAGCATCCAGCCAAGAAAACTTTGAGGATATCGATTGGGTATTCTTCAATGGAGATGGAATGCCAGATACAGCAGAAATTGCTACTAGTGAAAACACCATCTCTGGTGTAGTTGAGAAGCAATCTGCATATCAGGATCTAAAATACAGCGTAGCAGATCTACCAGAATTTTCCTCCTTTGCAATCAAAATTGTCATGACATCTGTAGATCCCGCGTTTGTTCCTAAGATTCAAGACATTAGAGCCGTAGCATCCTTCTAATTTCCGCGCATGAGTTATATCAAAGTTGAAGGTCATGATGGTCTCGTAAGAGACCAAAACACTGGTGCCATCATCAATCTCGACGATTCTGCTATTGATGCAAGACGTAAATCGAAACATCTCGGTTCCGCGTTAGAAGACATAAATATGTTGAAGAATGAAATCTCTGAAATAAAATCACTACTGAGAGAGTTAATCAAAAATGCCAGCAGTTAACGTCGCAAGAACCGATACCTTTGAACAACAAAGGGTAAAAATCAATCAACTCGGTTCTCAGTTATTCCAAATCAGTAGTGGTGGGTCTGACCTATCTACTGGTAATTTGAAACTTGGAGATGGTACAGTTGTTCTGCCATCTCTAGCGTTTGTAAATGACTCCAGTTTAGGTATCTACAGGTCCAGTAATGGCGTACTTGGATTTGCAAGTCAGAGCAAAAAACTTGCTGACTTGTCTTCTACTTCAACCAAGTATTACAAAGACTTTATCATTGAGAAGAACAGTCTTGACAGTTTGTTCTTGTCAATCACAAATGCTGGTACAAACTATGATGGTGGTGACTACACAGACATCCCTGCTATTGGTGGTACTGGCGACTCTGCTCTCTTAGGTATTACTGTTGATGGTTTCCAAGGTGCTATTTCTAATAGTGGTACTGGATACACTCCTGGTTCTTATCTAAACATTCCTTTGCTTGGTGGCAATGGTAGTGGTGCTCTGATTGATTTCACAGTACCACAAATTTCTGGTGTTGTTACTAATGCTGGTATTAACTACTATCCTGGAACATATAATAATGTTTCCCTGACTGGTGGTAGCGGCAGTGGCATGGAAGCACAGATTGAGGTCAGTCTGTTTGGTGCTACTGTCACATCTGGTTCTAACTATCCAGATGGTATCTGGAAGAGTATCCCGATGACAGGTGGTAATGGTGCTGGAATGCTCTGTAACCTTCGTGTTGTAAATGGTGGTGTTCAGCAATTTGGTGGAGTTGACAGTAGTGAGTTTGTATCAGTTACTTCTCAATATACTGTAGGAGATGTTCTAACTGGAAGTATTACTACTTCTGGAACGCAGACATTTGTTATTACATCTTCTTTGGGTAACAAATATTTTATTGACGGTGCTCTTGGTGGAGATTTCAGTCTTCTAAAAGGAAAGACTTATATCTTTACAGTAGACAATTCTAACAATGTCTCACACCCATTCTACATCGGAACAGCACTCAACGATACTAATGGTCTGATTGATGCAGCAGATGGTGTTGTTTATGAATTGGATGGATCTGTAGTAACAGGAACAGCATGGCTTGCTGGGTGGTTTGCTGCTACAACTAAACGCATTACATTTACAGTACCAACAAATCCCAATAATAACACACTGTACTACAATTGCAGTGTTCACCCAAATATGGGTGGTCAGATTACTCTAACCGATCCAAGTCCATCACAGTCTGGATTCTCTATGACTGTAGATCAACTTGGTGGTGAGATTGAGACGGTTACCATCTCAAATGGTGGTGATGGTCTATATCAACTAAATGATGTTCTGTCTGTAGATCCTTTAGATCTCTATGATGCTAACAGTTTACAAGCAGGGGTAGAAGGTTCTGGTTTTGCCTATACTCTTGGTGGAAACTTTGGATCTATTGATGAGTTAGATGGTATTGCAGATTTTGGTCTAGGATATCAGACTGGAGATCAACTCACACTAGCAACTGCGGTCAACAATGTCAACACATATGCTAGAGGAGAAATTGAATTCTTAGGCGTAACATTTACATCTAATGCTGGCGTTACTGCAATTCAATATACTGGTAATGCTGCTGGTCCCAATACCACATATTCAAATGTTTTAGTCTCTACTCTGAACAGTAATGGTTCTGGATTGACTGTAAACGTTGTTGTCAATAGCGGTGGTGGAAACACTTTCTATGAGTCTGTAACCATCGTCAATGCTGGTTCTGGATACTTACCAGGAGACACGCTCTATATCCCTGGAGGATCGCTTGGAGGGCAGTCTGGTGCTCAACCTGGATCTGGTGGTAACGACCTTGCTATCTCCGTTTCTACGATTGAAGCAGGAAGTCCACAGATTACTGTTCCTTCTACTGCTGGTGTTGGAGTTGGTGACGCAGTTGATCTAATTCAAAATATTAATAATCCTGGTCAAATTCCTGGTGGAGCTGTTGTTGTTAGTGTTGATAGCGCAACTCAGTTTACGATCTCTGAAGCACCAACAGTTCCTGGTAATGCAGACCTGAGAGTTACAAATCAAAATCTAACAAACCTCACTGTACCAGATACTTCTGGCATCACAACTGGAATGGAAGTTGTGTATGTAAGTGGTACAGGAAATATTATTGCTGGAACAACTGTTACTGCTATTGTAAGCGCAACAGAAGTTACTTTGTCTATTGCACCAATTGTTGCTGGTGCAATGGTTGTAAACTTTGAACCAGAATATGGTGGTGGTTCAGGATTCCAATATACAGTTGGTACACTTGGTGTAATCAGCGAAGTAACTGTTATTGATGGTGGTAATGGATACTCTCAAGGTGATACACTGACAGTCAATGCATTTGACCTTGTACAACCAGAAGTTTACGCAGTAACAAATGCTGAAGTTGATATTATCGACTTTGTAAGTAATGTAATCCCTGCTGCAACATTCTCTGTAGGAGATCAAGTAAGAGATGCTGGTGGATCTATCCTTGCATCTACAGTAACAGTTTCTACAACAGTTGCTGCAGCAGCAGATGGTGTATATACTGCAGTTCCACAAACTAGTACATCTGGAAATGGTACTGGTGCTACATTTGATGTACAAAGAGACAACACAGGTGCTGTTCTTTCTGCAGTTATTACAACAGGATCTGAAGGATCTTTCTACGCAGTAAACGATACAATTACCCTTGCTGGTGCTGCTGTTGGCGGTGCTACTCCTGCAGATAACATTGTCCTAACAGTCGATACTGTAAACGATGCAGGAACTCCTGTTACTGTTAGAAAAGTCAATACATCTGGCGGCAATATTACTAATATTGTTATCGATACCTTTGGTTTTGCTGATGGAGATGTTCTTGTAAATGATAGTGCTCCTGCTGTTGGTTACGACATTGATACAGCAACACTAGAGTATAGATTCTTCATTGATCTAAACGATGGCAACGGTCCTCAAATGACACCATCGTGGACCATGTATGCTGGTAACTCTTATCAGTTTGATTTACAAGATGGATCACTAGGATCACACATCTTTGCTCTATCTCAGTTTAGAGATGGACAATGGGGTCCAAGTAGATTTGAAGGTGTAAGCACAACCCTTTCTACAACATCTAAAAATATTATTGTTGCAAGCACGACTGGTATGCTTGCTGGAATGGAAGTTGAGAAAGAATCTGGTGATGGCATCTTAGCGGATGGAACTCTAATTGAGGAAGTTGTAAACGGAACCACACTGAAACTTAATAATACACCCACAACTGCTGGAGATGTTGTAGTAACTGTCAAGGGTGCTGAGTACACTACGGGTGTTACTAGAACAGATCAAGATCTAACAATCAAGATTACTGAAACCACCCCAACTCTGTATTACTACTGTGCTACAGAGGATCCTGCTCATGTCAATGAGGGTGGAGATGATAATGATGAAGCAACTCTAACTATTGATCCAAATAATCCAAAGACATTTGGTACTGGTCTTGAGATTTTAGTTACTGATGTAACCACAGAACAAATTGTCAAAGGTGAAGTCCTGACAGGTGAGTTTACCTGCAACCTTCTAACGACTCAAGATATCTCGTCGCCAGAAGCTACAATCAATGCACTTGCATCTACAACAGTTGCTGCTACTACTAGTGTAACAACTCCACTACTCCAACCTGCTGCTGGAAACTTAGAACTGACAGTTCAGCAACCAACACTAGACAGTATCAATTTCACTGGTCTAGCATTCAACTTTGGTTCCCAACTCGCTATCACTGGTGCTACTGGTAACATAACAACCACTGGATATGTTGAATCTCCAGAACTACGTGTTGGTGCAAACCTACTTATTGAATCTGCTACAACATCTATCACATCTCAGAATACTCAAGATATTACTCTTGTTCCTGACTTAGGTAGAATTGTACATACAAATACAGTTACTGCACTTGCAGTTCCTGCTGGTAACACTTCAGAAAGACCTGGACCTGGCATTGTAAGAGATGGTTGTATCCGTTTCAATACAGAAACAAGTCAGTATGAAGGATATAGTGTAGCAACCACTACATGGTCTTCGCTTGGTGGTGTTAGAGACCTAGACGGTAACACCTACATTCTAGCAGAAGAAACGATCGGTGCTAATGATAACACACTATGGTTTATCAATGATAATGTCAACACCATTAAGGTAACTCCACAGCACCTGGAGTTCCAGAACATGAAGAAGATTCGTTCTAACAATGTTCTGGCACCTGCTTATACGCAATACAATGCTAATGTTCCAGTAACACTAGGTCAATATCTCAAGTACAAAAACAATCTATATGAGGTAACCACCGCAGGTACAACTGCTACTACTGGTAACGAACCAACTCATACCACTGGAGCACAACCAAATGGTTCTGCGGTTCTTACTTTCTGGGGTCTTGCTGTTGCACCACTAGAGTTTGAAGATATCGAAGAACTCAGAATCGGCAAACTTGGCGGTCTTCCACTGGTTGTTAGTGGAGAACTAAGATTCTTAGACAACGTAATCTCTACTGATGTCAACGATCTTCTAATCAGACCAAATCCTGGCAAGAAAGTCAAGATTGATACCAATACAACACTGGTCATTCCTACTGGTACTACAGCAGATAGAGGTGCTGCTGAAGTTGGTTCTATTAGATTCAACACCAGTGACCAACTATATGAAGGTTATGATGGAACTAACTGGGGATCTCTTGGTGGCGTCAAAGACGTTGATCAAAACACATATATCATCCCAGAGACATCTCCTGGTGCAAATGAGAACATCCTGTACTTCTACAATGATGGAAACAATACCGTACAGTTGACCACAACTGCTATGGACTTCTTCTCTGTAGATACTATTAGATCTCAGACAAGCAACCAGTTTGAAATTACTGCAAACTTGATGACATTCAACAATGCAGAAACTACACTAGACAACACTGCGGTAGACACTACCTTCTTACATACATCCAAGCAATACTTTGATCTTGGATTATCTGGTGGTCTAACTGTAGACCCTGTTCTAAGATTGGACAACCAGGGTGATGTATATTTCAACACAACATTTGGAACTGGCACATTCACTGGAGTCAAGGTATTTGATGGAGATCTAAAAGAGTTTGAACTTGCTGATGTCAAGATTCTAACAGAGAAGATTTCCCTAGTCAAAGGTACTTCTAATAATGGCAACTCTGTCATATATGGTACTGCAACCAATGCAGGATCCAAGACAGTTGTTATTGCAACCAACCCAACAACAGGTGAGAGTGAGTTTATTGAGTTTGGTGTTACAAATAATACAACTGATGTATATCATACTGAGTATGGAAACTTGAGAACTGGTGTACAACTCATCATCCCAACCTTTGAAATTACTCCACAGAATGAAGTTAGAATCAACTTCGAGTTGGGTGCAGATGTTGCACCAACAGAAACAGTAAATATTACTGTATCATCCACCATCACTAAGAAGTAAAATGCCAGTCAATTTAGAAAAGTTTGATTCTACAGGTGGTTTTTCTATTGATAAAACCACCGTTGTAGATGAACTAAGAAATGCTAAGGATCTAAACACCTTAGAGATCAAAAATTCTGAGTATGCTGATAGTAAAATTACCAGATACATTCTCAGAGGACTAAACACAGCAGTTCTAGCTTTAGATCCTGTTGGTACACAAATTCCCATCGATAATTCTACACTCAATTTTATAACAGGACACATCATTGGTGTCAACCCACAGGGTGTAGTCTACTCAGCAAAACAAGAGAGTGTAGCGTTTTGTGATGGTGCTGGTAATGTGACGGTTATGTCTACAATGACAACCGCTATCAAAGATGATATTCCCATTGGTCAGACTTGGAGTATCGAACCACAAGGTGCATCAAACCGATTTAGCTACGCTACAGTTAGAGCAGGTACTACTTCAAATATCAAGTGGGCAGTTTCTACTGAAGTTGTAAGCATCGGTTGGGCTTGATGCTAAATATAAACGAGGATAAACGGGCTAGGAGCTAGTTGGCACCATGAGTTTTAACATTAATTCCGATAAGGAGACTTTTAGAGGTTCAAAACCTGCTTTTATCGGTGATAATGAACTAACAATTAGGGGAGGCGTTGGGGCAGCTGAGAAGGAAATTCTCAGAACTCAACTTGACGCTGATACATCCTTGCCACGTGTTGGTATCAACCGAACTGGGCAGAGAGTAAACACTGTAACCGTAACAGATGGTGGTGCTGGTTACACTGTCGTTCCTTCCGTCACGATTGATCCCCCTTCTACTCCTGGTGGTGTACAAGCACTTGCTTCTGCGTTTATCTTCAACGGCAGAGTAATCAACATTGCTGTCAACAATCCTGGTAGTGGATATACAACTGCTCCCAATGCTGTAATTACTGGTGGTGGCGGTGGTGCTGGTGCTACAGCAACCGTACAACTTGACACAGTTGATTTTGAACTTGACATCAACGGTGCTATTAGAACCTCCACGTCTATCATTTCTGATACGGCGAGAATTCTAAACCTTGACATTGACAACTTCATCACACCTGACCTAAACCTAAGAGGTCCAAACTTCAAAACATATGTCAATAATACAGGTATTCCCTGGGCTGACAATGTTATTATTCAAAAAGATTCTTACAGATATTTTGGTGCTAACGTTTATCAAGCACTAAACACTGGACAGACTGGATCCGATGCACCCGAACATGTAGATGGTGTAGTTCTAAACGGAGAAGTCAACTTCAAACATATTGGTTTCCGAGTTATTGACGAGGAAGCATTTGGTTATAATACTACTGGAGATGCAGGCGTATTCCCAAGATCTATTACACCACTATTGGGTGATAGATCAGACAAGATTGCAACAACTGAATACGTTCTAAACCTAGCAACCAACGACGTTGGTGGCAGAATCTATGTTTCTCAGCAGATTGGTTCTGATGAAAACGATGGTCGCTCTGCTGTCAGTCCTGTTCGTACAATCAAGAAGGCAGCACAATTAGCATGGTCAACTCCTGGTGTCAAAGAAACACTGATTGTTTCTGGTGGTGATTATGTAGAAGATAACCCAATCTCACTGCCACCTGATTGCTCGGTTGTTGGTGACAACTTGCGTCTGGTAATCATTAGACCTGCCAACCCTAAGAAGCACATCTTTAAGTTTGGTGATAAGAACTACGTTATTGGTGTTACCTATAGAGACCAAGTTGACGCATTTGGTGATTCTGTCGCAACTTGGGACTTTGCGATGGTCTTCGACGATAAGCAAAGAATTATCATCGACCAAGATACTAATGGAGACTTTGGTGTAAACTTCCCAATCGGTCACCAAATCTTTGGACCAGATCAGTTCCGTCTAACCTTCCAAGATAACACTGGTTTATCACAACTATCATCTGGTTTAGAAATTGTTGGTATCAACTCTGGTGCTAGAGCAAGTATCATTGATGTATCATTTACAACTACAACTGGAGCTAGTGCATATCTAACAGGTACAATTGATGTTACTCTGAATTCTGGTTCCTTTATTCAGGGTGAAAGTTTTAGATACCTGATCAGCGGTTCTGATGGTGGTAGTTTACTACAGTCATCGTCAGAAATCTACGCATCAAATACTCTCAAGTTTAGCAGCAATCCAGAAAGCGCATCATTTACTGGTGGTGTTTATGTTGCTATTGATGACGTTCCAAATACATTCTTTAGTGGAACTCAGTTCTATGAAATCATTGAGGTAAATGATAACGAAGATGTTGAGAATAGCATTCCTGCTACTGAGTGGTACGTATCATTCTCTCCAATTCTAGGCGCACCTAATTTTGATACTATTGGACCATGTAACTTTACTATCAACGATGCAAACGTTGTTGTAGAAGAAATTGATACTACTGATCTAATCTCGATCAGAGCAGAAGGTGAAGTTGTATCTGTCGATGAAGATATTACTTCTACCCTACCAATTCATAGAATTGACTTCTCTCTACAAGGAGATCCATCTATCGCAACAGGTGGTGTACATTCCGCACAGTTTGGTAACGCGGAAGATCTTGGTGGTGTTATATTCTACACCAGTGAACTGGTTGGTAGAACAAACTTCCACGATTTCAAAGAAGGTCAAGAAATTGAAATCAGCGGTCTTCCTACCGTTGGTCCTGACTTGTCTGCATTGAATGGTAAGCAGAGAATCTACAAAGTCATTGAAGACGCTGATGGTCGTGCTAGAAGATTTGTAATTCCTAAGAAATTCCCATCAATTACAGACGCTAACTTCCAACCATCATCTGCTGCGGTTGTCAAGTCATACGCTAAGAGCGTCACTCTAACCCTACTAAACTCTCCAAATAAATTCCCACTATCTTCTCCTGTTGATAGAAGATATCAGGATGCTGTTACTTTCATCCGCAACAACAGAGACTTCATTGCTGATGAAGTTGTAGGAAAGATCAACGATCAATTCAAGAAAGAATACTACTCTGTATATGATATTGGTGGTTCTGTAGATTCTTCTTTGACCCCAACTAATGTCACATACGATCCTGCTACAGGTGATTCTGTATTCACAGTAGCAAACCATGGTCTGTCAGTTGGTGATGGTGTTAAGATTGCTGATGAATCCATCACATTTACATGTACGATGGATAGCAATAAGACAGAGCACGCTCTGCCTGAATCTGACCAGTATGCGAGTGGAAAAGCACTTCCTATTACTGCTGCAGATACAAACACCTTTACTCTAAATGTAGGAGCATCTGGAGCAGATCAGCAGTGGACTCCATCTGGTGCTTCTTATGATCCTGCTACTGGAGATCTAGTTCTAACCATTGGTACACATACACTTTCTGTTGGAGAGGGTATTGTTATCGATGACAACTCCTTGTCGTTCACTTGCGACATGGATGGCAACCAGTCAGTCAAGACATATCCACGTCCTGGTATTGATCCATTTGCTGGTAGGTCTATGCCTATCACAGCAGTTAGTGCAAACACTATCACTGTAAATGCTGGTGTATCGCAACCTAACAGATACTTCCAACCTTCTGCTGTCAACTATAATCCTGTTTCGGGACTCATGGCATGTCAAATTGGACAGCATGGTCTTGGAGTTGGGCGCAATGTAGTTCTTTCTGATAACTCATTCACATTTACTTGCGATCTGGACGGCAACCAGACTCAGCACACTTATCCACGTCCTGGAAGCGATCCATTTGCTGGTCAGTCTATTACTATTCAGGATGTTGGATTTACAGAGCATACTCCAACTGATGCTCCATACAATGCTTCTACAGGAACTGTAACATTTACTGTTGCCAATCATGGATTCTCCAGTGGAGACTATGTACAGATTCAAGATGGATCTCTCACATATACCTGTGACCTAGACGGAAATACTGCACAGAAGACATACCCACGTGCTGGATACGACTATCCATCTGGACGTTGGATGCCAATTGCAGTTATTGATGCAAATACATTCTCAATCAACGTAGGGTCTTCCTCTTATACTGGAACACATACATTTGTAAGTGCTTCTGCTAACGCAATCAGAAGACAAGATGGTTGGATATCCATCATTGTTGGTAATGCAGGAACTGCATCTGGATCTGTTCACACCTTTGTTTCTGCAACTGCACAGGCAATTAAGTTTGAACCACAATCTCCACATACATTTACTGGTGCAGCTGCTAATGCAGTCAAGCATCTACCACAGTCTGCACATACATTTGTAAGATCTGTAGCTAGCTCCCTGAGTGTTGGTGGTTCCGAATTCAAGATTTACCTTGGATTCACAGATCAGACACATACTTATGTAAGTGGTGGTACAGTAACATATGGTGGAAACACTTACAATATCACAAACTTTGTTTGGGATAATATTATTAGTGGTGCTGCAACAGTCACTCTAGCATCTCCAATCCCTGGAATTGCAGAGGATGATACGGTTCAGATCAATAACATTCTACTAGAGTGTGATAATGGTCAGAAACTATATCCAAGTTTCAGCATTCCTGTTGATGATGATCAGTGTCGTCAAGACGTTGTTCACTTCCTGAATGCTCTAACTAGAGACTTAGAATTTGGATCTAACTTCAACGTAATCGAAGCTGCTAAGAAGTACATTGTTGGAGCTAAGATTGGATATGTAGAAAACGAGATCATTCAAACAGTTCGTGCGATTGAGTATGCTAGAGAACTAGCAACCTTCGCAATGTGTAACTGGAGAACTGGTAACAGAACTCCAAGTGATCCTGTCTACACACCAGTATACTCTTCTCTACCAAGATACTTTGATGATACTGTTATCACAACAACAGCAGGAACACCTGCTTGTGCTAACGTAGCATCCGCTATTGATACTCTAGCATACCTCTGGGTAGATGTTCTTGCAAATAATGCTTCTGGAACATATCTGGATGCAGCATATCTGATTGCTCGTAACAAGGATCTTATTGCTGATCAGGCATATCTTGACACTCTTGTTCAGTATCCAGCACTAGCACTTAATAATGTAGATGAAAGAAAGTGCAGGAGAGATATCGGATTCATTCTGAAAGGTCTTGTAAGAGACTTGTGCTTGGGTGGTAACTCTGGAACTGTAACCAATGCAGAGTTCTACTACACTGGAGCACAACTAACAGGTATTGACTCCGCATACTTACCACAAACTCTATATGCATATCAGCAAGTAAGAGATTACGCTATTGCTGCGATGCGTAACTGGACTGATGGTGCTGGCACTGCCATAACCACATCTTCGCCAATCCCACAGTTCACAGACGGAACTATTCTCGCTGATCCTGGAAACCCAGATTGTGCAAACGTAGCATCTACAATCACAACACTATTCGCTTTACTAGAAGATATTCTAGACGGCACAGTTGCTCCTGGTGCTACGACTAAGAATACAGGAACTCTGTATGATACTTCACAAATTCTAACCTATCCTGATAGTTTTGCATATGATCAGGATGGCGTCAGAATGGCAATCCGTGGTGACTTCGATGACTTCCCGATTATTGAAGCATCGCCATATACCCAGAACTCTTCTGTTATCTCCTTCCTAGGTGGTGGCGGTGCTCTGATTGACGGTTCTAAGGTCAAGCAACCTAACTGTCCTTTCCCTGGTCTAGAATTAGACGGAACAGCATCCTTCCCCAACCAGGGTAAGTCGATGGTTGCTGCAGCATTCACGATCGTTTCCTTTGGTGGTACAGGTTATAAGGTTATCAACGATGGTTACACCCAGTTGGTTTCTGTCTTCGTTATCTTCTGTTCTGATGGTGTCCTTTGTGAGTCTGGTGGTTATGCATCTATCACCAACTCTGCTACTAACTTTGGACAATATGCACTAAGAGGCACAGGATTCAGAAAAGATCCATATGTCTTTGATATTGCAACAATCACCAATGTATCCGCAACTCCAACTGGTAGAACTATTCTAACAGTTAGTGGACTTGGAAGAGAACCTCTTGAGCATTATGTTGTCAAGATTGATGGTGTTAGAAACACAAATCCTGACATCGAATACTTTATCGATGCTGTTGGTTCTGTAACTGTTGGTCCTCCTTTCTCTGCACAGTTGACCATCGATGATGGAACTGGTCAGGCAATGGATCTAACCAGTATTTCTACTGGAAACCCAATCTCTGTAGGATCACTAACTGGTTCCACAATCAATCTGCACAGACCATCTATCGTCAACTCTTCTTCCCACACTTGGGAATTTGCAGGTTCTGGTATCAACTACCTAGCACTACCTGAGAACGGTGGTACTAAGGTTGAGGCATTTGAACAAGTCTCTGAGAACTATGGTCGTGTATATGTTTCTGGTACTGACGAACTTGGTGACTTCAAGGTTGGTACATTCGCAAGAA
>MDTE01129307.1_pt1 | contig 12768 bp, 12 predicted proteins | sample 811231 | NCBI WGS metagenome assembly MDTE01 (sample SAMN05326651, study PRJNA326480) | marine metagenome | isolation source: seawater | place: Indian Ocean: Red Sea | collected 2010
GAATTTTTCCCATTAGGTGAAACCATAGTCACCTGGACAGCCACTGATGAATCTGGAAATTCTTCAAGTGATACTCAGTTAATCAAGTTAGTTGATACATTATCACCAATTATTGTACAACCATCACAAGTTATTGTAGATGCAACATCAAATACAAATACATTAGTTGAATTAATAGCACCTGAAGCATTCGATTCAGTTAGTTCTGTTAAATTAGTGAATAATACGGATAACTTGTTCCCATTAGGTGAAACCATAGTAACCTGGACAGCCACTGATGAATCTGGAAATTCTTCAAATGTAATGCAAAGTGTTATAGTTATTGATGAAAGTGCACCAATATTAGATATCCCTTCTAATATTATTTTTGATGCAATATCATTGGAGAATACCATTAATGTTGGAATGGCCAGTGCAACAGACATTGTTAACACTAATTTGGTTATAACCAACGATGCACCAGAATTTTTCCCATTAGGTGAAACCATAGTCACCTGGACAGCCACTGATGAATCTGGAAATTCTTCAAGTGAGACTCAGAATATTTTGGTTCAAGCGTGTGGTAAATCAGAGTCTTATTACAATAAAATTTTAGGAACCACAGGTGATGATATTCTGATTGGTACTAATTTAGCAGATTTAATATTTTCATTTTCTGGCGATGATATTATTTCTGGTGATAAAGGAAATGACTGTATTTTAGCAGGTGATGGAGATGATATAATCTTCGGTGATGAAGGAAATGACAACATTTCAGGTGGTTCAGGAAGTGATATAATCAAAGGTCAGTCTGGTGAGGATATTTTGAAGGGTGGACTTGGACTTGATATTGTCAATGGTGGGGATGATCTTGATGTGTACAAGAGTATTGACGAATTAAATAATGATTTAGTCTTGAATTGTGAGACAATAGAGTAAGTTTAGAATTATAATACCTGTTACCAGATTAGGCATATTGGCAAAATCTAGGAAATTATTTTTAGACGCGAAGAGGGTAATTCCATCTGGTGTAAATAGTCCTGTAAGATACATCAAACCATATCCATTTTTTGTAAAACGTTCGAAAGGAAGTTCATTATGGGACGAGGATGGTAACATGTATACAGACTTTTGTAATGGATATGGTGCACTACTTTTAGGACATACTAGGAAGGAAATTATTTCTGCTGTATCTTCACAATTAAAGAATGGTACATTATACACAACACCAACCTCATTAGAGACTGAACTATCTAATCTCATCATCAAAAATTTCCCATCAATAAAAAAAGTGCGAACAGTAAATACAGGAGCAGAAGCAACAATGACTGCAATTAGACTTGCAAGAGGTTTCACAAAGAAGAAAAAAATAATAAAATTTGAGGGGTGCTATCATGGAGCATATGATACAGTTCTAGTTCAGGCAGGTTCTGGCTCTGCACACAACGGCATATCAATATCTGATGGAGGATTAAATGAAGTTTCAAGGAATACACTTGTTGTACCATATAATAATATTCATGAATTAGAAAAAACTTTATCAAAAAATAAAGACATTGCAGGTCTTATTATAGAACCTGTTCTCGCAAACATGGGTTTGGTGTTACCGGAAAAAAATTTTCTTTCCGATGTGAGAAAAATAACAAAGCAATACGATGTTCCATTAATCTTTGATGAAGTAGTAAATGGATTTAGAATTTCTGAAGGTGGTGCACAAAAATTGTTCCATATTGAACCTGACATAACTACATTAGGTAAAGCATTAGGTAATGGTTTTACAATTGCAGCTGTAGGCGGTAAAAAAGAAATTATGAATAAATTATCACCTAATGGTAAAGTCTATCAGGCAAGTACTTTTGCAGGAAACCCTATATCAGTTACTGCTGCAATTAGTTCTATCAAGACAATTAACAAGATTAAGAATAAATTATATCCAAAACTTGAGCGTAACTGTAAGACCATGGTTAATGAAATAGATGATTTGGCAACTGATTATCATATACCACACAGCATAAATTCTATATCATCAATGTTCCAGATTTTCTTTACAGACAAAAGAGTTATTGATTATAAAACTGCAAAAAAATCAAATACACAAAAATTCCAAAAACTGTTTTCAAATCTTTTGAAAAATGGTGTTTTTATTGCTCCATCACAATATGAAACAGTTTTCTTGTCAGATGCACACACAGACGCTGATATAACCAAGGCATTAGGTGCTTATGGGTTGTCACTAAAACAGGTGAAAAATTGAATTTTAGGGTAGGAGCTCGTGGAAGTAAATTATCAATAGCACAAACAGATTGGGTAATCTCTCAACTACAAAAAACAGATCCATCGCTGTCGTTTGATATTAAACCAATAACCACAAAGGGTGACATTGATACTAGACCATTATTTGCAATGGAACAAAAAGGCATATTTGAAAAAGAGATTGACAAAGCTGTATTTGAAAGAGAAGTTGACTTTGCAGTTCATAGTCTAAAAGACGTCCCATCAAATCTAGACTCGGACTTGGTAATTTCTTGCGTACCAAAACGTGAAGTAGTAAATGATGTTTTAATCACTAGAGATGGATTTGATATTGAGAAGGTTCCATCAGGCTTTGTGATTGGTACTAGTAGTTTAAGGCGAGCTGTTCAAGTAACTCGTAAACGACCAGATCTAATTGTTAAACCTGTTAGGGGTAATATTGAAACTCGAATCAAAAAGATTGAAGAAGGAAAATTTGATGGAATTGTTTTAGCACATGCAGGGATTTCAAGACTTGGAACTAATGTAAAATTCTCAAAACTACCAACAAATGATTTTCTGCCATCTCCAGGGCAAGGTGCACTTGCAATAGTTGCAAGAAAAGATAATTCTAATACTTTGGAAATGTTAAAAAAAATTGAAGATTATAATTCTAGAATGGAAATTGAAGCAGAACGCGCATTATCAGATTCTGTTGACTCTGGATGTAGGTTTCCAGTAGGTGCAGTAGCTACATCTGATGAAAATTCATTAACACTAAAGGTTGCTATATATTCAATGGATGGTAAAAAATCAATCATTTTAGAAAAAACTGGAAAAATTAATGAACCAAAAGAATTAGGAAGATTACTTGGTACTGAATTAATAAATAGAGGAGCAAAAGAGATTGCTTCTAATTGGAGAGAAGAACTAGAACAGTGGAATAAACAATGACAGGTAAAGTATATCTTGTAGGTGCAGGACCAGGAGATCCTAGTTTAATCACAGTTAAAGCAATTGAATTAATCAAGAAATCTGATATTGTTCTATATGATAGATTGGTTAGCAAGAAAATTCTTCAACTTGTTCCAAAACGTAGTAAATCAATTTATGTTGGAAGATCTGTAGGTGACGATACAACACATCAGAATAATACAAATGAATTAATGATAAAATATGCAAAACTAAACAAAATGGTAGTTCGTCTAAAAGGTGGTGATCCAATAATTTTTGGTAGGGGTGGGGAAGAAGCTGAATTTCTAAAATCATTTAATATCAAATATGAAATAGTTCCTGGTATCACATCTGGAATAGGCTCTGCCACATATGCCGGTATTCCATTAACTCATAGACAGTTTGCTTCATCAGTTGTGTTTGTAACAGGCCATGAAGATCCTGAAAAGAAAACTGAAGTTGTAAAATGGAAAAAATTAGCAAAATCAGTAGACACAATAGTAATTATGATGGGTCTTTCAAGAATTGGAGTAATTTCAAAAATGCTTATTGAAGGTGGTATGGACAAAAATACACCTGTTGCTGTTATACAGAACGGTACTACTACTAAACAAAAGATGATTAAAGGAACAATATCAAATATCACTAATAAAATTAAAAAGAATAAGATAACACCTCCAACCAATATTATTATAGGACGTGTAGTCGATCTTTCAGATATAATTGGGTGGAGAAAATGATTGATGGTAAAACAATAGCAATTACTCGTTCAAAGGATGATGCAGAAGAATTCATTGAACTTGTATCAAGTCAAAATGCAAATCCGATAACATTGCCTACGATTGAATTAATAACAAAGGGTGAAAAAATTGTTGATGAGTTTTTGATGGCAATTAAGAACGAAAATCCAGATTATTCTGTATTTATGAGTTCTAAGGCAGTTACTCTGTTAATCGAAAACGCAAAAGATATATCAAAATTTGAAGATCTTAAGCTTGCAATTGCCAATACAATAGTTATCGCAGTTGGTCCAAAAACAAAAGTTGCATTAGAAAACGCAGGAATCAAAGTTGCGTATGTACCTCAAAGATATTCTTCTGTTGGTGTAGGTGAGGTTTTTACTAAACTTAACGCGGTTGGAAAAAAAGCTATTATACCTAGAAGCGGTGCTTCAACACCTTTTTTGAGGAACCTATTAGAAAAAATTGGAATTAATGTTGTTGAGCTTTATTTGTATGATGTATGTGCATTTAGAGATCCAACTGAATGGAATAACTTTAGACAAATGTTTTCTCGTAATGAAATTGATGGAATAATTTTTACTAGTGCATCATCTGTCAGAGCATTTTTTGAAATTATGGGAAATGATCACACACAAGAAAATTTGATTGAATTACTCAAAAAAACCAAGGTGATAGCAATAGGTCCTTTCACTGCTGATGAATTGAAAAAACTATCTGTTCAGAATATTATTGCCGATGTTCATACAGTAAAGGGATCCATTGATGCAGTTCTTGAAGCATTTTCATTAGCTTAACCTATTTAGTAACAGCTAATTTTACTCGGATTTTTATAATAACAGTGTTGTAATCGTGTTATGACAACTGAGAATTTTGATATGGATTATTCAAAATATGATTTTAAAGATTCAACTGAGATGTACGTTCATTTAAGCAAAAAAGGTCTTTCAAAAGATACTGTTATTGGAATTAGTAAAATGAAGGATGAGCCACAATGGATGCTTGATTTTAGACTCCGTTCTTATGATGCATTCATGAAAAAGCCAATGCCAAAATGGGGCCCAGATCTAAGTTCTATTGATTTTCAAAATATCTATTATTATGCAAAAGCATCAGAAAAAACAGAAAAAAATTGGGATGATGTTCCTGAAGATGTAAAAAATACATTTGATAAACTAGGAATTCCAGAGGCTGAGAAGAAATTCTTAGCAGGTGTTGGTGCACAATATGAATCTGAAGTTGTATATCATAATTTGAGAGATGATTTAGCAAAACAAGGAGTAATTTTCTTGGATACTGATACAGCTCTAAAAGAACAACCTGAAATTTTCAAAAAATACTTTGGAAAAATGATTCCTCCAGAGGATAACAAGTTTTCTGCATTAAATAGTGCAGTTTGGAGTGGTGGTTCATTCATCTACATTCCACCAGGAGTAAAAGTAGACATGCCGCTACAAGCATATTTTAGAATTAATGCTGAAAATATAGGTCAGTTTGAAAGAACTTTGATTATTGCAGATGAAGGTTCAGAAGTTCATTATATTGAGGGTTGTACTGCACCAGTCTATTCTTCCGAATCATTGCATTCAGCAGTTGTCGAATTAGTTGCACACAAAGATGCTAAACTACGCTATACAACAATACAAAATTGGAGTAATGATGTTTACAATTTAGTTACAAAGCGTGCTTATGCATATGAAGGTGCAACAGTTGAATGGATTGATGGTAATATTGGAAGTAAAATTACAATGAAATATCCTGGAATATACTTAATGGGACCAAAGGCATACGGTGAGACACTCTCTATTGCATTTGCAGGAAAAGGGCAGCACCAAGATACAGGTGCAAAGATGGTACATCTTGCACCTGATACAACATCTAAAATAACATCCAAATCTGTTAGTCGCTCTAATGGTCGCTCTACATACAGGGGATTACTTAATGTTGCAAAAGGAGCAACAAATGTGAAATCAACTGTGAGGTGTGATGCACTGTTATTGGACGAGACATCCAAGACAGATACATATCCATATATGAAAATTAATCAAGAAGACGCAACAATCACTCATGAAGCCACAGTTGGAAAAATTGGCGATGAACAGATCTTCTATCTTATGACACGTGGTTTTTCTGAAGAAGAAGCATTAACACTAATTGTTAATGGTTTCATGGAACCATTTACAAAAGAACTTCCAATGGAATACGCAGTGGAACTGAATAGACTTATCAAACTTGAGATGGATAATTCAGTAGGTTAGTACAACTTGAAAAATCATGGATCAAATAGCATTATCATCAATTCATAGTTCATTAATAGACAAAATATCCTCATCAAAAAAGGAGCCAAACTGGCTTAAAGAATATAGAAGAAATTCGCTTAGTATCTATGAAGAATTACCAGTAGAGGTTTCTCCTTTATACAATAAATATACCGATGCAAAGCGTATGGATCCTAGTAAAGTTTCATTATCTATAGACTCTGATTCAAATGTACCTAATTTTATTTTGCAGCGTGTTGAAGAATTAAAAAATGATAACGGAATAGTTCAGATTGGCTCAAATATACTATCTGTAAACATTTCTGAAAATCTGAAGAGTAAAGGAGTTATTATCTCTTCAATTAATGACGCACTAAAACAAAATCAAAAGTTAATTGAGGATACAATCAAATCATCTAATCCAAATGAAGATAAGTATACCGCATTAAATAATGCTGCATTCAATTCCGGTATTTTTGTGTACATACCAAAAAATCAGATTATCGATGAACCAGTACATATTCTATCATGTCTTTCTGAAGATGGTATATCTACTATAACTAGAAATGTCATAGTTGTTGAAGATAATGCAAAAGCAAACATTGTACAAGAATTATACTCACCAAAAAATGAGCATCAGGCTTACTTGGAATTAATGAATACTAGTGTTGGTGCTAATAGTAGTCTTGATATAACAACACTTCAGATGATGGATCAATCATCAATTAACTTTTCAACTAGGAATTCACAGTTAGCACAAGATTCAAAGATTAATTGGTATCTTGGATTATTTGGTGCAATGTTGTCAAGATATAGAATTGATTATCATCTTAATGGGAGAGGTGCAGTTGCAAATGATTCTGAAGTTATTTTTGGTAATAATGAACAATCATTTGATCTTAATACAGTTGTTAATCATAATGAGCAATCAACTGAAGGAAAGGTCGTTGAGAAATCAATCCTTAAAAATAAATCAAAATCATTATTCAAAGGAATGATCAAAATCAATGAAAACGCAGCTCACTCTAATTCATTTTTATCAGGCCGTTCAATTTTATTAGATAAAAATGCAAAATCTGATGCGATACCAGGATTAGAAATTCTTACAAATGATGTAAAAGCAACTCATTCTGCTTCTGTTGCCCAAATGGATGAAGAACAAATCTTCTATTTAGGAACACGTTGTCTTAGTCGTGCAGAGTCTGAGCGAATTATTGTTGAAGGATTCTTGGAGCCAATGTCACGTTCAATGTCTTATCAAGTTCGTGCTTGGATAGCATATTTAATTGAATCAAAGTGGGAAGGTAAAGAACTTTCAATAAATAACGACGAACAGCTAAAATCAATTGTAGAGGTTGAAGAAACTAGATACAATGAAAATTCAGAAATTGAGCAACATTACAAATACAGGTAAACAGATTGCAGACAAATACGTATTCCTTAGAAGAGATAAGAGAAGACTTTCCAATTCTAAAAAGACTTGTGCGTGACGATAAAAAACTAATTTATCTTGATAATGCTGCAACTACTCAAAAACCTGAACAGGTAATTAAAGCAATTACTGATTATTATGAGAATCATAATTCCAATATTCATAGAGCAGTTCATGCATTAGCTGAAGAATCAACTGAAGCATTTGAGGTCACCAGAGACAAAATTGCCAAATTTCTAAATATTCAAAATCGTAATGAGATCGTTTTTGTTAGAGGAACAACAGAAGCTATTAATTTAGTTGCATATGCATGGGGCAGAGACAATGTAAAAAAAGGTGATGTTGTTGTTACAACAGAATATGAACATCATTCAAACATAGTTCCATGGCAATTACTGACACAGGAGACAGGTGCTGAACTAAAATATATCAATATTGATGAAAATGGCGAACTAAAGTTAGAACAACTTGATGAATATCTTAGACTAGGAAATGTCAAATTAGTTGCTATCAGTCATGTGTCCAACGTTCTTGGAACAATAACTGATATTCAAAAAGTAATAAAGAAATGCAAAGATTTTGGTGTTAAGGTTCTTGTTGATGGTGCACAAGCAGTACCGCATATGAAGGTGAATATTGCTGATCTAGGATGTGATTTCTATGCTTTTTCGGCTCACAAAATGTTAGGTCCAACTGGTGTTGGTGTTTTATGGGCGCGTAAGGAACTACTAGAAAATATGAGGCCATTTCAAGGTGGTGGAGATATGATAAGAGAAGTACACAAGTATGAAACTACTTGGAATGATTTACCATACAAGTTTGAAGCAGGAACGCCTAATGTAGCAGATGTTATTTGTTTTGCAGCAGCAATAGATTATCTTGAAAAAATTGGAATGGATAATGTTCGAAATCATGAATATGAATTAACAGAATATGCATTAGAAAAGATGAGAAATGTAAAAGGTTTAACAATTTATGGTCCCAAAGATCCCCAGAAAGCTAGCGGTGTGATTTCCTTCAACTTTAATGATGTTCATCCACATGATGTTGCAACAATTATTGATAAAAATGGAATCGCAATAAGATCAGGTCATCATTGTGCACAAGTTTTAATGGAAAAACTAAACATCGCAGCAACGAATCGTGCTAGTTTCTATATTTATACTACAAAGGAAGAAATTGATGCATTAATTGATTCACTTCAGCATGTTGCAGAGGTGTTCAAATTATGAGTGGAGATCCAATCTATACTGAGATGATAATAGAATATTCTAGAAATCCATCAAATTATGGTAAGATAGAAGACGCACACATCAAAAGGCATGATAGTAATCCTTTATGTGGAGATAGTATAGATCTGTACCTTACTATTGATGACAAGAAAATATCTGATGTAAAATTTGATGGAAAAGGATGTGCAATATGTATGGCATGTTCTTCAGTACTTACTGAAATGATCAAAGGAAAGGATCTAGATGATGTAAAGAAATTCGAAAAAGATGAATTACTTTCAGAATTAGGTCTTGAGCATCTAATTAAAACAAGTCCAGTAAGAATCAAATGCGCTTTATTGTCACTAAAAGCACTTAAGTATGGCATTTACTCTTATTTTGCTGAAAACATGAATGACATTGAATCTGCAGGAGATCTGAAAGAAGAGGCTGCAAATCTATATTGAGTACTCAAAGTGTTACATTAACACAGATTAGGAAAGTTATATTTGAAAATTTTAACGATATAGATGTCAGGTTTAACAATGATGAAATACTTGAATTACTAAGAAAAGATGAGAGTTTTGACCAATCAATTACAATTGATGATCTTGAGTCAGATTTTAGCAAAATTGAAGATGATGGATTAGTCAGATGTATTGCACAAAATTTTACAACAAAATGGTTCAAACTTTATGATGTCATGGAAAAACTAAATTGTGATTCATGTAACAACAGTGTTTTTTTGAGTAATAATGAATCACGAGTTTGTCATAATAATGAGTGTGGTGCTACACTTTAGAATTATTACCGTTTGCAGCATCTTCAAGACATTTTATCATAGGTAATTTCTGACCTGTTAGATATCTAACTAGTGCACCCCCTGCAGTACTAATATGATTGACCTTTTCTGATAAGTTATATTTTTTAAGTGCAAATGTTAAGTGTCCACCACTTACAATTGAAGTTGCCATTGAGTTTGCTACTGATTCTAGCAGTGATTTTGTCCCAAATTTGAAATTCTCTTTCTCAAAAAAACCAGCAGGACCACTAATGAATATTGTTCCAGCACCAGAAATCATTTTTGAATAATAGTCTAACGTTTTTTGTCCAATGTCAAAAATCTGATCATCTTTATTTAGATCACGAACATCAATCTCTAATCTCTCACTGTTGTTATCTATGGCAACATCTACAGGAGTTGAAAAAACGTCTGGATATTCACCAATTAGTGTGTGAGCCTCTGAAACTAATTTATCTTCATTTTTTATATTTAATGGAAACTTTATTCTTCCTTGTGCACGAAGAAATACATTTCCAATTAATCCAGTTAATAAGACATGATCAGCTCTTTCTTTTTTAATCAACATTTTTAGTGCATTTAGTCTGTCATCAACTTTTGAACCACCCAAAATTATTACAAATGGTGATTTTGCAACAGTTAGAATATTTTCTAATTGTTTTACTTCCCTTTCAACTAATTTACCCGCGCATGTTGGAAGAACTTGGGCAAATCCTACTAACGATGGATGTGTTCTATGTGCACTAGGAAATGAATCAAGTACAAATAAATCAAACAAGTCTTTTAATCGTTGAACCATTAATGTTTTTGCACTTTCTTCTAATGAAAATTCATAGTTTTCTTCTGCACATAATCTTAGATTGTCTAACAGTAAAATTTCATCATCAGTCATATTTTTAATCTCATTTTGTGCATGGGTTCCAATTATATCAGAAACATATTTGACTTTTTTACCACAGAATTTTTCTAATTCTTTAGCATGGTTTTCCATACCAACAAAGTCATCTCTGCCAACTCTACCTTGATGTGATATAACCACAATTTTTGCACCATCTAGAGCTTTTATTGTAGTTGCAACTTCTTCAATTCTCTTGTTACCTGTTATCTGTTTAGTATGAGCATCTATTGGAACATTCATGTCAACCCTTAGTAAAACTGTCTTTCCTTTAACATCATAATCATCTATTGTACGAATCTTCACAGTTTTTGTCTTTCTATCTAGTTAAAATTCCTTTATCCGATCAAATTTTGATTTGTATTATTGATTTTTGAAACAGTAGTTGAGATAATATAAGAGGTATAATTAATTTAGATACTAAATTGCAAAATATGTTATTTGGCATTCGTTCTAGACCATTTTTTCTATTACTTGGTGCATTTCTACTATGTACAATAATTGCATTATCAGAAGCCACATTTGAATCTGAGAAAAATTTTATGAAATTAATTCAAGAGTCCTCTGGAAATTCTATTGTAGATCTTGGTGTTTGGCTGATCACCGAGTCAGGTAATGTTTTTGTAATGTTGCCATTTAGTATCGTATTACTAGTAATTCGTAGAACTAGAAGAATAGGCATGACACTTTTGATTCTAATAGTAATTTCCACAATTCTCACTGGGTACATAAAATGTGGCGTTGATAGGGATAGACCATTTCTTACCTGGGAAGGTACTGAATTTCCTATTAGTATAGAACCTGATAGTTTTTCATTGTTCTGTGATGGTAAGAGTTGGACTGCAGGATTTCCATCTGCACATGCTGCTAGAGCAGCCATGTTTGCATTTGTTCTAACGTATGTCCTTTCTGAAAGATTCCCAAGATGGGCTCATTTAATTTGGCTATATCCGATATTGATTTCATTTAGTAGAATTTACATTCTACAACACTATCCACTTGATGTTATAGGTGGTACAATTCTTGGAATATTTCTTGCTGGAATTGTTTCTAATAAACTCAAACTTGATCAGTTTTTTAGTTCAGTCAAAACCTAATTTTTCCAAAACACTTAGACTAACAAAAACTATTGCATAGTTTTCTTTGTCTTCATGATATGTCCAGTATCTGATATTTCGATCTTGATCCGTCTTTCTTAGTTCAAAAGTTACACCTGTTGTGACTGTATAGCCAATTCGCTTAGCGATCTTACTATCGTTTTTTGACATAAGAACTTTGAAGCCCTTATCATCTGAAAAAAAACCGATCTTAACCATTTCTTGTGCAGCATCAGATGCATCTTTTTCATCTTTTAAATGAAATACTTTTGCGATTGGAATTTGTGATGGATGAAAATCCATATAGTATTTTGATATATCTAACTAATATTTTTTGTATAATTCCCAAATTGTGTTAAAATTCTTTACATTAAAGTCAAAACATGACATTTACATAAATTTAAGCATGAAAAAAATTTAAATTTTTTATGGCAAGATTACTATCAACTGCAAAAAAACTAGCAAAACAAAAATTAGAACTTGGTAAAATCAGACGTTCAAGCGAAAGGGAATTTAAGAAGGCAAAAGCAATTTCTAGAAAATATTCGTCATCTTTGACATCATTAGAGAACAGGGTTAATTCTTCAAGGGAGGAGGCAGAAGATCTAGGACAAGCTCTTAATCAAAAGATAGCTCAGATAGAAAGTGTTCAAAGATTGAAGAGTGCTGCCATTGAAAGACTTGGATTAGAGACACAGAATAAGTCACAATTGGAGGGTGAATCAGAATTTGCTAATACTGAAGAAGAAAAAAATTCTATTGCATCTAGATTAACTATTATCCAAGGCGTTATTGATGATATAAAAAATGAAATTAAACAACGAACAAAAATGGAAAAAAAGATTCAGTTATCGATTGATGAATACAATAAATCAAAATCAAGGATTTCTAGTAAAATCAAGAAAAATTTAGGAACAAAACCAGAATTGGTCAATCTTGTGAAAGTTAGTAAGAATAAAGTAGAGACCGCAGCAAAAAAATTTAATTCTAGTAGATCTCGTGAGGATTCAACTAAAAATAAACTTGTAAAGATATCATCTGAAATATCTGAAATTTTAAAAAAGAAGGCAAAAGCTAAACCAAAGACAAGAAAAGCTAAACCAAAGACAAGAAAAGCTAAACCAAAGACAAGAAAAGCTAAACCAAAGACAAGAAAAGCTAAACCAAA
>MDTE01136862.1_pt1 | contig 12768 bp, 10 predicted proteins | sample 811231 | NCBI WGS metagenome assembly MDTE01 (sample SAMN05326651, study PRJNA326480) | marine metagenome | isolation source: seawater | place: Indian Ocean: Red Sea | collected 2010
CCACCCATCGAGGTATATGTCATCAACTGGTAGTTTCATAGTACCCTCATCATCAATATCAATTTCAGGCGTTTTTATTTCTACGGGAACAGCATCAACCTGAACGTCTACTCCAAGGTTGTTCAGTATATCTTCCATCGACTGGCCGGATTGAAACAGTTTGCCTAGATTGGACAAGTCGAAGTTAAAATTAACATCTCCCTTAGCAATCTTTTCAGCGTCAATGCCTAAGTTCTCAAATTGAGATCTAAATTGGGCCATTAACTTTCGAACTTGTTCTTTGCTTAGAGACATTCCCATGCCCTTAAACATCTCAACCATTTGATCAATTAAATCATCTTCCCAGTCTCTATCTGATGCCAAGATATCACCACTACTTAACCATCGGTTACATAGTGCCGAGAACCCCACCATATATGAACTTCTCGAACGTTAGGACATAATTTCGTCATTAATCATTTCATTGCGACGACATCTCAAAACTCCAATAATTATTATCAAAATAACCGATAAGGTGAGGATATTTGCAATTATCATCGCAAGTGAATCAATGGCAATACCGTAAATAAGCCATAGAAATAGTGACAATGCGACAATTCCAAATGTCGGTATTGAGATTCCATCATGCCGTTTGTGAACCCACACCCGTTTTATCTGAGGTCCCCATGCAATGACGCCTATTGCTCCAGCACTTAGTCCGACGATCTCCAGTAATACACTCATATCTGCGTCTGTAACTCCAATCTCTATGATTGCTTTGATTCACAAATTCTATCTATTCCATTTAGCCGGTGGTTTAGAAATATCAAGTTTATCGATTTGTGACCAAGGGACCTCTCGACGTTCTTTTTCTCCAACAACATGCATAATCAATGAGATGCCAAATGGAAGTCTACATTCAATATTCTTTTTATCAATGGCCACTTTTCCAGAAGATGGCTGTTTGTCAAATATTGAAAATATTGACTTTTTATGAGTAACTTTTCCAATCACCTTTGCGCTTCTTTTGGAGAATAATTCATCTATTTCTTCACCTAAACCGAGGCTATGAACGTCTCCTTTTAGCATCAATCCACCATTAAGGTGAACTTCATCCCAAGTGTTGAAACCCTCTAAGGTTTCAATTAAATCTGTATTTAATTTCCCCGGATTAATCTTTTTTAGAATGTCTAGCATACCTTGCTCGTCAACCATTTCAGCCGCTAAATCATCAGGAATTTTTGGCCATTCAAGCCGTTGATGAGTCATTGCAACAATAACCCTAACATTGGGCCCCTCGTCAATTTTCAATCGTTTATTGTGTAATTCCAATAACAAGCGAGCCTTTCTAGCGATTCTATCCGCCACCCCATCATGATTGTGCTCTCCACCTTTATTTCTAGTCTGGATGAATTGATGTTTTTTGTTTATTATAAACGATCCAGACCAGTGTTTTTGCTCTATTACAAGGATTTCATTACCTCCAATAATTACTAAATCAATTTCTCTACGCCCACCATCTGGATCGGGGATTCTAACGGACTCATAGACTCTCCACCCATTCTTTTTGCCTGCAGCCCTAGACAACTTTGCCAAACGCATTTCTGCAAGTTCTCCGGCTCTGTGAATATCATCCGGTGGGAAGATTTTACGTCTTTCTCGCCACCAAGACCATCGCTTTTTTAGAGACATAAGTTCACCTAAGAAGCTCTGCAACACTCTCAACGATTAACCCGGGGCTTTCATCAGCTCCATCCTCAATGTCTTCTAAATCATCTAATGTAGCCTCACCTGATAGTACTAAGACTCCTAAACACCCAGCCCGACTTGCCATAGCGATGTCAGTATACAACCGGTCTCCAACCATTGCACAACGAGATGGTTGTAATCCTAAATCTTCTATTTTATGAAGAATCATGCCGGGATTGGGCTTCCCTGCAATATGAACAGGATCCACTCCTGTAGTTGTTTTGAACATAGATAAATATGCGCCAACATCTGGTAAACCTCCATTTGGAGAAGGACAGACTAAATCAGGGTGACTTGCGACCATCGGCACTCCTGAATGTAGGTGAACACTTGCTACAGAGATTTTTTCATAATTTATTTCAGTATCATATCCAAGAACTACAAACTGCGGGTTTTCGCTATTGGTAGTTATTCCTACTTCTTCTAACATTTCTTTCATACCACCAGTACCAACCAACCAAGTATCTGTAACATTATTTTTATCTAGCCACACAAGCAGGTCATGGGTGGATAACAACACATCCTCTGCAGTAGCAGGAATCCCCATGCTATTCAATTTCAGCAAATATTGTTTAACAGAACGACTTGAATTATTTGATAAGAAAAAACGTCGAATACCTCTTTCATTACACCTTTCAAGGAATTCTAAGGCCCCTGGAATCAACTCACCACCTAGATATATTGTACCATCTAAATCTAGAAAAACCGCGTCGATGCCGTCTAAGTTTTTATTCATACTATCACCTAAAACATCAGAGTCTTGAACATAAACCATGGTGAATGTAGATTTTCTTGTGCCTCTTTACTAGCAATCATTTCCGTCATCATTTCTTGCAGAGCCGGCTTTTTACTAGCCTTACCAACAAACCAATTCAGTAACCACTTCCGGCGGCTTAGTTTTTGCATATTATATGAATTTTTTAACTCAGGACCAAGTGCCTTCCATAATTCATCTTGATATTCCTCGTGAGGTAATTGTTCTATGATATGTCTTGCAGCCATTTCCCCGCTAACCAATGCATTTCCAACACCCTCGCCTGAAAAAGGATCGACTAGCGATGCAGCATCACCAACCAATCTGACACCATTCATAGTATTCCTGCGAGGTTGTAATTTCTCTTTTTTACGCGGAGACCCGAAAGGTAATTGCCATCCTTTGGCACTTCCTGGAACTAATTCAGCCTCGCTAAATCTTTCTTTGAATAGTGGGTGATTCGCTATTACATCTTTCTGCATTGCCTTCAATTTCTTTTTTTGTTTATCCATAAGACTCATTACCATACCAATTCCAACATTTACTACCCCTTCAGAAACTGGAAAAAGCCAAAAATACCCAGGTACCACTGTATCTACAAAGTGAATTTCTATGTCTCCGACATTTTCTGTACACCCTTTAACATTCTTCCAATACTCTCTGTATCCTCCACAGTAATGAGTTCTATCGACCATATTTTCTGCATAACTATCTTCAACTAGAGCCTTAGCAACAGGACACATGTATCCCCCAGCCCCAATAATCTCCGTAGAGAGGTAAGTCATTTCTTTTCCACTTCTCCCCCCGATTTTAACAGTGATGCCGGCTGCATGACGATTATCCCCACTCCCTTTACCAGGGTCTTCACCGCCATTCCCATCATCGAAAATGACATTTTTCACATTCCCTCCCTGAATAACAGAACCACCAGCATCTCGAACGAGTTTTTGGCATTCATCAAACAGTAGATGATCAAATTGAATTCTTGGTAATGAGTATCCAGCTTCCATTCTTTCAACATCTTCTTCTGGTAGTGCAACCCTCACAGTATTTCCTTTTGGTGAAGAAAATTTGATTCCCGTAACCCTGAAGTGAGGCGTCATTTCTAATTTTGATTTTACGCCTAAATTTTTGACGTGGCTTAGAGATTTGCCACCAACTGCATCTCCACAGACTTTGTCTCTGGGCCAAACTCCCTTTTCAATTAACAGAACTTTCTTACCGCCTTTAGCGAGATATCCTGCTGCAGATGAGCCACCAGGTCCACCCCCCACTACAATTGCATCAAATTTACTTCCATCCGCAGGAATATCACCGGTCTCGATGGGCATCTCCCACGATCGAAGTTGACTAGCCATGGTTAACCCAGAAAGCACACGCCTCTTGAGGCTTCGCGTCAAACATCAGCTCAATAGTACAAATTACAACCATTATACTCATGCGGTGAATCGCACTGGATAACTTATGGGCGAGAACGATTCATCATTGATGGGTTCTGATTTTCTCGCATCAAAAGCTTCTTTTGGCCAAAGAAGAAAGGCAATTTACGCATTATTAGCCGTTACTTTAGTATGGGGTGCTACTTTTATCTGGATGAAACAAGCATTGGATAATTTAGATGAAGAGAAGATAATTTATGGTAAGAATGCGGTGGTTGCAACCTTGGTTGCAGCTAGATTTGCAATCGCTTCTATAGTCATGATCGCCTTCTTTTCTAAAGCAAGAGCCGCTCTTTCAGATAAAGTAATGTGGAAAGACGGAATATTGTTGGGAGTGCTAATGTTTCTTGCATATTTTTCCCAAATGGTAGGATTAGACGACATAGACCCTTCCGTCTCGGCATTTTTAACTTCTTTATATGTGGTTTTTACAGCCATAATTACTACATTTATGGCTAAAAAACGCCCTACTAGAATATTATTGTGTGGCGTAATTTTAGCAACCTTTGGCGCCGGCTTTATTGAAGGCCCTCCGCATTTATCTTGGGGATTAGGAGAGATACTAACAGTTATTTGCGCAGCATTATTTGCTCTGCATATTATATTTACACAAAAAATAACTCAGCTTCGAGATCCAATCGGAGTGTCTACAACCTCCTTTTTCGTAGTTACAATTTGCTCGGTATTTATGATATACTTGTTAGGTCTAATCGAAGGAGATATTGCGGATTGGAATTTACTACTATCAAATGGTGTTTTAGTGCCAGTATTACTGCTTGGATTAGGCGGGACATTTTTCTGTTTACTTTTACTAAATTTATTTCAAAGATACCTTCATCCTGTACAAGCAGCAATTATCTATGCCTTAGAACCCGTATGGGCCACAACAATAGCATTGGCCCTTGGAATGGTACATTGGAATGTGTGGATAATTGTTGGTGGAGGCTCTCTATTTGTCGGGAATATAATAGTTGAAGCATTTGGTAGTCAGCAAGACCCTAACGAGTAATAATGATTACAAGCGCATCGTTCAAATCCCTCCTATCATTAGACCTAATTGGGCGAGTGCATGTCAGACGAATCTAGCGATGATTTTGAGGGATTTGGAAGTAAAGCAGTTCATTCTGGAACTAAACATGTAGGGGATGCAGTTAACACGCCCATTTTTCAATCCTCCACGTACAAGCTTACAGATGAAAGATATGCTGGATGGGCAGCTGGAGCCCATCACACACTTCTCTATGCTAGAATTACATCTGTCAATGCTGAAGCGGTTTGTGATAAATTACGCGCTCTAGAAGAAGGCGAAGATGCAGAAGTATTTGCATCAGGAATGGCGGCTATATCTACTACACTAATGACTTTTTTATCCTCTGGAGATCATATTGTTGCCTCTACTGATGTTTATGGTGGCACATACGGACTTTTAACAGAAGAAATGCCAAGATTTGGCATAGAGGTATCAATGGCCGATATGACAGATCCTTCATCCTATGAAGCAGCAATTCAGCCAAACACTAAGATTCTATACATCGAGACTTTGACCAATCCTGTATTGAAAGTGTGCGATATCGAAGCTATGGCGGCCATTGCTAAGAAACACAATCTGCTGTGCATTATTGACAATACATTCGCATCTCCTTGGGGCTGTCAACCATTAAAATTCGGAGCCGATTTAGTAATCCATTCAACTACTAAATATCTAGGCGGACATTCAGATATTATCGGTGGAGGAGTTGTTGGATCAAGGGAGCATATTGAGAACATATTCCATCGTAAAGTTCACTTTGGCGGCAGCGCAGACCCTCACAATTGTTATCTTTTAGAGAGAGGAATGCGTACATTACACGTTAGAATGCCAAAAATTTGCTCTAATGCCGCTGAACTAGCAAGGCGTTTAGAAGCCCACCCATTAATCGAGAAAGTAAACCACCCTTCCTTGAAATCTCATGATGATTACGAGGTTGCGCAAAGAATTATGCCGAAAGGTACTGGCATGATTGGCTTTGTCGTGAAAGGAGGCGACCAAGCCGCACTTGCATTTATGAGGGGACTTACGATGATATACGAGGCAACCAGCCTAGGCGGAGTAGAATCATTGGTTGAATGTCCATTTAACTCAAGTCATATGATGATACCTGAAGAGGTCCGACATGCTGCAGGACTGGTTCCAGGATATGTCAGAATGAGTATCGGAATTGAGGATATTGAAGATTTGTGGGCAGACATTGAAAGAGGATTTGACAAGCTGAAATAATCAGTTTTCACCGATGTCTCTACGTAATTGAGCAATTGCATCATCCCACGATTTTTTCATTTCGGGAACTTGATTATCCTCACATGAAAGAAGATTTTCTCCAGATTTAACAAGCTCTTTAGTGGCGTTCATCCAAGCAGTTGCACGATTTCGTGCATCTCCATCAAAATGCCACTCTTGGCCAGTGGATCGCCCAACTGCTAGTAGCCAAGCCCACGATGCAGCAGCCTTATCGATTGAATCGTGTCGGGCTGTTGCCATTCTTTCAGCTTTACCCAAACCATCCATTAAGCCAATACGGACTAAGTCATGAATTTGTCCAGTAGCTCCTCCCAATTCTCCGACTTTTGTGGTAAACCTAGAAGTCAACTTAGCTGATTCTCTAGCAGAATCAAGACCCTTCAAAAACGTTCCAAACGGCTTAGGTTTTTTGTTTTGTTTTTCCCAAATTTGTTCACCCTCATCTCCAGAGATACCTATACTTTCCAGTGCTGAAAGCCCATAATCTTCCCAAAGAGCGGTGAGAATATCACCACAACTAGCCCCTTCAATCACCTCAACAGTTGGTGTTTTCCTTTCAGAAATTTCACCCCTAGCGTTGATCCTTAAACCCTCATCTTCATTGGAAATATTTTCTACACAAGAAGTCAAAATATGTCCTGCTAGTTCTCTTTCCCCAACTGAACCGGCATTATCGGAAAGAGCCTCAAGAATTTTTTCATATTCTAATTCCCCAATCCATTTCGAGTTGATAATTAAACCCTCATCGATAGAATCTAGGATTGAACGCTTGATCGCTTTAGCAATAACGCCTTCGTTCATAGTCAAACCTTGCCATGCGTCTATTATTTTGTCTACGTTCTCCTTGGTTTCTTTTGACATTTCTTTATCTAATGGCCACCCCTCAGGAATCCAAACGCCTTCAATATCCACAATTGATGGTAAAAATGGAGGTAACATTGAAAGCGCAAGATGGTGAATAAACGAGGACTCCTTTTTCGTTATTGTTTCAATCGAATCAAAGCCTATTGCTACTATTTGCCCTTTTTTGAAAGATAATTTAACATAACCGTTACCGGTTGAAACCGAATCCTTTACATCAGAAAAATTAACATCTTTGGTATGCCATATTTTGTTTCCTTCAGATTCCTTAATTACAAAATCAAACCTCGATCGTGATAAAACATCAGTCACCCATTCATCTGGCGGATTAGGGTCAGGGCCCGTACAGACAAAACCACCTTTCCACGAGAAAAAGTACATGCCTCTTTTGGCATGTTCTTCCCAAGGAAGCATTCGGAGTGTGAGGTTAGAATAATTTTGCAATCCTGCGAGATAACCTTGTTTTCCATCACCCCTTCTTACATAGGAGGCAGTACCAAATGAGGAGGATGAAAATTTTCCTACAGTGGAGAATTCTGTGTCGTGACAAGCATGCAAAGAGCCAGCAAAAGCCTTTGCTACAGGGTCTCCTCTTTTTGCCATCATTCGTTTTCCTAGCCATTTAATATCATTCTTTTTCTTGATTATTTTTTCTAATTCCCTGAGAGTCTTAGTAACAGGATCAGTCCGCCCCCAGCGTAATTTACCATTCCAAGTCATGGCTGGTAGATGCGAACGAGGGTTGTCTAATAGTCGCGATAATTCTCTTTTTATTTTCTTGACAGTGGCTTCATTTGCATGTTTTGTCCCACGCATTCTAACTTTAGCCTTCTTTTGTCCGGGGAATTCAACTTGTGCAGGTTTTGCCATTAACTCCCCTCAACACGGCCAACATAAGGTATGGTTTGAGTTCTTCGTTATCTTATTTCGTCATATTTTCGAAAATATACTGCAACTTCATGAAATAGAAACCATTCCACACGGCATGGCCGAGGTCACATTACTCGGGATTGCCCAAGATGGCGGCAGACCTCAACCCATGTGCAAGAAGCCATGTTGTGCTAATGTCGGATTGGATGAAAGAGCATTTCCTACATCATTAGGGGTTAAATTTGAAGACTCTAGCACACATCTTTTCGATGCTACAAGAAATCTTGGAGACCAACTAGAAATTTGGCAAGAAAATCTACCATCACATGTCTGGTTAACGCATGCACATTTCGGACATGTTGACGGACTTGGGTTATTTGGAAGAGAAACTATAGGAGCGCAAGGAATAACTCTTCACGTATCTCAGCAGATGAAACAATTGATTCAAAACACGCCTCAATGGGCAATAATGCTTGAACAAGGAGTTTTTACTTTAGAAGTATATACTACAGGCGATGAGATTTCATTTGGTTCTGAAACCATTATTCCTTTGTTAGTCCCACATAGGGATGAATTATCAGACATGCATGCATTCATAATTAAGGGAAAAGAGAAATCATTACTTTACTTATCAGATCATGATACTTGGGAGGAAACACTATCACTTTATAATTGCAAACTGGTCCGAGAATGGCTAGATAAATTTGACATAGATACAGCGTTCATTGATGGAACTTTTTGGTCTTATGAAGAACTTTCAGAACGCTCTCAAGAAGAGGTGCCACACCCCCCAGTTAGCCAAACGATTGCTCATTTAGGAATTAGATTACCAACTGATCCAGAAATATATTTTATTCATTTAAACCATACTAACCCACTATATGACACCTCTAGTTTAGCATATAGAACAGTTGAATCAATGGGCTGGAAAGTAGGCTTTCAGGGAATGAGAGTTACCTTATAGAGCCAACTTCACTTCTTCAGGGCTGAATGTCAATGATATCCATGTGATAGTAATAGTTTCTCCCGGATCGTTAAATCCAAGTATAGGGTGATTTGTTTCAACAGCAATCTCGGATGAATAAAATCCTTGCATTCTGAAAGAATCCCCCATACTTTCTCTAATTTCATTAAGTTCTTTGTCCGTGCCATTTAGTGAATATTCTCCAGTACCATTTTCTGCCCAAATGGAAAGATTTGAATTGGTTATCACTGAAGCCATTAACTGATCATTCCCATCGCAATTTGTTGTCGAAGAAGGAGAGTCATTAACTGTATCATGCGGGCCATTAGCATCAGAGAAATCAGGAGTTGTAAAGACTTCATCGCATGCAGTGGTAACTCCTTCATTAGCAGTTTCTCCATATGAGATAAATAGGCTTACTGAGATTACTGCATTTGAGGTTTCAGGCACTTCAAAATTAACTGATACACTTTCTCCATTTCCTATCGTTAGAGTTTCTGTTTTGATACTCTGAATTACTGAATAATTCAATTGATAGCCTGCATTACCACTTTCAGAAACCTCTTCTTCAGGAGAGAAGACTGAGTAACTACTCTCTATTACTACAACGAAACACAAAAGCGATGCAGTAGCAACTGCTGTAATCTTACGAGTGGGCATACTGTAACGACCAAAGGGATTCGATCTCGCATCATCTTTTTCGTGTCTAAAGCAGAATGCAAAGTGAACAGCAAATGCTGCGCCTATGCCGGGTACTGATGGGAAAATACCGCCGGGCCAATCCCCGTTGTCAGACAATACTAAAGCAATAGTCCACACTAGTACACCTAATAGTGCTGCGACCATCATTGAAATGGAATGCTTTGAATCGGGTTCATAACCCATCATTCTTATTAGTATAAGCGGTATAAAAATACCACCCAAACCATATACTGCAAACACCACTAAGACAAATACCGAGTCACCAAACCCAGTGAATAGTTGACCCACCAACGAGATACCGGTAGCTAGTGCAGCAATTGCCAAGGTTACCATCTTGGTTTTACCATGGTCTTGATTCCATTCCGGTTTGATGTCATCAGTTATAGCAGCGGTACAGGCTAGGACTTGACTATCAGCCGTTGACATTGTAGCTGCAAAAATCGAGGCTAAAATCACCCCACCTAAAATTGGATTAAGGCTTTGAGCAAGTTCCGGCAATCCAGTCTGAGCATCTTCAGGAGCAATTATTCCATTAAATATGGCCCTACAGGCCAAACCGATTAGAAACATGAGGGCAATAAATGGTGTTTGCCAAACAAAGAACCAGACCATTGCTTGTTTTCTATCTGAATCATCTTTCAGTGTCATTACACGCGACACAACCTGTGGTTGCCCGGCAACGCCAAGTCCGCCGAGGAAGAATGCAACAACCCATAATGTAGCGCCAAGGGCTAGGCCTGATGGATAGATATTAACTAAATCGGAATCGATGACATTTAGTTTATCATGTAGGCCTCCCAAGCCCCCAACCTTGCCAATCGCAACAAGACACAAGATCGTCGAGCCAATAATCATGACAGTTGATTGAGCAGCATCAGTCCATATTGATGCACGGATACCACCCGCATAACAATAAGCGACAACCAATACAAAACCAATCAAAATACCAATAGTCTCAGGCCATTTAAGCATAGAGTTGAGTGCAACACCTCCGGCTGTTAGTTGTGCAGCAGCATAAAATGCCAAGAAAAACACCGATAGCACCGCCGCAAGTTTTGCTTCTGGGGCGCCGATTTTACTGGATACTAAAGAGGATAATGACCGCAAATTTCTCTCATTACCCTCTTTTTGGATATATTTGTATAACCAAATCCAAGCAACTAATTGACCAATAGTAGATACTAGAGCGATCCATATCGCAGAATAACCCTGTAGGAAAATAAATCCGATAAATCCAATGAACATGTATCCCGAATTCCAGGTACTTACAGCCGATAGAGCAGCCAGAGCGGGATGCATCCCTCTCCCAGCAACAAGATAATCATCGGTCGTATCTTGCTTAACTCGCATTGAAGCAATTCCAACACCAGCAAAGATGCCCATGAAGAGCAAGAAAGAGAACAGAATTAACAGTTCATTAGACATATTTTACCCTCTCTATTACCAACGAAGCAAGGCCTTCTCTTCAACTTCACTCGTAACCGCAGGAAAAACTAGACAATTTAGCCTTCCACCAGTTATTCCTTCAAGTTTAGAAATCGTCGTGTAAGTTATTTTTTCATTATCTGTACCCATATCGGCACACAAAACAACCTTCAGGTCATCAAAATTTAATTTGACGAATTCAGCCAACGCTGATTTTCTTACCTTATTTGTAATCGTATCTTCAGAAATATCTTCAATCATTGAACGAATTTTTTCTTTCATTAATCTTAGAGAATGACAAGCATCTTTCGGTTGCATAGGAACCTGTTTACCTGTTCCAGCACCGGTTGGATCTAAGTCTAGTAACGCTAGTGTATGTTGATTGTAGAACAGATTCATAGCGATTACTTCTAGTGGGGATGTGGCAATCCATCCACTGTAGGGGTAAGTTATGGTTGTCTGTCGTCCGAATTTATAGTTCGATAATCCGACCGCTCCAGTTACTAAGGTGGTAATTGAAATTCCATGAAAAACCATACAATCAATACCAGCCTCCGAGGCTTGAAGTTGTAAATCAACATGGGTTGTGGCTTGTAAAGGGTCACCCACTATCAATAAAGCAACGAGATTGTTCTTTGACAACTCTAACAATTCAGTCGGATTTTCAACTTCAGGCCGCATTACCATTTCGACTTTCCCAATTTCATTTTCTAATTTCACAAACTCCTCTTCTGGCCAAAGAGCAGTATATGCTTCATAGTGTCTATAATCTGCGGCGATAGCGGCTTGTTTTGCCTCTATTGTCATTGAAGAAATCTTACCAGGGCCCATGCCAATCAACATTAATCCTGATTTAGGGAATGAAAGACCATTTTCCGTCGCCATGCTCAAAACTGCCCCTTGCTTGGATAGGGCGAAGCCTATGCGTCATTTGAGAGTGCCGAGTGAAGAAACCCAACAATGGTTGGATTTTTGTCGCAAGAAACGGTGGATAATGCCTAGTGCTGGAGTGTTAACATTAGATGATGGACTGAAGGGAATTCCAATCCTTGATTCTGCGCCCGATGAAGGCAATGAATGCTGGCAAGGAAATAGCATAATTACGGCCCAAGGCTTGACTCGCGGACCAGAGCATTGGAGTGAGAGATTGAATGATGAAACCCTAACCGAGATAATAGATATATTACCCAAATCTCATGAGATACAGGGTGATATATTAATGGTGAAAATAGATCAATCTATTGAGGAGTATTCTCAAGAGATTGCTCATGCAATGCTTGAACAATTCCCATCAATACGATTGATATGCGCGGATAAAGGTGTCAAGGGCGATTTCCGCGTGAGGGACTTATTACCAATTTCTAGTAGAGATGGTAACACATCAACACGAACTAAAATCAGGGAAAATGGGCAGTCAATCTGGACAGATCCGGCAAAGGCATATTTTTCCGCTAGACTTTCAAACGAGAGGATCCAAAATTTGACATCTGCTAAAGATTTGAAAAATAAATTAAATAGAAAATTGCGTGTTTGTGACCCTTATGCCGGCGTGGGACCAGGAATAATTCCCCTTGTTATTGAGGATGATTTGATTTCTCATTGTGTCGTTGGAGATTTGAATCCAGATGCTTTTGAATTACTAGAATTAAATTTTCATGAATTAATTTCGAATAATAAAATAACCGGAAAAAAACTGCTTTTGAAAAATATAGATGCTAGAAAATGGAAAAACACAATACAAGAACTC
>MDTE01017747.1_pt1 | contig 12767 bp, 6 predicted proteins | sample 811231 | NCBI WGS metagenome assembly MDTE01 (sample SAMN05326651, study PRJNA326480) | marine metagenome | isolation source: seawater | place: Indian Ocean: Red Sea | collected 2010
ATCCCAGAGTGAAAACGGCGAAACCTCCGACAAGTGGACCAATAGCTACTCCCACTGCATGTGAGAATTGGGCTGCGCCAAATGCAGCCCCATGTTGCCCAGCAGGCGATCGCATGGCGATCAACCCATTCACCATTCCACCAAGTCCTCCAGCAAATAGGGATGTGGAAAGTAAGCCAAATGACAAAACCCAATAACCTTGAGCAAAGTATGGAATTAGGCTGCACAACGATGCTGCCACAGCAGCAAAAATAAGCATTCTTTGTATTCCAAATTTCCCAGCCAAGAACCCCATCAATAAGGATGAAATCGCTGCCCCCATTCCCATAACGGTAAACACTATTCCTGATGCTGTTCCAGAACCAGAGCCGCCTTCTACTGATTCAACAAGACCAGGAATTGCAGGTTGGATCACCAAATTTGTAGCAAGTACGAGAAGAATCACGACGTATAAGGGAAGCATGGTTCTGGAAGAACTTAAGCGCCACATATCAATGAAAGACTGCAATGTTCCGCCAGGTATATTCGGTCGATGGAAGTCTTCTTTCACTACAAGAATCACGAGTAACCCCGAAAGCCAAAGGGCTATTCCAGTAGCAAAGAATGCTTGGGTCATGCCAAATGCATCGTAGATAATTCCGCCAAATAGTGGCCCTAATGCTATACCCAAAAATAGTGCAGATTGGATAGCTCCTGAGGCAAAAGGCAATTTTTCTCTAGGGGTATGAGCCGCTACGAGAGCCATTATCGTTGGCACTACTCCGCTCGTAGCGCCGACAAAAAATCGTGAGACCAGTAACTGCATGGGAGTTTCGGCAAATCCTGAAATAGTTAAGAAAAATCCCCCAAGGAACATTGCTCTGATAATATTCAGTTTACGACCATACTTATCTCCTATAATCCCCCAGATAGGACTGAATATTCCCATTCCTACCCCAAAAACCCAACCGGCCGTTCCTGCCCAGAAAGCCGCGCTTTCTGCAGAAAAGCCACCAATCTCTTCAAAGAAAATAGGGTAAAATGGAAATGTGAATGAAAATCCTAATGTGGTGCCTACTTGGGCAATCCACAATACGATCAAATTTCGTTTCCATGAAAGTTTTGAAGATGAAGCATTAGGAGTCACTCAGCTATCGTAGCAGAGTAATATCCAAAGGCCTATCTAATTGACCGCTAATGTAGGTCCCAATAACATGATTACCTGATTATTATCGGAGTTCCCAATATGTCGACTGCAGATTCATCTGAACAATCTTCTACTGCCTACAATCCCAAAGAGGTTGAGGGGCGCTTGTATGAATGGTGGGAAAAACAAGGTTACTTTAAAGCTTTTCCTGACCCAGATAAAAAACCATTTACCATCATCATGCCCCCTCCAAATGTCACTGGTGAACTGCATTTAGGGCATGCAATGACTGCAGCAATCCAAGACATTCTAACTCGGTATCACAGAATGTCTGGAGATATGGCTCTCTACCTACCTGGTACAGACCATGCAGGAATTGCCACTCAGGTTGTTGTGGAACGAGAGCTTCAAAAACAAAACTTAAGCCGCCATGACGTTGGACGTGAAAAATTCCTTGAGATGGTCTGGGATTGGGTTAAGAAAACCGGAGACAAAATAGACAATCAACATAGGAGGCTTGGAGCCTCATGCGATTGGACCCGGAAAACATTTACTCTCGATGATGGACCTGCAGAGGCGGTCAGGGCTACATTCAAAAATCTCTATGATGAAGGATTAATTTATCGCAGCGAAAGAATGATAAATTGGTGCGTTAGTTGTCACACAGCTTTATCTGACTTGGAAGTAGAATACGCAGAGGAAGACGGTAATCTTTACAATATCAAATACCCATATCAAGACGGATCTGGTCATGTAATTGTTGCTACGACACGACCAGAGACATTACTGGGTGATACGGCCGTAGCCGTCCACCCTGATGATGAGAGGTATAAGGGTTCAGTTGGTAAAACCTTAAATCTTCCTATTCTCAATCGACCAATTCCTATCATTGCAGATTTTTCCGTTTCTACAGAATTTGGCACCGGCGCTGTAAAAATTACACCAGGACATGACCCTAATGACTTCGAAACAGGAGAACGGCATAACCTAAATATTATCAATATCCTGAATTCCGATGGCAGCTTAAATGAAAACGCAGGACCATTCGAAGGTATCGATAGGATTGAGGCGCGGAAATTGGTTGTTTCCCAACTAGAAGCTGAAGGATATCTCGAAAGTATTAATCCTCATCCTCATTCAGTAGGACACTGTCAGCGTAGTAACGATATCGTAGAGCCAATAGTTTCACTCCAATGGTTTGTAAAGATCCAACCACTGGCAAGACCTGCTTTAGATGCGGTCAACGAAGGGTTTATCAAAATAATCCCGGAACGTTTTGTGAAGGTATATTCAAACTGGATGGAAAACATTCGCGACTGGTGTATCTCACGTCAGCTCTGGTGGGGGCACCGAATACCTGTTTGGTATTGTAATGATTGCAACCATCAAAATGTTGAAATCGAAGAACCCCAAAGTTGCGAGAAATGTGCATCCAAAAATCTCAAGCAAGACGAGGATGTTCTGGACACCTGGTTTTCTTCCGGACTTTGGCCACATTCCACACTTGGTTGGCCCAGCCGACAAGATGATTTGGATTATTTTTATCCCACCTCTGTAATGGAAACTGGGTACGACATACTTTTCTTCTGGGTTGCAAGAATGGTGATGTTAGGCATCAAAAATGTGGGGGATATACCTTTTAACATCGTTTATCTCCATGGGCTTGTCCGAGATGAATCAGGTCAAAAAATGAGTAAAACCAAAGGTAATGTTCGTGACCCTCTGGATGTGATTGATCAATATGGGACTGACGCTCTAAGGTTTGCACTGACTACAGGGACAGCTCCCGGTAACGACACGCGCTTCAGTGATGAAAAACTTGAGGCAGCACGTAATTTTGCCAATAAACTTTGGAATATAGGGAGATTTGTTATTCGTGAATTAGAAGATGCTTCCAATCTTGATGGTTGGAATAGCGCTCCTCCCCGAACAAACCATCAGGATAGATGGATACTTTCAAAAGCTCAGCAGACAGCATGTGATGTGAACGATCTAATTGAAGACTTTCAATTAGGTGAAGCAGAGCGTGTCCTCTATGATTTTATTTGGAATGATTTTGCAGACTGGTATATAGAACTTGCAAAAATTCGATTACGTACAGGTGACGAAGAGCCAAGGAAGGTATTAGGACACGTTCTGGAACGCGTTCTTCGTCTACTACATCCGTTCATGCCTTTTGTTACAGAAGAGATATGGCAAAAACTCTTATCGATACTACCAAACGAAGCCAATTTACCTGCGTCAATAATGATTGCGTCATACCCTAACCCCAAGGCCCGGCTGTCAAATGAAGAGTTAGAAAAAAGGCGCTTAGATGAACAGGATTCAGTGAACCTGATCGAGGTATTGATAGAGCTAATCAGAGCAATCAGAAATATTCGTGCAGAATTTAAAATTGATCCAAGAACATTGATTAATGCCAATATAATTAGCGGAGATAGTATTCAAAATTTACCTGATCAGTCTGATGCAATCAAAGCACTTGCCCGATTGGATAGTCTCTCGTTTAGTCCAAATGAAGCGAGCAATACTATCAAATTAGTTATTAGAGATATATTAGTTACACTGGATCTAGGCTCCTCCGTCGACATACAAGAAGAGCTCAATCGGATACAGAACGAAATATCAGAATTGCAAAACTACGCGACCTCTATCAAGAAACGCTTGAGTAATGATCAATTCATTTACAAGGCACCAGCAGAGGTAGTGGATAAGGAGAAATCAAGATTGGAAGAAGCCAATGTAAAATTAAAACGGCTTCAGGAGCTTCAAGACAATCTTCTAAATGCTTAGACCAAACTATTTCCCAATAAAACCAATGAATAAATTAAAATTCTCTATGAGTAGAGGATGAAGTTCTTTCCATCCCAAAATAGCGTAACTGGTGGGTTGCGAATTGAACTAGTTATCATCCTTGGCGGCCTTATTGCAGCGGCGCATGCATCCATGATGATAGTAATCCCCGTAATGCCTCGATTCATGGAACTCATTGGCGGAGGCGCTTACGTTTTTGGTCTTACCTTCACGCTTTATGCTCTAGGAAGATTCTTAACCAATATACCTGCAGGTGCACTTTCAGAAATTGTTGGAAGGAAATGGGTTGTAACAATCGGAGCCTTAGGTGTAGCCGTTTTCGCTTTTTTGAGTGGGATTCCTGATGATGTGCCTCTTTTTCTCCTTTTTCGTTTTTTGAGTGGAGTATTTAGCTCAATGACGATAGTAGTTGGAAATATCATGGCAGCTGATCTAAGCACCGTAGAAAACAGAGGAAGAGTCCTCGGTCTGATGCAAGGTATGCAGCTGGTGATTGGAACAGGGAGTCCTGCACTAGGCGGTTTTATAGGAGAGCAATTTGGCACAAGGATTCCATTTTATGTATCCGGTATATCAGTACTAGTGTTTGCGATTTGGGCAATTATCCGATTGCCTGAAACTAAGTCAAGCATACGAAATAGTCCTTCAAATCTTAATTTACAGCAAATCAGATCAGCCTTTTCAGCCAATCAGGTCACTAAATTCCTTTCAAAGAATTTCTTTACTGACGCCAAATTTTTACTAAGAGATCCTAGCTTTATGATTGTATGCATCTTGGGATTTTCTACATTTTTCCTTCGTGGAGGAATGGCCACTACTCTTATACCCATGTATGCCGATAGTGTTTTGAAGATGGGTCCAGGTGCAATCGGAATACTATTTACATTCTCTTCCCTACTCCATGGTGTATTAATGTACCCCGCAGGTGCAATCGCAGACAAATGGGGAAGGAAAATTATTATTGTCCCAGCAGGACTGGTTGTCGGAGTTTCAATAATCGGCTTACCCTTTTCAGAGTCTGTGCCTATGTTTATTTTCGCCTTTATACTGTTGCACGTTGGCCAAGGATGGGGATCCCAAGCACCGGTAGCATATGTTGCCGACTTAGCACCCGATAGTAAGCGTGGGGTTGGTATTGGGTTATTTAGAACGTTCGGTGATTTTGCGGGAATTATTGGCCCGACTGTATCTACAGGTATATTAACAAGTATTTCATTCACAGCTGCTTTTGGATTTAATGCGGCGCTCTGGACACTTTCTATCATTGCGTTTTCCTTCATTGCTATAGAAACAGCGGGGCAAAACAGGAAACGTGGGCCCATTCCTGAACCTGAAGATAAATCAAATTAAAATAATGCCGCTTAATTAAATCTTAATTTTTCTAGTGCAAATAAAGCTTTTTTAGTATCACTGGCCGTCCGAGCTTCATCTGAAATTAATAAACGTTTTTTAAAAAGCCAATAAATAAATTCTTGGTACTGACTTAATGTAAATTTCATGCTTCTACCATGGCCTTTTTCACGCTGAAATTGTGAAGCAAGCTTCTTCAAATTGGCATGGTAAAGTCTATGTGCCACTTCGTCTTCAATACCAATTGAATGCTGTATCCCATTTACCATTCTCGCTTTTTCTGCCTCATCATGGGCCACAGACCAAAGCATTTCCTCTACAACTACACCGTAGAAATAATTCAAATATGCTCGGTATTTTTCTGTACCAAGTGCAGATTTAAATTCCGTATTAGTAATGTAATCAGGCAGGATACCTTCAAAAAGTAATTTCTCTTTTTCACTTTCCATTACATTTTCTTTAGGTATTTCTCTTAAAAGCCGTTCGGCAAGCAACAGCCAGTCAAATGCTTCTCCTGCAATAAAATACTGGAGTTCAGTATTATCAATAGTTTCTGATGGCGTGCTCCATTTACCCATAGCAATCAAGACCGCAAGAGCCCATGGTACTCCACTCGCAATTGAATCTTTCATCTCTTGGAGAATGTCCCGCGTATAATCGTCTAACTCAGTATTAAATGTTTGCTGCTTATTTCCGGACGTCATACAACTTTATGTTGCCTTCCGTTTTTTCGCTTTCTTGGAAGCTCCCTGCGCACGTGCAGCTTGCCGACGCATCCATCGAGGAGCATTGGGGTCTATATCCTCCATTGAAAAATGCTGGTTAAGATTTTCCTTTCGAGAAAAACCACTCATTATGGTTTTAGCTTCAGAAGGCTCTCCTGGTACAACATGAAAAATAGTATGAGCTATATCGTGTTGAATTTTTTCTAGTAGGCTCTCAAATGCTTCATGTCCTTCTTTTTTGTACATTACCAAAGGATCTCGTTGTCCATATGCGTATAAACCTATGCCTTGTCGCAAATTAGACATCATAGTCAAATGCTGCACCCAAAGACGATCAATGGTCTGCAGCATTACTATCCTTTCTGCAGCACGCATGAATTCTTGCCCAAATTCCCTTTCTCGTTGCTCGTACAAATGCTCTGCAGCAGTGAGAATGCGATCTTCTGTCTGTTCTGAGCCTTCCAGAACAATTTGCTCTATTTCAAGAATATCTCCCATCGGCAAGATCGTATTTAAATCAGCGAACATAGGCTCAGGATTCCATTCTGCTGGATCGCCGTGCAGGTGTGTATTAATTATTCCGCTTATCTCCTTACCTACCATCTGCTGTATATTCAACTTTAAATCCGTATCACTTAATACCTTGTCTCGTTCTTCATAAATTATTTCTCTCTGGCGATTAACAACGTCATCATATTCAACCAAATGTTTGCGTAAATCAAAAAAATAGGATTCCGCTTTACCTTGGGTCATCTCAAGTGTCTTGCTAAGCATCCCGCTTTCCAAAGGTACGTCATCAGGCAATGCTTTCCCAACTAGACGACCCATCATCCCGCTAGAAAATCTCGTCAATATTTCATCTTCCAATGAGCCAAAAAAACGGGTTTCCCCAGGATCACCTTGACGCCCAGATCGACCACGAAGCTGATTATCTATACGCCTAGATTCATGTCGTTCTGTTCCCAAAACATAAAGCCCACCTTTACTGATAACCTCATCATGCGCACGTTGCCATTCTTCAAGAGAACCATAAGTCGAAGTACTGCCCCCAAGCACAATATCAGTTCCTCTACCAGCCATATTTGTAGAAACAGTCACTGCGCCAACTTTACCTGCTTCACGAATAATATCTGCTTCGCGCTGATGGTTCTTAGCATTCAAGACTTCATGCTTAATGCCCTGCTTACGTAGAATTTGCGAAAGCTGCTCTGATCTTTCTACAGAGGTAGTTCCGACCAAGATAGGTCTCCCTTGATCATGCAATTCTTTAATTTGATCAACTACAGCAAGAATTTTTGCAGAATGCGTTTTATATACATAGTCAGGCATGTCTTTTCTAATCATTTCTTTATGAGTAGGAACTTCGATTACTTCAAGCCCGTAGACTTTAAAAAATTCTTCTGCTTCAGTAATCGCTGTTCCCGTCATACCTGATAACTTTTCATACATACGAAAATAATTTTGGAGCGTGACTGTCGCATAAGTAATTGACTCACGCTGAATTGGAACTTTTTCCTTAGCCTCTATTGCCTGATGTAGTCCTTCTCCATATCGACGTCCAGGCATTACCCTGCCAGTAAACTCGTCAACAATAACTACTTCGCTGTCTTTTACTACGTAATCTTTGTCGCGCTGGAAAATAAATTGTGCACGCAATCCGTTTTCCACAAAATGAGTCAGCATGTAATTCTCTGCATCGTACAAATTGTCAATATTTAATAATTTTTCGAGCCGTCCGATCCCTTCTTCAGTCAGAATTGCTTGTCGTTCTTTTTCTTCTAGATAAAAATCTTGCCCTTGCTGTAAACGAGGTATCACTTGTGACACACGTACGTAATCGGCATTAGATTGTGCTGCAGGCCCGCTAATAATCAATGGAGTCCGTGCCTCATCTATAAGAATATTATCCACTTCATCGACGATAGCGAACGATAATGACCGTTGGGTTTTTTCTTCCAAGCGGGTAGCCATATTATCTCTAAGATAATCGAACCCAAATTCGTTGTTAGTACCGTAGGTTATATCTGCTAAATAAGCCTGCTTTCGTGAAACTTCCTTAAGTTTTAAATTCTCAAGATCCCCGTCATTTTCCAAAATAAAGGACGTTTCATGTTGTAAGCATGAAACGGATAAATCTAGGAATTGATAAACAGACCCCATCCAGCGTGCATCACGCTGAGCCAGATAATCATTTACCGTTACAACGTGAACACCTGAATCCGTCAACGCATTGAGATAAGTCGGCAATGTAGCAACTAAGGTTTTGCCTTCACCTGTTTTCATTTCTGCAGTTTTACCTTGGTGAAGTACAATCCCTCCAATAAGTTGTTCATCATAATGCCTTAGCCCAAGGACACGGACTGAAGCCTCACGAACGACGGCAAAAGCCTGAGGTAATAAATCATCTACGCTTACACCTGATTTCAGCTGCTCCTTGAATTCACTTGTCTTAGATCTGAGTTCCTCATCACTTAAAAGCTCAAGCGAAGGTTCTAAGCCGTTAATCTGCTCAATTATTTTCTGGTATCGTGCTATTTGCTTCTCGTTTGAGTCGCCAAATATTTTTAATATTTTCTGTATCATGCTGTGCCTTTAACCATATTCTAGCAGGAGATAAAAATAATCTTGAGTAGGCACGGTTGCCAAAAACCATTGACGTGAAGCTAAGTCAGAGTTAGGTTTGTCATGTGCAATCGCCATTCAATTTTCCAGAGCTCATTTCCTTCGCAAAAAATCCTCGAAGTAAACCAACTTATTTAGGCTACACAAATGGATTTGCATATGGTTTTTCACTAAATGCACTTCAGCTACTAGTAGCACTTTATGCAATAGATCTAGGCTTTGATATGTCTAAGATGGGGATTGTTATCGCTGCGCCTGCTTTTTTCATGGTCGGACTTCGTCTTCCTGGGGGAGCAATTTCTGATCGCTTTGGAGAAAAGGTAATCCTGCGATTTAGCTTCATCACTTTGGTGTTTTGCGGAGTGATTGCAGCATATTCGGCTACGCTATGGCCATTAATAATCGCTCAATTGTTTAACGGTGCCTCGCGATCAGTTTATTGGTCTGCAGGGCAATCATACATTAGCAGAAGCAGCCCTGGTGACGCTGGAAAAGTAATGGGTCGCCAGTTAAGTTTCGAATCAGCCGGAGGAATTATTGGAGCGATTATTGCAGGCTATTGTGCGGAATTTTTCGATTTCAAAACTGCATTTATCCTAGCTTCAGTCGCAGCAGTTATAGGATTTTTGGTCACGTCGTCTTTGCCTCAACTGCCACGTAAAGATCAGGTAAGAAAAATCCTTGAAAGTTTCGCTCCGGCACGTGAAATGCTCTTCAAAAGATCTTTATTACATGCCCACATGGTTGCATTTATGGCCGCGGCATATGGTGGATTAATGGGAGGATTATTCATAGCCTTTTTCAGAGAAGTAGGCTATAGCGAAGGTGAAACATCCATTATTCGCTCTCTAAACAGTATCGGACTAACCATACTCGCATATGTTTTTGGCACGTTACTTGTCAGACTAGGTAGCCGCAATACGGCATTAATCGGAATTACCGTCACTGGAGCCTTATCAATTGGTATTGCAGCATCTGGTGATCTTCCTATTATCCCAATCGCACTAATGACTGTTTCAGGCATGACATTTGGTAGCCTTAGAGCATTGTATCCAGCTTTAGCTGCTCAAAATAGCACAGATTCCCAACGAGCCATGGCTCTCTCAGTTGTAAGTCTCTACTGGGCCATTGCAATGTTGCTTTCACCTTTAGTTTTCGGTTTCATTGCAAACTCAACGTCGATAACTTTCTCACTATTTACGTTTGGAGCATTTTCGATCGTCGCAGGATTATTATCTCCCCTTCTTTATTATTACGGGAGAAAAGGAATGGAAGATTAAACAAATCAATAATTTCCGTTAGCTGCTAATTCAACAAAGAAATCTAATGACTGTGGATTAACTAAAGCATCTTTGCTGACAGCCTTTTCTACGTTAGTCCCGCTTAATATTTTCTTAACAGGAACTTCCAATTTCTTACCATTGAGTGTTCGAGGAACTTCGTTTATTGAATAAGCTTCATCAGGAACATGCCGCGGTGATAAATTCGAACGAATAGCGATCCCAATTTTTGATTTCAAATCGTCAGTCAATTGAACGTCATTCTGTAGAACCACAAAGAGCAATAATTTCCCTTCAACGCCTAACCGACTTGTGTCTATAACCAAGCTATCAGCAATTTCGGGAAATTCCTCAATCACGCGATAAAATTCGCTCGTTCCCATTCGTACGCCGCTTCTATTTAAAGTTGAGTCTGATCTTCCATAGACTATCGAAGTGCCATTTTTGTTAATTTTAATCCAATCACCATGCCTCCATACATCAACGTATACGTCAAAATAGCTTTCGTGAAATCGTTGACCATCAGGGTCGTTTAAAAAATATAGTGGCATTGAAGGCATCGGTTCAGTCACTACTAGTTCGCCAACTTCGCCTATAACTGAATACCCAAGTTCATTAAAACTTTCGACTTTACAACCTAAGCATCTGCATTGTAATTCACCTGCAATTACAGGTAGCGTCGGTCCTCCGCCTAAAAATGCGGTGAGCACATCAGTACCTCCGCTTACAGAAGCAAGTAAAAGTTGGTCCTTTACTTTACGGTACACCCACTCAAACCCTTCTGGAGATAAAGGAGCCCCCGTCGAGCCGATAGTCTTTAATTTCTCTAAATCAAACTCATGGCCTGGCTCCAACCCTGCTTTTAAGCACGATTGAATATAGGGAGCGCTTACTCCAAAACAAGTAATTTGAGTATCCTGTGCCACCTTCCATAATGACCTCAAATCGGGATATCCAGGATTACCGTCATAAAGAACTATAGATGCACCAACGAGCAAACCACTCATTAATATATTCCACATTATCCAGCCAGTCGTACTAAACCAAAAGAAACGATCATTTTCACCTAGATCCATATGAAGTGAAAGTAATTTCATATGCTCCAAAATTGCTCCACCATGACCGTGAACAATAGCTTTTGGAGCCCCTGTAGTGCCCGATGAATAAACAACACACAATGGATGATCAAAGGAAACCTGTTCAAATGCTAATTCTTGATCAGGGATTAGCATGTCATGCCACAATATAGTCGGATGTGAATTCTTTATATCATCTGCAGTTAATTGCAGATCCTTATCTAAATATGGCAATACCACTGTGATTTGTAAGCTTGGTATTTCTTCCTGAATTTGCCTAATAGCATTATCCACAGTAAACGATTTGCCTCCATATCTATATCCATCTACAGCTAATAAAACCTTAGGTTGTAATTGATGAAAGCGATCGATCACACTTCGTGTACCAAATTCTGGAGGACAACTTGACCAAAAAGCTCCAATAGAAGCTACTGCAAGCGCCGCGGCAATTGTCTCAGGGATATTAGGCATAAATGCAACAACCGAGTCCCCTCGGCCTACTCCCATACTACGCAAACCAGCTGCAATTTCTGCAGTTTTTATAAACAAATCAAGCCGTGACCATTCAACCTTTGATCCTGATTCATCGACCCCCACTACTGCCACTTTATCGTCTCGAAAGCGCAGTGCATGCTCTGCATAATTCAGCTCAGAGCCAGTGAACCATTTGGCTTTTTCTAAGCGCTTCCCTTGTGGTCCATAATTGAGCACATTCTTATATCCATTCACGGACTTTATCTGAAAATACTCCCATAACGATCCCCAAAATTCTGGGATCTGATCAACTGACCACTGCCATAAATCGTTATAAGAATCAAATTGAAGGTTTCGGGATTCTGATAGCCAATTCTGGTACTGAAATAAATTCGTAGAATTCTTTCTAGTAACCGAGGGCTCCCATAATACTTTCCCTTCTAATTGTTTTTGTCCTTCGTCAGTATTCACTACTCTCACCTAAGAGGATTTTCCATTCGTGCTATCACGAAGCGGGGGTTTAGCAAGAATAATAAGAATTCCAGCTAATCCCCAAGCCAAAGCCGCCAATATGAAAGCTATTTCGTAATTCCCATATGTATCATGCAAGGCTCCAAAAAGAATAGGTCCTAGTGCAGCAGTACCCATAGAAAATGGTCTAAATAAGCTATTTATTGCCCCAATATGCCTTCTACCAAAGTAATTAGCAACTAACAACGCTCTTAATATTAAAAACCCGCCCATTACAATTCCTGCCATAAACATAATAATAACTAGAGCATTCATCCCACGAACATTAAGGAAAATAACTATTAAGATTGAAGTAGAGAGCGTAGATATTGCCAGTAAATAACGTACAGGAAAGCGTTCACCAAGAATCCCCCAACCAGGTCGGACGATACCGGACATAAGACCATAGATTGCTATACCGAAAGCAGCCTCTGCAGGACCAAAACCTACTTCCGTTAAAAAAGGATGCCAATTACTCTGGAACCCTGTAATTCCTAAACCAACTAGACTGAATGAGGTCAGCAGTAACCAAAATGCAGGGCGCTTAACAGCCTGCTTTCGTGTAAGAGATATTTCTTCAAGATGTTCCATATTTTGGCTTGAGGTCAGTACTTTATCTACCTTTATTCCATCAGGGAGTAATCCTTCGTCTTCAGGATTAGTACGTATCAGAAATGCAAGGAATATAGAGATACTCCCAACAACTATCCCGAACCAAAGCCATGCATCACGCCATCCAACTTCGCTAATAAGAATAGAAATAGCTGAAGGAAAAACCAGAGCGCCAAGG
>MDTE01026750.1_pt1 | contig 12767 bp, 10 predicted proteins | sample 811231 | NCBI WGS metagenome assembly MDTE01 (sample SAMN05326651, study PRJNA326480) | marine metagenome | isolation source: seawater | place: Indian Ocean: Red Sea | collected 2010
GACGACGCGTTGTGCGCCCGTGCGACGCGTCGTCGCGATGTCGGATCGCGGGAAACGGAGCTACGATAATTGTTACGCGCGGTGCACCGCGCGCTCGAACGAACGACTGACCACGACGTCTGTTTTCACCAAACACAGGAAGCCGACCTCGTCCGCCTCAAGCGCGAGGCGCGCGCGAAGGGTGGTTTCTACGTCGAACCCGAGAACAAGCTCATCTTCGTCATGCGCTTGCGTGGTTTGAACGACATCCACCCGAAGACGAAGAAGATTCTTCAACTTCTCCGCTTGCGTCAAATCCACAACGGTATCTTTATCCGCGCCAACAAGGCGACGCTCAACCAGCTCCGCAAGGTTGAGCCGTACATCATGTTCGGTTACCCGAACTTGAAGACCGTTAGAGAACTGATCTACAAGCGTGGTTACGGTAAGGTGAACAAGCAGCGAATCCCGCTCACGGACAACGCCGTGATCGAGAAGGTGCTTGGCGACAAGGGGATCATTTGCATCGAAGATTTGATTCACGAAATTTACACTTGCGGTCCGCACTTCAAGGAGTGCGCCAACTTTTTGTGGCCGTTCAAGCTCTCCGCCCCGAACGGTGGTATGACCGAGAAGAAGAAGCACTTCATCGAAGGGGGTATGGCTGGTAACCGCGAAGACAAGATCAACGCGCTCATCCGCCGCATGAACTAAGGTTGTTTCGACTTGATTTGCGTCGACAGCAACGAGGCGTTTATGAGGAGGCAGAGAGGTTGTGAATTTGGTGGCCCAGCTAGTGGGATTCTTACGTGTAACAACGAGCTGCACGTTCGTATAAGTAACTTCGTCCCCTCCCGTCCCACGATAACCGCGCACCGTCGTCGCGTTCGCGTGAGCCCTTCGCCTCTCGCCCGCTTTCGGAGAAGCTCGCCGCCTCGGAATGATTGGTGAACAGATCAGCGTCGACAGAGCGCCGCCCGCGATCACCGAGTCGCGATGGCGCGCGCGTTAGACCCAGAACCGGAGTCTCCGCGTCAATCGCGGGCCGCCATACCGACGCGCGTCCCGCAGAGCCCGACGCCGCGTTCGATCGTTCCCAGCGATGTGCCGCCCGCGAGTCCCAGCGGCCGACAGAGGTCGATTCACCGCGCCGGATCGTTCGATGAGCGAGAGGATCACAAGGCGGCTCTGACGAAACAGTATCTCGACGACCAAGCGCGCTTGGAAGAGGACGGTTACGTTCCACCGAGCGAGGTGGACAGCGAGACGCGCGAGTTGCCGGAGGAGGCGAGCGAAGAGGAGAGGGACGACGAGGAGAACGAGATCCGTTTGGTTGGATTGGTCCGAGCGGGCGAGTGCGTAGAGGCGGTTTCAAGAACTAGATCGAAGAAAGATTCCATTTTTCGGTGGCAACGGGTCGGGCTCAACGGAGGAGTGGAGTTGATCGAAAACGCGAGAGGGGAGCGTTACGTGTGTCAAGACATCGACGTCGGGTCCATCATCCGAGTCGTGCGATGCACGCAAGGCGTGTGTACATCTGCCGTGACGACCAAACCCGTGAGTGCGATGGAGACGCGCAAGGAGAGCGCGAAAATGAAAAGGAAAGAGATTGTGTTACCGCAGTTACCTCTCGGGCCGACGAGTGAGGCACACGAGCTTTTTCTCCAGGGGAAGATGTTCGAGGCGCAATCCTACGAGCTGCAGTACGATGAGGAAATGAGCGAAGAGAAGGCAAAGGAAGCGCTGAGATGCTACGTCTTGGCCGCGAAGGAGCGGTATATTCCTGCTTACTCGAGTATCGGTAGGATATACGAGCTTGGAATAGGTGTCAAAAGTGATTATGAGCAGGCACGAGGATGGTACAAAGAAGGCGTGAAAGAGGGCTGTGCGATATGTCACAACAATTTAGGATCACTCGAGTACTTAGAATTAGGTATTGGCGCTGATCGAGAAAACGCAGCTCAGTACTTCATCACCGCCGCGGAAAAGGGAAATGCGGCGGCGATGAATAACCTCGCCGTGTGCTACGAAGAGGGTGTCGGTGTATCGCGCAACTTCCGAGAAGCGACAGCGTACTACGAACAAGCGGTGAGAGGAGGCATAATGAGTGCGTTCCCGGCTCTCGGTTACGCTGATATTATAAACGGGGACCTCCACCACGCATTGGACGCATTCCACGCTAGTCTTGAGTGCGGCAACGACAAGGCAGTCGAGGGCATTGCGATGCTATCGACACTTCCCACCGAAAACTCACCGGTCGCTCCGGTCGAATCAGAGTCGAAAAACGTGTCCATTGAACTCATGAAGATGGAGATCGATCAATATGCGACGCTTTCAATGAAACTGTATGATTTGATCTTGAGCAGCAATTCGGCGTCATTGAAGAAGCAGGCAAACAAATTGGTAGCTGAGGGTTTCGATGACTCTCACATGTAATTCATTGTACTAGTAGTCTAGAATGTAAAACATTGGCCTCTACAAATCACGAAGTTGCTTTGAATGTTGAAAGAAACGTCTTTGCTTGCGCCAATTCTCGTCGTCGTCGCATGTAGCCCCACTTGAGCTCGGCACCCAAGAGGGCCACTACGCGAGGCAACGCCCTCTCCGCCGCGTCAACGTCTAAGAATGCGAGTCGAGTACGCCGAGCGAGGAAATCAGTGGCTGTCTGACAGTACTCCGCTCGTGCAGCGTACACGACTTCGGCTTCAATCACGGGGTGATTCGGAACGAGCCGCTTTGACAGATGGGAGTAAGCAGCCAAATCGGCGACGACCAGAGCTCTGTCTCCATACGAATGAGCTAGATGTTTAGCAACAGTCTCATCAGGGGGACCACCGAAGCCGCTTCCACCTCTCTGCGCAACTTTGACGAACAAATCGTTGGTGTAGCCATGCGCACCGACGACGCCCATCGTGTGCGTCCTACACTTGCCAGCTTCCTCCGTGAGGCCTGCAGTTTGGATCGCTTTATCGACGGCTTCTTCCGCCATTCGCCTATACGTCGTCCACTTACCACCCGTCACTGTCACCATTCCGTCTTTTTCGACCGCGATGACGTGGTCTCGGGACATGTTTTCTGTATTCTTCGCGCCGGGGTCGGCTGCGAGGGGACGAATACCGCTCCACGCGCTCAGTATGTCCGAACGACGAGCATCAACCTTCAAGTAAGGCGCAATTGATTCCAGAATGAATTCTACTTCATCCTTCGTGGGAGATGGCGTCATCGTCACGTCACACTTGCTATCTGTGGTGCCGGCGATGCACGCGCCGAGCCACGGCAGCATGAACACGACGCGACCGTCCTTGGTCTTCGGAATGATGAGACCGAGATCATTCGGACAATAATACGCCGGAAGCGTCAAGTGAACTCCAGCCGAGGGCATCATGATCTCCGCCGCCTCCTCGTTGGATAATCTTCGCAGCTCATCTGTAAACGGTCCACTCGCGTTGATGACGGCTTTTGCATAAATATCGTACTCGCCTCCCGTGAGCACATCGCGAGCCCTGACGCCCACAACGCGTTTGCCTTCCTTGTGGAACTTGACCACTCTCGTGTGATTCACGACCGCAGCCCCAGCGTGAGCGGCGGTGCATGCGAGGGCTACGTTCAATCTCGCGTCGTCGAACTGTCCATCGTAGTACACAATCGCCCCCTTCATGGATTTCTCTCCGATATCCGTGCGCATCTGCGCGAGCTGCGGAAATAACTCCCCGATCGTCCCCGCTCGCGTGAATCGCGACATCGTGAGCCCCTGCGTCCCGGCGACCAAATCATACGCCTTCATTCCCGCCCAATAATACGGCACCTCCCACCACCGATAACACGGAGTCGCGATGGGGAGCGCTCGCGTCAAGTGCGGCGCGTTGTTCAGCAGCGTCTTTCTCTCCCTCAACGCTTCGAACACGAGTTTAAGCTGTCCCGGATCGAGTTGAAACACCGCCTTTTCCAGATATCGCACTCCTCCGTGCACGAGCTTGGTGCTTCGACCGCTCGTGCCGGCGCCGAAATCTTCGCCCTCCACCAGCGCCACGCTCAAACCTCTCGTCGCGGCGTCCACGGCGCATCCCGCCCCCGTGGCGCCGCCACCGACGACGAGCACGTCGAAACGTTCGTCCGCGCGCCGGAGCGCTCGCACCGTGGCGTCTCGCGACGGCAACGGCGTGGACGACTCGCTCCAGGGATCTTTGGGCAGTTGGACGTCACTCGCATTCGTAAAGCCTTGGAACGCCAATGCGGTCGCCGCTGCGGTGGCCGTGAGACCCGCCGTCGCGCGCGCGGCGCGGCGAAGGGCCATGTCTGGCGATGGACCGGCGCGCGCGCCGCGGTGTGACGCGGAAACTCGGGTCCGGTGCGGTTGAAATCGAGATTTCAATCGGTCCGAATCGCGCGCGCGAACAACGCGAGCGCCGGCGGCGGCGGTCGGTCGGGTCGAGAATCTCTCGGGAAATGAGGATCGCGGCATCTAACGGTATGATTACAGATTGAAGCGGGGGCGCGCTAAAGCGATCTCTTGAGCGCCGCGAAGCGCTTGGCGAGATCATCCTCCGGTTTCGGTTTTGGTTTCGGTTTGTCCTCGGCGGACGGTTTCGGCGTCGCCTCCTCCGGCTTCGGAGCGCTCGGAAGGCTAGGCTCGGTGAACGGCTCGTCGTCTCGATTTTTGCCGTCTTCGATCGTCGATGTCTGGCCCAGACCCGGAGGCGGACCGAGGACTTTGGGCTCCTCGGCGTCGTCGGCGACGAGGTCCGGCGTGGCCGAGACTTCTTCGACGACGGCGTCGGCGTCGCTCAAATCTTTCGTCACGCCATCGATCGATGAGTGCGATGGGACGCCTGGGAGAACCACCGCCGCATCAGATGCTTCTGTCTGGCCCAGACCCGGAGGCGGACCGAGAACTTTGGGTTCCTCGGCGTCGTCGGCGACGAGGTCCGGCGTGGCCAAGACTTCTTCGACGACGGCGTCGACGTCGGCGTCGCTCAAATCTTTCGTCACGTCATCGATCGATGAGTGGGATGGCACGCCCGCGAGAACCGCCGCCGCATCAGACGCTTCTTGCGCTCGTCTCGCCGCCGCTTCAGCTGCCGCCGCCGCCTCCGCGGCGGTGGTGTACGACGTCGACTCCGCGCTCGCCGACTCCGCCGCCGGTGCGGGTAATTCCTCCTCTTCTATCGTCTCCGGCATCTCGGGCACGCCGACAGAGATTTCATTCGTCGACGCGATCGACTCTAAGCGCATTCGCACCGTCTCTTGATCCACAATCTTCACCTTGAGGTACTTTGCGATGGCCGAGTTGACGCCGCACGCCTCGCCCGTGCCCTCGCCTTCGCACGCGACGACGTACCCTTTCCCATACTTGCGTCCAAACTGTCTCTTCAACTTTTCCAATTCTGGTAAATCGATCGTACAATAGTTGCTGGCGAAGATGAGCGTCGCTATCACCTCTCGAAGCTCCTCCGGGACCCCCTTCGTCGAGCTCACCGCGGGCAACCGCGTGAGCAACGTCTCGAGATTGATCTCCAAGATCTCGTACGCGTTCAACCTCGCGTCCTCCCAGCACACCGCCTCGCATCGCACGCGCGCCGTCTCTTCCTTGTTCCCATCGCGCAGGAGTTCCCCGACCTCTCGCTCGAGCGATTGACGCCGAGCGAGGCGTTTGTTTCGAGTCAATTTCAATCGACCGAGCGCCAACCGAAGGATCGTCTTCGTCTTCGACGCGTCGTACCCGACGTGCAGCGCGTCCTTGACGCTCTCGATGAATTCTAACATATCGCTCGGAGCGGTTCGGACGACGGGCGTCGCCTTCGACGGCGTCGCGCTGTGTCGAGGGTGCCGAGCTCGAGCGCGCGCGCGTTCGGGCGGTCGGTCGCCGAGTGGGCGCTCGGGATTACATTCTACGCTCGCGCGCTCGATCTTCGATCCGAGCGCGCGCTAAAACAAAGCTCGCAACGCGTTTGCCTCCTCTGTCATCTCCTCCATGCTCTGCGGTCGCCTGTCGTCGTCCAAAGCCTCGCGCCCCTCCAGCGCGTCGTACACGTCGTCGTTTCGAGCGAAATCTCCCTCTCGCCTCGGGAGCACGTGCACGTGCACGTGAGGCACCGTCTGACCGGCCAACGGACCGTCCTGAATCGCTAACGTCGATGACGTCGTCGCGTGCGCGCGCTCGAGCGCGCGTTGGACGACGGCGACGGTTTGCCAGAGGTCTGCAATCTCGGCGTCGGTGAGATCGGTAAACTTTTGAGCCACTCGACGCGGGCACACGAGCACGTGACCGGGAACGACGGGCTTGAGATTGACCAGGGCGAAAGAGCTCGACGTCTCGAGAAATATCTGTTCGGGAGGGATGGAGATGGGCCCGAAGGAGACGCCGGGAGAGGTGGACATGCTCGAGGTGGCTCTTCTCGAGCTCGCGCGGCGAGCGGCGTCCGCGACGAATCGAGACGCGTGGAGCGCGAGCGATGCCCGCGCGAGCATAAATACGCGACACCACGCTCGAGCGTCGACGTTCGGCGCGCTCGCGCGATGCGGTCGATCGTCGAGGTGTGAGGCTTGGGCGAACGCACGCGTCTCTCTCGGTTACAAATGGTTCGTCTTCAGGGGGTAGGTTCGACCCACGGCCGCGCGAGCGTCGCCTAAGATTCGAATTCTTCCACGAGACTCGTCACGCTCGGTCCGTTGTAGTTGGCGAACTCGTTGTTCGTCTCCTCGAACCCAGCCAAACCCGTCGTCGCGAAGGCCACCGCGCCGACCACGGCGAGCGTCACCGCGGCACCGCCGATGCCGCCCAAACCTTGCCTGGCGAACTTATCGCTCGTCGGCGACTCCGTGTACAACTGTCTCGGTTCGATGGCGAAAATATTCCCCATACCGGTGTTATCGCTCTCTATGAACCCGGTCGTCTTATCGACCTTGGGCGATCCCGCGCGAAGCGTCGTCGTCGTCCCTCTCGCCCCTCGTCCTCGCGTCACCGCGCGTCGTCCTCGTCCCTCGAGTCTGCGCGCGCGCGCGTCATCACCATCGTCATCCACCGTCAGTCCCTCTCGTCCGTCCCTCTCCCGTCGAGTCTCGCGTTCGCGCCTCGCGCGCGGTGACGTCGCCCGTCCCTCCCTTTTCCATTCGCGCGCGTCCCCGCGTCGTCGTCGTCGTCGTCGTCGGTCGCGCACCTCGTCGCCGTCATCGTCGTCATCGTCGTCATCGTCGTCATCGTCCTCGTCCGCGGGTCTCCCGTCGGGGTGTCGCGTCGACGACGACGGTTCATCGCGCGTCATCGCGACGAGGGTCGCGCGCGCGGTGCCGAGGGGGACTCGTGATGAGTCGTGAACGGTGGTTTGCATGGGATGGGTCGTCTCAACTTTAATGTAATCACGAGGCGTGTTCTTCGTCCGCGCGCGCGTGGATCGGATCGTCGTCGTCGTCGTCGTCGTCGTCGTCGTGAGATGCGCGCACGGTCTCGTACTCGCGTGATTTTTGAATCTCCGCGGGCGGGACGACGTCGGCGGCGTCGGCGTCGGTTTCGGCGTCGGCGGACGCGGAGGCGAGCGCGGCGGCGCGAAGCTCGATCTGCGATGCCTTGAGCTCGGCGATGGCCTTGGAGAGAACGTCGAATTGCTTGGAACTGACGGTGTGTAAACCGCTCATGGTGGATTGGCCCTGGGCGAGCTCGGCTTCGAGGAGCTCGATGCGCTCGGCGACGGCGGCTAATACGCGCGCGCTCTCCTTGTTCTCGGCCTGCACTTTTCGCAGGGGTGGAGAGAGTTCGCGTCGCGTCAGGCGCACGCGCGTGCCCAGTCGCGAGACGTCTCTCGCCGTGCGTCTCGTGAGCTCTACGATGCCGTCGTTGGAGAGCTCGAGCGCCGCGAGTCGCGCGCGCGTCGAGCTCGGCGCCCCTCTCGCGCTCGTCTCCCTCGCCTCATCCTTAGACCGACCGATCCGCCGCAACACCGCTCCCGATATCACCGCCACATACAGCGGTAAATCTCCCCACACGCTCGTCACCGCTCTCGGCGGGACGTGCTCCGGGTACCCCGCCGCGCGCGCCGCGACGGCGGTCCGACGCTCGACGTGCGCCGCGCGCGCCTTCACCGCCACCGCCGTCCCCAGCGCGAAAAGCTCCGCCCCGTCCAGAAACGCCTCCCTCATCGCCGCCTCGTCCTCATCGTCCACCGCGTCTCGCGCTCTCTGCCTTCTCTTCGCGCGTCCCGTCGCGCGGTCTCGGTCCGTCGCGTCGTCGTCGTCCATCTTCGCGCGCATCTTCACCCTCGATCGCGGTCCCCCCTCTCCCGCGCGCCGCCTCCATCGACGCATCGCCGACGTCGTCGGCGTCTCCACCGTCGCCCGCGCCCTTCCGCGCCCCCCACCCGACGTCGTCGCCCTCGACGTCGCCCGCGGCGAATGAACGGATCGAACGCGCTCGCGCGCGAATCGCTCGCGCGTCTCCCTCGACGTCGACGCGCGCGCGCGCACCGGCGCCCCACGCGCGACGCGCGCCGTCTCCATCGTTCCCACCGCTCGGCTCTCCCGCGCGCGACGCTCGTTCGACGCGACGACGAGTGCGGGACGAATGCACCGAACGACCGCCATCGCGACGCGCGCCGACGTCGAGGGAGGGACCTCGGCGGACGACGGGCGCGCGGGCGGGGCGGCGATGAGGTCACCGCGCGCGTTTCGCGCGCGCGTCGTCGGGAGCGACGGCGTCGCGGGGGTGGAGACGGAGGTGGAGGTGTCCGCGCGAGGCGTGCGCGTGGATCGAATCGTGCGACGCGTGCGCGATGGAGACGAAGGCTCGGGGGAAGAGAGGCGCGCGATGTTGGGGAAATTCCCGTCGTCGAGCGTCGTGAGCGCGCGCGAGGGAGAGGAGGCGCGCGAGGCGGTGGTGACGGTGGCGATGGATGGGCGGTCGAGGGTGATTCGATTGGCGTGCGCGACCGCGGACGACGCGCGGGCGCTGGTGCGAGCGACGCTGGATTTCGGAGACGATGGATTGCGTCAGAGATCGGCGGTGGCGGCGTCGTCGGCGGTTGGGGCGGGATCGGGGTCGGCGATGGGGGCGGGATCGGCGTCGGCGTCGACGGCGCTCGCGCGCGACTTGCGGGAGGAAAATCTTCTCCTTTCGGACGCCCTGAGGGCGGCGGAGGAGGCTCTGGCGGCCGCGAGGTCGAAAGCGTCCGAGGGAGAGGACTACTTTGATAACAGCACGGTGTCGTACGAGATAAAGGTGCGAAACCTGACGAAAAATTTAGAATTTCAAGAGGCGCGCGTGGCGCAGTTGCGAGCGGATGCGGCGGAACAGCAAGGAAAGATCGAGCGTTATCGGTCTCTAGAAGAGGTTTTAGGGAAAGAAAACGAGGCGCTGAGAAAAGATTTGAAGGAGACTCGCGAAGAGCGCGATCGAGCCCTTCGAAGGGCCGAAGCTTCGGAGATCATGGCGGCTCACGCGAAGAACGAGGTCGCGGCGCTGGAGAGCGGACAAGTTTCCGAGCCGGAGATTTACGATGAAAACATCGAGCTCAAGCGTGAGATTGCGATCGCTAATTCCGCAAGAGCGACCACGGATGAACACTTAAAGGTGACGCTCGCGCATTTACGCGCAGCGAGGGAAGAAAACGTTCGGATCACGGAGGAACTGCTCAAGAAGACGGAGGAGCATTTGGACAACGAGTCGCGTCTGGCCGAGCTCGAACAGATGATGGACGGTGCAACCTTGCGCGAGAGCACGAATTCAAAAGAGCTCGCGATCGCGGTGCAAGAGCGCAACGACGCGGTGAATCGCGTTAAAGTTTTCGAAAAAGACACCAAGCGACTCAGCGGCGAGGTCGAGCGCTTGGTCGGTCGACTCGGCGACGCCGAGCGTTCGGCTCTGCGCGAGAAAGAGGAGATTCGCTTCGAATGCGCCGAACAAGTCCAAGAGCACGCGGCTAGAGTATCAAAACAAACCGCGTTGGCTCGAGACGCCTCCATCGAGGCACAAAAACAAGCGACTCTCGCGCACAACACACAGATGGCGAAGCAAGAACTCGAGTATGAGCTTCACGAGGAGCGGCGACGACGCATGGCTCTCGAGAGACAGATCGAGCACATGGAGGCGGCGAAGCAAACTATCAAAGATTTCACGGCCGACGCCGAAGCGACGGTGATCCGTTCCATACAAGCGCAGCGCGAAGCGAATCTCGAGGTGCAGCGCCTTCGCATCGAGAAGCACGACTTGAGAGGCAAATTTCCGACCACGCCGTCCTCGAGCTCCCCGTCGGATGGTAAAGAAGCCTGGCGCACGCAACTCGGTGCGACTCTAGATTTGCACAGAGTCATCCGTGGAAGTCCAGCATCACCACCCCCATCCGAGACTCGCGCCGGCTGGTCTCGCGTCACCGATTTCGGATCCGGCGCGGCGTTCGTCTCCAAGAGACCGCCTCCGTCCTCGGCGCAGCGTCTCGACGAAATCAAATCAGAGATCGCCATCATCAAACAGCGACAGACACCGGTCAAGCCGAAATCATTAGAGACAAAGTTCGATCTTCAGGACGGTCCTCGCGTGACGACCGCGCCGAACGACGTGTTCTCCACCCGAGTTTGCGTTCCCGACGGCGAATAGCCCGCGCGTAGGAGTTTGTGAAGAGTCGTCGAATGATCGCGCCACACCCTGCCGCGACGATGCGAGGCATCGCGTCCAACGCGCTCGAGTGCGCGTCGCAACGCGCTTTACGTTTCGATCGCGTTCGTTCGGCGCGTCGCGCGACGGTGGCGCGCGATGCGGACGCGCGTTACGGAAGCTTGATTTCTGAGACCCTCGAACTGATGGAGACGGACGAGGAGTTCCAGACGGCGCGGCGTCGTTTAGACGAGCTCGGACAGCGAGCGTTGACGAAGGAAGAGCGCACGCGCCGCCGACGCGCGCTGGATAACCTCGGCGTTCCGTCGTTCGAGGCGTACTTGGACTCGAAGGGTGGCGAGGCGTTACACAGGGCGCCGACGACCATTTTACAGGTGAACATCGGTCTGTTCTGTAACCAAGCGTGCTCTCACTGTCACGTCGAATCGTCGCCGCTGAGAACGAAGGAAGTCATGGACGCGAAAACCGCGGAGGCGATCGTTCGTGTGCTGAAAAATTCACCGGGCGTGAAGACGTTGGACCTCACCGGAGGCGCGCCCGAGTTGCACGCGCAGTTTAGATACCTGGTTATCGAGGCTAGAAAATTAGGAGTGGACGTGATCGATAGGTGTAACTTGACGGTTCTCTACGAGGAAGGGCAGGAGGACTTGCCAAAGTTTCTCGCGGATAATCAAGTCAAGGTGGTGGCGTCTCTTCCGTGCTACAGCGAAGCGAACACGGATGCGCAGCGAGGCAAGGGGGTGTTTGAAAGATCCATCGCCGCCTTGAAAGACCTCAACGCGGTCGGATACGGCGTCGAGGGCACTGGTTTAGAGCTCGATTTGATGTACAATCCGGGTGGAGCCTTCCTTCCGCCATCACAGGAAACTCTCGAGGTGGCGTACCGAAGCGAACTCAGAGACACGTGGGGCGTGGAATTTTCGCGCTTATTCACGCTCACCAACATGCCGATCAAACGATTCGCAGACTATTTACATCGAGAGGGAAAGATGAGCGAGTACATGAGCTTGCTTGTCGAAAACTTCAACGTCGCAGCTTCTGTCGGGGTGATGTGCCGCGACCTCATCAGCGTCTCGTGGGATGGAAAACTCTACGACTGCGATTTCAATCAACAGCTCGACATGCCCGTGCGCGGGACGAAGAAGACGATATTCGATTTAGAATCGTGCGATGATTTAGTGGGCCAACACATCGTCGCGGATAACCATTGCTTCGGATGTACGGCGGGCTCTGGTTCGTCGTGTTCGGGGGCGACGATTTAAACGACGCGCTGTTGTTGTAAATACATATCTCTTGCTAACGCTTCTTTTTGCCACCAGACTCTTGGACCGCGACCACTTCCTTGTGAGACGCCCACGAAAGGTACGTGTTCCACAAGAGCGCCACGACGTTCGCCGCGGCTACTTGCAAGTTCAAAGGAACGAAACGAAAGTTCAAGTATTGAAACGGAATCCAAATGTTCCAGTTGGCCGTCACGGTGCTCGCAAAGTCTTGCTTCAACTTGGGAACGATCTCGTGCGCTTTACCCTCGATGGTGAAGAGCGAAGATAAGAAGACGCATAGGAACGCCGGCGCGAACACGCCTTGGTCGAGAACGAGACTGATGAACGCCTTGGCGCTCCCCTGCGCGGTGACGATTCTCCCGAGCGTGCTGTACCAAAAGTGCAACGTCGGACCGACCAAAAATCCACCGAGAAAGGTGAAAATACCGGCGCGTCTCCAGTCGATGCCATTCTTGGCGGCATCATCGAACGCAAACTGCGCGAACAAGTCACCGAGCGCGTTGAGCACGCCGGACGTCGCGCATTTCGTCGCCAACGGATTCTTCTCGAGCGCGTTCAGGTACGCCGCCCAGAGCGCGCGAACGCCCCCGTTCCCGCCCGAAGACTGACCACCACCACCACCGTCACCACCGCCGCCTCCACCACCGCCTCCACCGCCTCCGCGCGTCGTCGTCGTGGCCCCGCGCCTCCCCGCGCCCGCCGTCATCCGCCGCGCGCCGCCGAAACCGACCGATCGCCCGACGACGCTCGATCCACCGTCGACGTCGCGTCCGCTCGCGTACGCGCGCGCGCGCGTCATTGTCGTCATCGCGCGCGTCGTCCCGCGACCGGGATCACCACCCATCGTCGTCGTCGTCGTCGTCGTCATCCGCCTCCTCGAGCACGACGTCGCCATCCATCCCATC
>MDTE01041816.1_pt1 | contig 12766 bp, 17 predicted proteins | sample 811231 | NCBI WGS metagenome assembly MDTE01 (sample SAMN05326651, study PRJNA326480) | marine metagenome | isolation source: seawater | place: Indian Ocean: Red Sea | collected 2010
AATGAATAATTTAGATGATAAATATCATTACTCTCATATTAAATATGAAGTAGATGGAACATATTATGCGAGCTCATATTTTAATAGAGAAGATGTTAGCGATACTATAGATCATTTATTAGTGAAAATAAAAAGAATTCAAAAAAATGAATAATATAATTATTATATTTATGCAATTCTACAAAAATCAATACCATAAGACATAATAATACGACAAGAATCAATATTTAAAATACCTTTTTTTACACAATTTTTTAGTCCTTTTTCTAATTCTATAATATGATTTTCAGATATAACAAAGCTAATAGCCCAATTAGGTATTGTTATAATTCGCCCATTTTCTTCTAAGCTAGTATATTCAGGTAACCATTCGCCATTATTATTATTCCATATACCAGTATCATATATAGTACCAAAATTTATATTATAAATTGCGTCTAGATTTTGATCTAAAAGTGGCGCATCTTCATCATTTATAAACCATTCTTTTACAAACTCTAAATTATAGTTATCAATAAATAAATATACATTAGTTTTTCCTCTATATTCGAATAACTTATTATCAAATACTTTACTATTATAAGAATTTGATTTTTCTTGATGACGTATAATAGAACATATAATATATTCAGCGCTTGGATGCCATGGTCGAATACTCATAGTTCAAAAAAATTATAAACTCAACAATAGAGAATTAAAATTTCAATTTTTTCCAAGTTTCTCATGGGATTCCCTAGGTAAAATAATATAAAATTTAAATTTTTATATTATTTCTATTTCAGTTTTTTCTTTATACGAAGATCACTTGTATGACCACATTTTTTTTTACGACAATTTTTTGCTCTAATAGGTAATCTAGCATAACACTTACGACATATCATTTTATCACAATTTTTAGCCTTAGCTAAGGCAGCTAGTGTAGGATCATATGCCATACTTTATATTATATTATTATATTTAATTTAGTTTTATTCTTATTTTTTCAATATTTATTTTTATATATAAAATGGAAATTGAAGAAATAAATAATAATTGGCTAGATACAGATACTAGAACACATATATGGGAAATCATCTTTGAAAAAGAAAACGAACATTTAACCAATGATGAAAACACAAATATAAAGGCAAAGCAAATAATAAAATCGCGATTACTAAAAGTATATGAATTGGTTGTTATATTTTCATCATTATCATGTGGTGCGTTGGTAGGAATTTCTGATTCATCAAATGAGAACGATATTATAGTACTTATTCATGATACAATACGTGGTTATGGAATAGTAACATCTAGCTTGGGTGCAATAATATCATTAGCATCATGTATGATAATGAGTGCTTTACCACAACAATATATAATTGACTATCTTCGTGCATTTATGAAATATTCTAATGTACCAGTATTTACAACCATTTTCTCAATATTCGCAATGATGATATGTGCATCCCTTCAATTTAAAACACCAGTTATGTACATTGTACTACCCTATTCAATATTATCTTTTTTCTACGGGCTACACGTGTATAATAATTTAAGAAAAAAAATGATAAAATTACTTGAATAATTTCGGATCCCCTTTTATTTTTTTTTCCAAACCTATTTTCAAAAATCCAAAAATGGACAACCTTTTTATGTCCAAAATCAAATTTCAAAAAAAGGTTCGAACATAAAAAAAACAAGGATTTCATTTTTAGACCAGAATGCTCTAAATTACAAAAAAAAAATATATAATGTGAGCATATTATTTTTTTAATAAATTTATTAGAAAAAGAATTTGGGGATTTTTTATTATCATATATTATGGAAAACTTACCAAAAATCCCCAAAAAAAATCCCCAAAAAATCCCCAAATATTTTTGTGAAAAATGTCAATACACAACAAGTAACAAAAAAGATTTTAGTAAGCATTTACTCACACGTAAACATAAAATGATAAAAATGATAAGTGATGATAATAAAAAATCCCCTGATGTTAATGTGGTAATGTATAGTTGTATTTGTGGTAAAAAGTACAAATTCGAGAGCGGATTGTGTAGACATAAGAAGAAATGTAGTTTCGTAGAAGATGAACATTATTTAATAGAATCAATTGATGATTCTGATGAAGATAGTTGCAATGATGATATGAATTATAAAGAAATGTTTTTAAAAATAATGAATGAAAATAATGAATTGAAGGGTATGATTATACAGCAAAATAACACACATATAAATGAAAGTAAAGAATTATTAAATATGGTAAAAACACAGCAAGAACAGCACAATAATCAATTAAGGGAATTGTTACCAAAAGTTGGTAATAATAATACTACAACAACAAATAATAAAGTAAACATTCAAATATTTTTGAATGAAAGTTGTAAAGATGCTGTGAATATTAACGATTTTTTAGAAGGTATACAATTACAATTACAGGATTTAGAAAAGATGAAAGAAATAGGATATGTAGATGGTATTACACAAATATTTAAAAATGGATTAAATAAACTAGCATTAACTCAAAGACCATTACATTGTAGTGATATAAAACGGGAAGTCTTATATGTAAAGGATGAAGATGGATGGGAAAAAGATGACAATAAAGAAAAATTAAATAAAGCAATATCTGCTGTAGGAAGAAAAACACTAAAACAGTTTCCGGAATGGATGGAAAAACATCCAAAATGTAATAATAGTAATACTACTGAAAATGATGAGTATCATGCATTAATAGAAAATACTGTTGCACAAAATACAAATGAGAATAAAAAGAAGATTGCGAAAAATATTTTAAAAGAGGTAATTATCGATAAAGATAAATAAATTATATAGGAGAACGAAAAAATTGAAATAAAATCAACAAAAATAGATTAAAAATAGGAGAATAAATGACAAGTCATTTTGAGATTATATTAAAATATATATTGTTACCATGTGATGTAAAAAATATAATAAAGGAATATTGTTGTGATATTTTAGGATATACAGGTGAAGATTTAACAATTATAAAACATGAACGTAATAAAGGAAGAGGTAAAAAGCTACGTTCATTTGTAGAGGCTATGCATTTTAAAAAAATGGGTGTTTCTGTAAATTGGTTAAAATCGATTTATCACGAAGGGCTTTTATATACATGTGGAGCGTATTTATCAAGTTATGGAGAAATAAAAACAATAGAGGAATTTTATAAGAGAGGTGAAATAAGTAAGGAACAAATGAAGTGTATATATGATGAATTATATGTTAATGTAACAATAGGTATGAAATGCGAAATAAAATCAGTATTGAAAAGAAATAATAATTAGGATATATTTCTTTTCCAATAATAATGGTGTATTATTAAAAAAAAATAATTATCAATAAAGATAAATAATATTTATAATATATATATGAAATTATATATTTATCAGCAAACAAGTCATAAATCTTATAAGATTACAAATATACCGATATCATTGAATCACACAACAAGATTTCTTTACAAGCCTGATATAAGAAATTTAGATTTTTTTGGAAACCAAAAAAGACAACATGATACAATGTATAGAAATGGAATAATTTATAAGAATGGTGATAAAGAAGATTTTGAATTACATGAGGTAATAGATAAAATATTAGATGATAATTTAGAAAAAACATTTACTTATTGTTTTGTAGAAAATAAAGAAAATAATGGGACAGCAATGTTAATATTGACAGAAACAGGAAGATATATTAATGGGGATTATAAAGGTGCACAAACAATAAGGAATGAAAATAAAGATGAATTTAATGAAATCGATGAAGTATCGAAGCATAAATATTTATGTGCTGGGTCAAGAAATATAATTTGTGCAGGAATTTTAAAATTTTCCAAAGATACAGAATATGAAAAGTATAATATGATAATTGATTTAATGTCAGGTACTTTTAAACCAACTGAAGATAATTTAAATATTGTATTAGAGTCAATCTATAACTTAGATAAAAGTGATAGAGTTAATATTGAACCTATTTATAATGTTAATAAAAATAAAAATAATATAACACCAATTAATCCAATAGATAATTATTGTAACAAATTAGATGAATCAATTGATCATCATAAAATGTGTCCTTCTGCGGGAGGAAAAAAATTAACTAAAAGAAAAAAAAATACAAAAAACACTAGGAAGAGAAGAAGTGTAAAGAGAACAAAAAGATTAAAAAAACGTAGAAAAACAAAAAGAAAATATTAAAAATATTAAAAATATTTAGTATATATATATGAATAATCAAGGAAATCCAATGAATAAGTCTATAGAGAATAAGCCTATAAAGAATAATCCTAAAAAAATAGAATATCCTGAGCATATTAAAGAAGAAGACGGTGCTTATTATATAAAATATTATAAATTGCAGGATAATAGTCTAGTAGAGCAGGATAATAGTCTAGTAGAGCAGGATAATAGTCTAGTAGAGCAGGATAAAAGTCTAGTAAAACTAGTAGAAGTAAAGTATCCCGCGTATCCATCTGGAAGATTAAAAAGTCAAGATGATTATAAAGAAATAAAAAAAAATTTTATTGATATTTATGATATTGACGAAGAGACACTAGATGGTCAAAATAAATTAGAAAATTTTCGACGTTATAATAAGGGGCCACTAACTGGTCAACTAACTGATACGATTAGTAACTTTTTTAGTTCAAATAAAAAAGTTGATGGGAGGAATAGTAAGTTTTTTAGTTCAAATAAAAAAGCTGATGGGAATAGAAACTTTTTTAGTTCAAATCAAAATAGTGTATCTGTTGGTGGAAGAAGAAAATCCAAGAAAACAAAAAGAAAGTCATTAAAGAGAGGTAGAAAAACAAGAAGAAAATCATTAAAGAAACGTAAAAGAACAAAAAGAAAATATTAAGAGAAATATAATATATTATATTTTTATATATTATATGACATTAACCAGAGGAGATATAATAGGAAAAGCTCGTGCAAATGATGATAAAATAAAAGATTTATTAGAGGAGGCAAACAATGCTCTTGAAGTGGTTGTACCTACGTTAAATGATAATAATACAGAACAACATATTGAATTATTAACTCCGGCCTTAAAAAAAATAAAAAAGGCAACAGATGAATACGCAAATGATATAGAATCAATTCAAGCTAATAAAGTTCAGTCACTTATAAATAGTATTGAAAAAAAAATGAGATTTCGTGATGACAGTATGAATGAAAAACAAGTTAATGACATATATTATAAAAACTGTGGATATAATCATGAAGAGTTTAAAGACCTATCGCTTAATAAAATTTTGTTACCTATAAAAACTAAAGTAAAAAATGAACACGGTACTCCAATATATAAAGATGGGATTTATGAAGGTCCTGATAATGAGAATTTAATTCTTACAGATGATTATAAAAAATTTGGACCAGATGGAACAGAAAATAGAGGATATCCACTTGCAGAATTTCGTGAAGATATGGATAAAGCTGAGAAAGAACCATGTCCAAAACCAGGTATAAATAATGATAAGTATGTTAAAAAACTTGCTCCAGATTCTAGAGCAAGATTTTGTGCTACAAGACTTAAAAAAAATAAAGAAGCAATTAATAAAAAATGTGATGAGAGTAATGCATGTAGAGGTGGTGGATCACGCAATACAAGACGTAAGCGCGGTAAATCTTCAAAAAGAAAAAGTTCTAAAAAATCACGTAAAACAAAAAGAAAATCATTAAAGAAACGTAGAAGAACAAGTAGACGTTAATCAAATAAAAAAATATATAATTAATGAAAATTATATATTTTTTTTATTATTATTTAATTATGCAATAATTGATTTAGTTTCACTGTTCCATTTTCCAATATAAGAATTGTCACCATGATTTTCATAAACGGAATTATCAGATGCGAGTAAATATTTAATTCCTTTATATTCAATAAATTCTGTTTCAATTTCTTCTTCATCATCTTCAATTGGATCTTCTACTATAAGTTCATCTTCACGTATTAATTGTTCTTCATTCGATTTTTTAGAAGACATAGCATTTAATAATTTTTTAACTATAGGATCTTCGTGTCCGAGACTATATCCATTAGAAATAATTTCTGGTTTTACCTTCTTTGGTCTTCCACGTTTTTTTTTAGTTGGTTCTGATGTTGTAATATTAGTATTATTAGTAATTTTATTCATAGTTTCATCAACATTGAAATTATGAATTTCGGCACATTGTTTAACAACTTCCAAAATCATGTTTTTAGAAAAATCATTAATTAAATTATGTAAAACACTATTATTCAATTCCATTTTACAATCCGACATCCTTCTTTAATAAAAAAATACCTTATATTAGATTTCAATTTTTTTATATTTAAATATACAATGTAATTTGATGTATTATTGAATAATTTCATAATCATCCTCATTTGATTTTTTCCATTTATAAATAACGCGTGGATTCATTTTATTTTGAATAATATCTTCCATATTGTAAACATTATAATTGTTATCAATGTAATAAGAAATACCTGATATTTCTTGAATCCACACATTTACTTTTTTATATTGTTCACTTCCTGATGTATCTTGATTAATAATACCATGAGGAGTACCTTTAATATGTGTTCCACAAAAACATTCATCATCTTTTCTTCTTCTTGTACATTGTTCACCATTTGAACGCTTTGCAGTGCATCTTTCAAACTGAGGAACTGTATTTTTAATACGTTTTTTTCTTGTAACATCTTCATTTGAAATGATTAGATTTTCATATTCATAAATATATGTTATTAATTCGTTAATATTTTTATGTTCATTTAAGCCAAGTTCATTAATTTTTTTTGCAATATTTAATTTATATTCTCTTAAATATGAATCAATTTTTTTACAAACTTTTGTTTCCATAATTGTATAAAAAATATAAATATAATTAGTTATTCAATTTTTTATAAAAATATAGTATCTATGAAAATATACTATCTGTAGAATGCTTGGGTAAAGTTATATAAAATATACCCATAGCAATCGCCCATATTAAATAATTTCCATATACTTCAATAGTAATACCAAGTAACTGAAAAATAATATATAAAAAGTAAATTAGCAATGAAGCAACAATTATGATTGCAATATATTTCATAATCTTTGATACAAATTGTACAATAGGGTTCATAAAATATAAATAGATTTAATTATTTATTTTTCTATGTATATAATCTTTTGTAACTAATTCGCGATTTTCGAAAATATAACTACTCATTTGATTTGCTTTTTCATTATCATTAAAATAATTATTTAAAATATTCATTAGGGATTGTTTATTTATTGGTTTTTTTGTTCGTGATGTTTTATGTATAAGTTTGCCGTTTTTGATATCGATACAATTTAATTCATTTGTTTTCATGATTTCAATTAGATTATCTGTTAATAATTTACTTTCTTTTTTTTTATTTCTTAATTGTGTTTGTAAATTTTTAATTTCATTATCTTTATTTATCCAAGTTTTAATAATACTTACCAATTCTTCTTTGGTATTCATAAATTAGTACTTAAATAATCTTTATATAATTATTTTTAAATTAGAAAAATAGAGTATTATATTAATGGATTTACGAAAATTATTTGACAAGTATTTAGGTATTCCGCTATTTTCTTTTTTGATATATTATTTTTATTTGAAAAAAAAACATACTAAATTTGAATTTTATCTATATGTTTTTGTAATAATAGCATTATGTATTGACATAATATTATCATTTGAATTAATTAAAACACGTTATGTGAGTTGGAATTATTTTTTCTTAACTGGATAACTTAAATTCATTTTTTTTAAATTTCGATTATCAATAGGTAATTCAAAAAATTTATTTCTAAAAACTCTTGATAATGGGATATTATCACCCATTAAAAGTCTAGATTGATTTAGATTTCCATCAAGTGTTTTTATTTGTAATGGAAAATCCTTATAATCAGAAAATATAATATTTTTGACAATTAAATTTTCAATTATTCCATATTCAGAATTAACACTAGTTAATGATTTAAAATATTCATGTCTTAATGATAATGTACCTATCATTTTATCTATTTCAGAGTCAGTTATAAATTCTAATATACCACTGTTAATAACAGATATTGACCATTTTACATCCTTAAATCTTAATGAATCACTAAGTTTAACACAATAATCTCCTTCATTAATATTAAAGTATTGAATACTTTGATGGTTGTTATCATCAAAGGTAAACTGTTTTATTATAACATTATTTTCGTTATTTAATATAGATAAAAAATCAGTATTTGTTGACCAGTCATTATAACTTTTTCGTGTTAAAGTTATTTTCAAAGTAATCATTGCGCTCATTATATAATATTAAAATAAAATAAAATAAATAAAAAATTAAATTCACATGTTAATTTTATATATTCAACCTTGTGAATGTATGCTACATAACTCGTTACTTTTGATTTTACGCATACATTGTTTTCCTTTATTTTTTCCAGTTTTTAAAATGTGTATACATCCTGTATTATTATTTTGCTTATCTATTATTTTTTGATGTTGATTACAATAACTATAGTTACAGTCTTTATTACAAGCATTACCTTTATTTTTCCCAGACTTGAATACATACTTACATTTAGATAAAAACATACTATATTTAATTGGCATATTCACTCCTCTACATTTTTCAACTCCATCCATAGGAATATAAGGTAATAAATTATCAAATATTGTTCTACAATAAGGACATTTCATTTGATGAATACGTAAATGTACAATGTCAAGAGTTCTACTATTTCTTTTTTTTTGATTTAGAACTTCTTTATATAGAGGCATATAGTTAAATTTATGACCACAAGGTAATTCTATGTAATGTGTTGTTAATTCAGTATTTGTAATTAAACATTTATTGTCTTCAGAACTTTTTTCAGTATTTTTTTTTTCATCAATAGAATTTAGTTCTTGGAAAAAATCTTTCTTCCACTCTAAAATATTTTTCATATTATTAATTATTTAATAATATAAAAACTCTTTATATAGTTTAATGACTGATATTTGGGGACCATCTACATGGGGCTTAATTCATAATTTAGCAGATAAAGTTCGTGAAGATAAATTTAGTATCATTATACCTCATTTGTGGAATAAAATTATGTATATAGTAAACAATTTACCATGTAAATATTGTAGCTCACATGCTACAAATTTATTGAAGAAAGTGAATGTAAATACAATTGATGATAAACAAATATTGATTGAATTATTGTTTAGATTTCATAATAAAGTTAATTTAAAGCTTAATAAAAATATAGAAAACATAACTATTTTAGAAAAATACTCAAATATAAAACTTATTAAAAGTATATATTATTTTATAGTTTCATGGAAACAGACATCCAATAAATTAACAATACATGAATATGATAATAAAATAAAGATACAAAATGCAATTACAAATTTAAAAAAATGGTTTAGAAATAATAAACAATTATTTATAGATTTTGAATAAGTTCTCCATTTTTATATACAGCACATTTAAATCTTTGACCGCTTGGTTTACTACATTTCTCTGCTGAACTATCTGATTCATAAAAATATGTAAAGCGTTCTTTATCGATTTTGTTCCAGAAATAGAAAAATCCGATACCAGACCCAATACCTATAGCAAGTGCACCAAGTAATTCAACTGCTGTATTACATTTTGAATTTATTCTAGTAAAAATAGTACCAATAATTGTAATAATAAAAAATAATAACAATGATGGTTTACGATTATCGTAAACAAATGTGGGATACATCATAAAACTAGCAACATGACATATAAATAGTAAATTTAAATCAACAATACTTCTTTTTTGATTTCTTTTTACTAGACTACATTGTGATGGTTGAACACTATCATCATCCGAAGTGCTAGGAATAAAAGAAAAAATACCTACTGTTATTATTGCACCAACTAAATTCGAAAAAAATAATATATCGCCGTTCATTAATGATGAAAATAAAACGATACATCCAATTATTGTTGAAGTTAATAAGTTATACATATTTATAAAATTACCTAAATCTGGATTCATAATATGTATTATGAAGATATTATATTTTATTAAATATTTTGTGAAATATATCTAATAAAATTATTCAATAGCAAATTTTAAGGCTTCTTCAATTGTAGAAATAGGAAAAAATGATATATCATTTACAATATCCTTATGTCCATGTTTTTCTAGAAATTTTTCAAAATCTTGTTTATTATCTTCAGGAAATAAAAATGTTTTAACTCCTGCTTCTATGCCACCAAGAATTTTCAAGTCTAGCCCTCCGATTTCAGTCACTTTGCCTTGCAAGTTAATTTCTCCTGTTATTGCCAGATTATGTATAATTTTCTTATTATTTAATAAACTGTATATAACTGTCGTAATAGCTGTACCTGCAGAAGGACCATCTTTTGGTGTGGCACCTTCGGGACAATGAATATGAATACATTGTGTTTTTGTATCTTCAAATTGTTTTAAGAGTTTTTTTTGTATATCTATTGGAGTTAATTTCCATGCTAAAGATTTAGCTACACTCATACTTTCTTTCATTACATCTCCTTGTTGTCCAGTAAGTTTTAATTCTAATGGATTGGACCCTAATATTAATTGACTTTCAATAGGAATTATTCCTCCACGTCCTAATGCATTAGCCCATAATCCATTAATTATACCAACAGAATTATCAGAATGAATTTTTTTTTGTCTTATGGAATGACGTTCTTTTAAGTATTTATTTTTTACCAATTCTTTTGTCACTAATATAGGTAGTTTAATATTATTATCATAATTTAACAATTCTAAATTAATCTCTCCAACTATTTCAAATAAAAGTTCTTTTAATTTACGAACACCTGCTTCACATGTATATTTATCAATAATATAAGTCAATACTTCTTTTGAAAATTTAATAGTATCTGTTTGTCCCATTTTTTCATAAATTTCAGGAAGCATATGTTTTTCACATATTACTAATTTTTCGTCTAAAGTGAGTGAATCAAATTTTATTCTGTGAATTCTATCTAATAAAATTCTATCCATTGCTTCAACATCGTTATATGAAAATACAAATAAAGCTTTTGATAAATCAAGGTCAACACCTGAGAAATATTTATCTTGAAAAACATCATTTTGTGAAGGGTCGATTAAATGTGTTAAAATACCAATAATTTCTCTGCCTGCTTCAGTACGACTTACTTTATCAACTTCATCAATAAAAATAATAGGATTCATACATTTTGTTTCCATTAATACATCTACTATTTTTCCCCACATTGAGCCTACATAAGTATAATTATGACCATCTAATGTAGAGCCATTACTTGAACCACCAATGGCAATGAAAGAAAACGGTCTGGAACCTTCTTTATCTTTTAAACAATTTGCGAGACCTTTTTTAGCAAGACTTGTTTTTCCAACACCAGGAGGTCCTTCAAATCCAAAGCAATATCCACTTTGTTCACCGTTTATCCATTGTCCTACAATTCTTTCAATCTGTTTTTTAGCTTTATCGTGACCATGAACCGATTCATCTAAAATATTTTTAACATCTTTAATGTATTCAGTAACAGAATTATAATTATTTTTAATTTCAATTATTTCATTTGGTATTTCTAATTTATCACTTTTAAATTTAGATTCAATTTTTAAAACGTCATAATAAAGTTCTTTAAGTATTTCACCTGTTTCAGTTATTAATACTGTATATAATGTATCAACCATAGTTTTTTTTGTCATGTTTGAAGTATAAACAATGAATAAATAGTCTTGGTTTGTGCTTTTTAATTTTTCATTTACATAATTTAAAATTATTATTACATCGTTTTTTGGTAATTTTTTTATAGTGCTTATTACAATATCAATATTATCATAATTTTGATTTGAATTTTCATGTACAATAAAATCTTCTATTTGATTCACATATTTTAAAATTTCAGTATTTGTAAAATTATTTTTTGGTGAAATAAATGAAAACTGATTACTAATTTTTTTAAACAAAAGTGAATTATTTTCCATAACAGATAATATTGGTTCACGCTTATATACACCAAATGGTATTTTAAGTATACCATCAATATATTGACGTGCTTTTGAACCAGAATCTTCTGACTTTGCTTTTAGTTCCTTTAATTTTGTCATAGCTTTTTCTTTTACATTTTCAGAAGTTCTCATTAAACATATTCGTTGTTCTAATGGTAAATTATTTTCTAAATCATAGTTTATTAAATTATTTGTATATTCAATAGTTTGTTTCATTGCATTTTTAAATTTTAATTTAATATTCCATGGAAGACTATCAAATAATAAATCTTGTTCTGGTGTATTATTACTATTTTTTTCGTCTAATGATAATATATCAAAAAGTATATATGCTATGAATTGTATTTCAAAATTATTAGAATGAATAAGTAATTGTAATATAAGATTACGTTGTTCAAATAATGAAGAATGAATAAATTCTCTCGTGGTTTTAGAGATAGCTTGCTTTTTAATCATTTTAATATTAGTTGTATAACCAATAAAAAGTTCATACAAACAATTGCAACTATTTACTAATATTTCTTTCAATGAGAGAGATTTTTTAAATGTATCAAATATTTCAGTTTTAAAAATAGGGTCATCAGGTAATAATTTATCAAGTAATTCTATACGTTCATCAATAAAATCACTATTTAAATAATTAAGAGGTATATTTTCAATCATACCTGTAAGTATCATAGTTTGCTTAGTTTTTTCATTTTGAAAAATTATTCTTATTCCATATAATTGTAAAATTAAAGAATT